>JAEEGG010009423.1_pt1 | contig 21859 bp, 19 predicted proteins | sample 9134161 | NCBI WGS metagenome assembly JAEEGG01 (sample SAMN16246543, study PRJNA631951) | gut metagenome | biome: gut microbiome; feature: rumen; material: CR-attached | host: Bos | place: Iran: Karaj | collected 2018-10
AAGGATCGGTATCGCAGCTATGGCAGCGATCATGACCATGAGCATCGCAGCTCCAATGACAGCAAATGCATCATTCCTCGGCGAGGGTCAATACGCAGTATGCATGGCTATGACAGATGCAGACAAGGAAACTTTAAATAACCTTAAAGGCATCGGACTTGATACTGTATTCACCGCATTTGAAGAGTATGTTCCCGGCGGAAAGCTGGCATCTCCGGCACTTAAGTCCATCCTCGGCAGCGCATTCGGCGACAAGGAAATGACACTTGAAGACATCGACAAGAAGATCGACGGTCTTTATTCAAAGCTTGACCAGATAGAAGAAAGCCTGAAACATGAGATCGAAAACGTGGTTCCCACATACCTTTTCGATTATACCATACTGACACCCTTCAACTCCCAGATCCGCGGTATCCTCGATGCCATCCGGACCATCCGCAACAACAAGGATCTCACCGAAGATGAGAAGCTTTGCGAGATCGGCGCACAGATCAAGAGCGATCTTTTCTGGACAGATCAGAATTCCGCATTCGTTCTTTTTGACAGCCTGACCAGCAAATTCAACAACGCAAATCTTCTGAACCAGAAGGATCTCTTCACCCTGATCTATGACTACTTCGTAAGCCAGTCAATGTTCAGCGGCGAGGCCATCGACAAGGCAAGGACCATCTGCGATACACTGATGCAGGAATACCTTACCGGATATATGGTTCTTACAGACTGCCTCCTTGCACAGTATCAGGTAGCCTATATGTCACAGTCAAGACAGAAGGAACTGAACCCCTACTACTTCAATAACATCAGCGCAAATCCGTCTCAGATCAGAAGCAAGCTTGACAAGCTTGCCAAGGCAGTGATCGGCAATTCAAAAAAGGATATCCAGTCCGTATATGTCGGTCAGCACTGGGAAGAATGGGCACTGAACTATAATCCCTACAATGGCCAGTGGTGGTACGGTGCATGGGTAAGCGATTATGAGACAAGGGATATGGGCAAATATGATCAGGAGACCGTATCCGGAAAGTACTATACGATGATCGACCAGTCCCGTCAGATCTTCGTCAACAAGGGAAATTCATATAAAGACTTCAGCACCAAAATGAAGACCTCAAACATCAGCGATTACAAGAATCATGTATCCGACAGTTACGGTGCAAAGGACCGCTTCAACTACAGATTTGACAGTGCCCGCCTCACCTCTGACGAAGCAAAGGCACTTGCAGATTACGCAAAAGCAAAGAAAATGACCATCCGCGAACTCCTTACCGCAAACGGCTTTGACATGACAGGTGTAGCAAAGGATGCAGTCCTTGTCACCTCCGAAGCAAAGATCGATGAGAGCGTCAGCAGTGCAGTCAAGGAATACTTCACCGGAGTTTTCACAGGAAAGTGCCAGTACTCGGCAACCTACACCGGCTTCAATATCGACAGCAAGAATCCTTCGGAAAAGACCTGCTCCGTATGGACATCCGGAGTCAACAACTGGACGAAATGGGAAGAGAATTGCGGATCCGGCACAGCAGTATCCTTCTGGAACCGCGGCGATTCCATAAAGGGCGAGTAAACAAGGCTCAAAATGGCAGACACAAAGCATAGTAAGCAACAAGTAAATAAATTAAGGGGGTGTAAAAAACATTAAAAGGGGCTGTAAAAAAAGTCCATAAAGAAAAATCGCTGTAGGCATAGCGCTTACAGCGATTTTTTGGTATAATGACTTTATGCAAAAACCCAATAATACCAGTGGCTATTATACAACACGTCAGCTGAAATTGCCACTGAAAATTGAAAAAATAATCGACATTGCTGACCCGGTATATTCATTCTGTGATGTAATGGATCACATTGACCTAACAAGATATCTTGCGATTAAGGACCGCAGGACAGGTCGTCCCAGGACCCTGATAGTTTCGCACGGCTTTGAGGGAAATTACCGCATGCTCGGGCATCACGGCAGCGATATCGCATCGCATGGCATCGCGTGCATCATGTTTATATTATGTTTTTATGTATTTCATCTGTGTTAGCAGTTTCTTTACAGTATGGATCAAGCTTAAATGCATTACAGGAAAAGTGAATATGCGGCCAGCTTGAGCGCAACCTTTGATTTTGCATCGTTGATATATGCTTTTTCAGCGTCGGTCAATGATCCTGCCTCAAGATTCTTTATGACATTTTCCCATTCGGAATATTTACTCATAAAGTTCATATACTCTCCTAAAAGAGTAGCGACATCATCTGAAGTGGAGTAGACTTGTAAAAATCTGATGTATTCATCCATGAATGCTTCGTATGCAGCAACATGGGATCGCACAGTTTCAGATATTTCAGTCGATTCCCTGTCCGGGACGGAAGGGGTGACGGAAGGCTGAATATCGGCCGGTTCAGTGGTTGGAGCTGTAGTGGGTTCCTCCTCGGTCTTGTATTTGTCCAGTTTTGCAGTAGCCTTGTTTAAAGCTTCTTTAACATATTTTGCGGTTGTTTCATTCAGTGAAAGAAGATTTACAGTACTCCAGTCAAAAGTCCACTGAGCAAGCGCTTTCGCATAATCAAGATATTGCTGCAACATATCCATCGGATTTGAGGCAGATTTATAGGTGTCCATGAATTTAATGTATTCCTCTACAAAGTCCTCATATTCTTTGACCTTGTCTTTGATGTCTTGAGGGATATCGTTATCAGCTTTAGTGGTTTCCGGAGCGGATTTACTTGGCTCCGTTGGGGCGGGAGTGCTTTTATTTGCTGCATTTGACTCGGTATTGTTCACAGTACGTTCGGAAACATTATTTGACGGTACATTGTTCGTTGAGTCTTTTTTCTCATCTTTATTCATATTCCCGATAGCGCCTATAACAACAATTACTATAATTATCGCTAATACTATGGTTAGTTTTGATGTCTTCTTTTTTTCTTTTTTTCGTTTCATTCACAATACCTCCTTGGATTATGTTGTTTCAGTGTTCATAAAAAATTATATCACTTGAGCCAAAAAATATTGCCACCCTGCAAGTGGCAATATGACGTTCGAAATATAATATTTATATAAACAATCCGCTTTGGGCGTTATTTAGGCATATAAATACCAAACATGAAAAAGCAAGTTAGCAAGTTGGTACACTGTCAGTAGCTTCAAAGCAGAAAGGTTGGTGTACTAAAATACACAAATAACAAATTTAGTACACCGCCGGCGCCTAAAAAGCAGGTGCGTGGTGTACCAAAACGCAGAAAAAGCAAGTTAGGTACACCGCAGGAGCCTAAAAAGCATGGCCGCAGTGTACCAAAATGCAGAAAAAACAAATTAGGTACACCGTCAAGACAAAAAAAGCAGAACGATGATGTACCAAACATGAAAAAAAGCAAGTTAGGTACACCGCCGGCACCTAAAAAGCATGGGCGTGGTGTACCAAAATGCAGAAAAAACAAATTAGGTACACTGCCGGCGCCTAAAAAGCATGGGCGCAGTGTACCAAAGTGCAGAAAAAGCAAGTTAGGTACACCGCCGGCGCCTAAAAAGCATGGGCGCAGTGTACCAAAATGCAGAAAAAACAAATTAGGTACACCGCCGGAGCCTAAAAAGCAGGGGCGTGGTGTACCAAAACGCAGAAAAAGCAAGTTAGGTACATCGCCGGCACCTGAAAAGCAGTAAAGCAGTGTACCAAAACGCAGAAAAAACAAATTAGGTACACCACCGGAGCAAAAAGACAAAAAAGCCGTGTCTTAGTCTTCGCGCGAGCATTTTTCAAGAGGTGCAAGGCCGTATTCTGCAAGCAGGCTGTCCACATCGTTCGTGTCTGATAAGCCTTCGTTAAAGGCGACGATGAGCACAGCGTCACGCTTGTCGCGGGCGTAAAGGGTGGGCATGTTGTAAAGCTTAAGAAGCCGGTTGGCTTCCGGAAGGCTTGTGCGCAGCGCTAAGCAGAGCCTGATGACGGTATCACGCTTTTTAACGGTCTTTCCGGAAGCTATTTTTCTGCCGTAGCTAAGGCTCATGCCGGCGCGGGTGTAAATGTCATCCAGCTTCATTTTGTGCAAGGCGGCAAGCTCTCTTATATATGTGCTCGCGGATAATGACGCCGAGAGCATTTCACCGTTGTTTTCCTTAAAGAAACCGGGCAGAGCATCCCGCCCGGTCGAATTCAGAATTTCATTCAGCTTCGATGTATCTTTCTGCATAATTTTTACCCTTTTTTGAATAAAACTTTTGACCACAGGTATTTATTATGATATAAATAAAAGTGAGTTATTGTTGTTTCGGGGGGGAAACGATGGATTACGAGGATCGCCTGCGATTATCATACTACAAAGAGATAGCCGATATCAACAGGGAACATGGCGTTTTTCTTGTCAAGCATACGGAAAGCGGGGAGATCTTTGTAAAAAAAGTCCTTGATCATTTCAATATTAATGTCTATCAAAAGATAATGGACCGTCCGATCAGGCATATGCCGAGAGTCTACGATCTGATCGAAGCGGACGGGAAACTGATAGTTATAGAGGAATATGTCTCGGGAAACGATCTGGATGAGATATGCAGGAAAAAAGGCGGTCTGCCCGAATATCAGGTCATGGACATAGCGCTTGATATCTGTGATGTGCTCTCGAGGCTTCACAGTTTTGAGCCGCCCGTGATACACAGGGACATAAAGCCTTCAAACGTAAAGATATCGCCGGCCGCGGGCGTGGTTCTTTTAGACCTGGATGCTGCAAAGCTGGATAAAAGGGATAAAGCGGTAGACACAGAGCTTTTGGGCACGCATGGATATGCGGCGCCGGAGCAATACGGCTTTGGGGCATCCACTGTAAGGACGGATATTTACGGACTCGGTAAGCTTATGGAGGCTGTAGCCTCGGCAGATATATCCGAAAGCTTTCAGCATATAATTGAAAAATGCACCATGCTAAATCCGGAGGACAGATATGCGAGCGCAAACGAGCTTGCGGGCGCCATAAGGTTTTGCAAAAGCGTCTCTCAAACGGGAAAAGCCCCGGAACGCGTGAACACTGACCGGCAGTGGCAAACGGTATATAATGACATTCCGGAAGAAAACGAAGACCCGTCACCAAATTACAAAAAGTTTCTTCCGCCCGGGGTCGCAAGCAAAAAGCCGGTAATAAAACTGATCTCTGCTTTTCTGTACATCGCCTGGTTCTACCTGACGTATATAGCACTGCCGGCGTCGGGGAGAGAAACAGGGAAGGGCGTTTCTTTGGCGGCAAGCACTTCCATGTTTTTGTGGGTAGTCGTGCCGATACTTATCCTTGGTAATTATCTGGGGATCAGGGATAAGCTGATAAAAGAGCCTGATGGACGGATTAAAAAGTTCTGGCCGCTTTATCTGGCCGGGTTTATTGTAGCGGCCATGATCTGCGTGGCGGTACTGGGAATCATAATAGGTCTGGCAGTAAAATAAAGCGACATATTGATCGTTTTTGGGGGAGGGGAAAATGTCGGTATTTGATACGATCTTCAGCAATATAATCGGCTATGACGGCCTGATATTTCTTTTGATGTTTGCAAACATCGCGGTTTTTGTCATTGCGGGCAAACGAATAAAAAGTCTTTACAATGCGATGCACAGGAAGGTATATGCACCTGCCGCAGCGGAAAGCGTCATGGACCTTGACAGGGATCTTAAAGACCTTTCGGAAAAGCAGATAGACGAAATGCGCGAGACCGCAGTAAAGTGGTACACTCTTTACGGGACGATAACGGGCATATTCCCGCTTCTTGGGATACTCGGAACAGTAACCGCACTTCTTGGAATGGTGGGTGATGGCACCGATGTAACGGGAGGCTTTTTTGCCGCACTTACATCCACCTTCTGGGGGCTTGTGTTTGCAATAGTTTTTAAGTTCATGGACAGCTTTATCTCTCCGACCTTAGAGGAGAGTGAACGTGCTGCCGAGGTATTCTTACAAAGAAAGGCAGAGAAGGAGAAAGCGTGAAAAAGAGAAAAGAGATACTGCTTGAACTCACGCCTCTTTTGGATGTCATACTGATCATGATGTTTTACATACTCATGCAAAACACATTTGCCTCGCAGAGGGAGATAGAGGATGCAAAACAAAAGGTAGAGGCGGCAGAGCAAAAAGCTGCGGGAAAAGAAAAAGAATATGAAGATGCGGCCGCAAAAGCTTTGGAAAAGGAAAACAGGCTGAAAGAAGAGCTTACCGTGACAGAGGCAAAGCTTGCGGGGGAAAAAGCCTTTGAAGACTACGTAAAGATAGTCACCATATCCGTGTTTACAAACGGAGATGACCGCAGGCTGCACGTGGTATGCGGCGAGACGGACGAAGAGATAGCATACGGCTGGGACGATCTTTTGTATGCAAAAAACTCGCTTGGCGCAGCACTGTCAAAGTATACGGACAATGCCTCGGCGGACGGACCTTTGTTCATAGTCTTTGGCTATGACAGCAAGGAGATCTTTAAAAGAGATTTTGAGCTTGTGCAGGGCGTTCTGAGCGCCCTGGGCTCACAGAACGAACATATCTATATCAAATATTCAGGAGGAGAAGAAAGATGAGCAAACAGCAGAAAGAAAAGAAGAAAAAAGAAAGACACCCGGTCAGGAATTTCCTTATAGTGCTTATACTTTTGGGAATGCTTTTCGGAGGAGGCTTCGGCCTTTGGAGATACGGCGGTTTTGAATGGGGCTATCAGGACGATAAAAAGACCGAATCTAAAAATGACAATACCGAAACATCGGCACCGGTAGAAAGCAGTACCGAGGAGACTGCAGCCGCTACGGAAGCGACCACAGAGGCAGCAGATGATACGCTCATTATCACTGTTGCGGGCGAAGAAGTAAAGATAGCATCCGATTCCTTTACGGATGAGGGCAAACTTAAAGACAAGATCATGGCAGTCTACAAAGAAGGCATAAAGATAGAGCTTGTTGACGACAAGGCTGTTAAATCCGCATATGACATGGCTAAAAAGGTACTTGATGATCTGAAATATGATTATTCTGAGAAGACAAATTAAGAAATAAAAAGGAATCGGATATGAGATTAAAGAAATACCTTGCCGTAATGGCAGCCGGAGCAATAGCACTTAGCGGATGCTCCGGTAGTTCAAGTGAAAAAGAAACTGCGACCGCAGCAAAGACCGAGACTGCGGCAGAGTCCAAAGAGGCAGAAAGCACCGCCCCGGAAACGACCGCTGTAGAAACGACCTCGGAAGCCGAGCCGGAAGATAAAGGCGGCTTTAAGGTGGAAGGAACAAAGCTTCTTGACGCCAACGGGAATGAATTTGTCATGCGAGGCATAAACGAGGCTCACAGCTGGTACAAGGATCAGGACGGAGTTTCTTTAAAGGCCATATCCGAAGCGGGCTGTAACTGCGTGCGCATAGTGTGCGGAAGCGGACAGAAATATTCCGCCGATGCGGTATATACGCTTAAGACTCTTATAAACGTATGCAAAAATCTTAACATGGTAGCCATTCTCGAGGCACATGACGGAACGGGCGATAATTCCATAGAGATGCTTGAAGAGATCGCCGATTACTGGATAAGCGTAAAGGATGCATATGTCGGTCAGGAAGAATATGTTATCTTAAACATTGCAAACGAATGGTACGGCAACTGGTCGGGCATAGGCACATGGGCCGAAGGGTACGAGACGGTTATTCCAAAGCTCCGTGAGGCCGGAATAGAGAATACCATTATGGTGGATGCTGCCGGCTGGGGGCAGTATGCGGACAGCATCGCCGAATACGGACAGGAAGTCTTTGATTCCGATCCGCTAAAGAATACCATGTTTTCGGTACACATGTACGGGTCTGCGGGAAAGAACGAAAAAACTATCCGAAAGGCTATCGAAGGCGCGACGGACGAAGGCCTTTGCATATGTGTCGGTGAATTCGGATACAGGCATTCGGACGGAGATGTCGACGAAGCCTATATCATGCAGTACTGCACCGAAAATGACATAGGATATCTTGGCTGGAGCTGGAAGGGCAACGGCGGTGGCGTTGAATATCTGGACATTTCAAACGACTGGGAAGGAAAAAATCTTTCGCCTGACTGGGGAGAAGTTCTTATAAACGGAGAGTACGGCATCAAGAACACATCAAAGATCTGCAGTATTTTTGAATGATCGGAAGGGGGGTAAGCGATGAAGCTGCCCGATCGATTTAAGCCTAATGGCGCAAAGGACATACTTAATATAGCATTGGTTACGTCAATTGTTGCGATCGCAATACTTATGTTCATACTTGGCAACAGTATGGACACCGAGACCAATTATCTTGACGGCACGGGCAAGATGGTATTTAACGACCCGTGGATGATCACCATGGAAGGCGAGACAAAGGTGGCCCAGTTTCCGCTCAGCTTCAAAAAGAGCGATCGTATAGCCATACTTACAAATACTCTTCCCAAGGTCATGGACAATACCATGCTGGTTTTTTACGACCAGTACCAGTGGATAAGAGTGGATATTGACGGGGAGATGGTATATGAGACGACCGCTGCCCGGATGAACGGTACGGAAACGACTTTGGGAACATATTATATCAGCGTACCGATGTACAGCTCGTATGCCGGAAAGCAGATAAAGGTCTACCTTACCAGATTTGAGTCCGGAAGGGCCATGTATCTGAACGATATCCGCATAACGACATATTCGAACCTTATAGAAGATGTGTTGCGGGAAAACGCGGTCAATATAATCTGCCTGATAGTCATTCTGCTTGAGATGGTATTCTGCATCGTGATCAGGATAAATTCCGCGACAAAGAAGTGGATAACCGACAAAAAGCTTAAGTGCGTGTTTGCGAAACTCGCAGGTGTGTTTTTGTGCAGCAGCGTATGGATGGTCTCTGACAGCGGCATCTTCGGGCTTATGATCGGCAATCAGGCTCTTGGCGGGATGCTTATCTATTATTCGCTGGCGCTTTTGCCGCTTTTGATCATAGACCTTATAAGCGACATGTTGGGCGATGGATATGCATATCTGAAATACATGCGCTATGTGTTTGCTGCCAACATAATAATTCAGGCATTGCTTTTTGCGACCGGAGTTTTGGACCTTTATCAGATGCTTCCTGCAACGCATATACTGATACTTGTCACGATCTTTTTGGGAGCTGCCGGCATATTGAAGGATAAAAAGAAAGAAGAGATACTTTCAAACAAGATAGTCGTAATAAGCGGTATTATCGTGACGGTGGCGGTGATAGGATCACTTGCGGCATATATGTTCAAACTGCCGATAGGTTACAGGACGATCGCTTTTGTGGGGCTTACCATTTTTGAGATGCTGCTCATGCAGCGCGCATATATATCGCTCAAGGCTCTTTATGCACAGCACAGCGCCACGCTTGAGGAAGATAAGCTGAATCATACGGACGGCCTTACCGGTTTTTATAACAGAAAGGCATTTGAAGAAGAACTTGAAAAATATGATGATCTGGACACAAAAAATGACAGCCTTCTTGTATTGTGGAACCTGAAGGGCCTTCGTGATGCCAACGAGACCGGCGGCCGCAACAAGGGTGATGAACTCATTGTAAATGCCTCCGCGGCAGTGACAGGTATATTTGGAGACAAGGGCAGATATTACAGACTCAGCGGTGATGAGTTTGCGATAATTATCCACGACTGGAACGAAAACTATGCCGCGTATCACAGAAAGCTTGGCGCCCTGGCGGAAGAAAAAGACATACATATAGCGGCGGGGGCCGGACATCTTTTGGACGATGGGGGAAACAAACGCCCTTCATATGAATGGAAGCACGAGGCCGAAACCAATGTGTATGCCGATAAGAGTGAAAAGAAATTCGGAAGCGAAAGAGACATAAAGGGAAATTATAAGAGCGTTCTTGAAGATATGCTTGCAAATGTCGAGGGCAGATCTGAAGGCATGTGCGGTCATTCAGAAACTGTAAAGCAGATCACCATGCTTCTTGCATCCCATATCGATATCGGAGATGAAAATAAGGAAGCCCTGTATGACGCTGCAAAGTTCCATGATATCGGGATGATATGCGTGCCGCAGGAGATACTTGAAAAAAACGGACATTTAAACAATGATGAGTATGAAGAGGTAAAGAAGCATTCTGTCATAGGTGACGGCATATTTGCGCACGCTGCGGGAATGCAGAGAACGGCAGTGCTGATCCGAAGCCATCATGAAAGATTTGACGGAAGGGGATATCCCGACGGTCTTAAAGAGAATGAGATCCCCATAGGGGCAAGACTTATTGCCGTGGCCGATGCCATAGATGCCATTACATCGGAAAGACCCTACAGAAAGGCATATTCGCTGAGTTACTGCTTTGATGAACTCTACCGCTGCTCAGGCACGATGTTCGATCCCGCGGTCGTTGAGACGGCATCAACAGTCAGAGGACAGATAGAAGAGATCCTTGACAGCAGGGATAAAAAAAGAAAGGTTTTGGCTTAGAGCCAAAACCTTTTGCTTTTATTTGATGAAGAAAGCTTTCTTGCCGGATGCTTTCAGCATGCGGTCATACTGAACATACATATACTGCACGCTGTTTTCAAGCAGATAATAGTGCTTTACATAAGGCACAAGGAGCACCATGATCAAAAGGAAAAGGACCATGACGGGCCAGGAGAATTCCGAAGACAACAGGAATATTCCAAGTACCATTATTGCCATCAGCGCAAAAAGGACCGTAACGATAAGATGTATGAAGCGCTCATGCATAAAAAACTTTATCTGCACAAGGTGGCGTGCGGTTTCTGCATCCCAGTCGGTATCGGGATCGTTCGATTCGATAAGAGAATCGATATATGCCATGTATTTTTTGACGCGTTCTGTCATATTTAACTACAAAACCTCCTTTTTTACGGCTTTTTTCTACCATGATTCTAAACTCAAATGGGCAAAAAAGCAATTGCAAATATGAAAAAAAGCGTCTATAATACGAAAGTGTATCGTAAAAGAAAAGAGAGGACATACAAATGAAAGGTTTGAAAAAGAAGCTGTTTATGACATGCACTGCTGCGATGATGCTTTTTGGCATACATGCAGGAGCGTTTGCAGAGTCTTTTCAGCAGGGAGACAATACAGGTATAGTAGTTCAGCCGTTCGTCCAAAACGGTGACACCGAAGAAAATAAATGGGGCTGGATGGATTATTTCCCGGATTCCGAACCGGGTATCAATTATTATTTTGGCGTTCCGGGACATTATGTGATCGACATTCCGGCGGGGACCTTCGATAATGCAAGGGATCCGATCAAAAACATCGGCCTCATGATCTATTACGGCAATACTCCTAAGGGGGGCAAGGCCAATATAGTCATGACGATCGAAAATCTGACATATCATTTTGACGGATATGATTCGGTCCTGATCCCGAGCTTTACGACAGAGGCGTTCAGCCAGGTCGACAATAAGGGAGGACGCCAGTATTTTGAAGCTTTCTTCCCGGAAGGTGTTGCCGGTGAGATGATGAGGCATGTCACATCGATAGAGTTTGATGCCGCGATCTTCAGCCTGAGCGTTTTGGATGCCGACGGAAACGAACTCGATCTTCATGTAGACGAGACAGAGACTGAACCCGAAACAGAGCCCGAGACGGAAGAAGCAACCACAGCTGCTACCGAAACAAAGCCTGAAAAGGAGACAAAGCCCGAAAAGGAAACAAAGCCCGAAAAGGAAACAAAGCCCGAAAAGGTTACGGAAGCAATAGAAGAGACAGAGGCTCCCACTGAAGCGATAGAAGAGACCACTGCAGCTGAAGAAGAGACCAAGGCTGCAAGCGAAGAGAAGGAAGAAGACAAGAAAGACGGAAGCATGGTAAAGCTTATAGTTACGCTTATTTTCGTCGTTCTTCTTTTAGGAGCGCTTGTATTCGTTGCGGTAAGTTATATGAAAAGAAAATAAAGCATAATAAAAACTGCGGCCCGTGGCCGCAGTTTTTATTAAAAAAACGCATCCCGCTTTGTGACTACCCAACAGGCGTTACCAAAACAGCCGACTCGGTCCAAGCAACCTCACGGCACCCGGAGAGCACTGCTTAGTGCTGCTTTGTTCCCAACCTGACACGGTTCACAGGTCTCCGTCGCGTAAGACTTAAACGTCAACATCACTTATTTTGGGCAGCCCCACCAGATAAAGCCCCGAGGCGGGATATCACTCCTGCTATAGCGGATTGCAGGTACAGGGTGCCGCTACCTCCCCAGCTGCGCCATTACACTATAAAGGATAAAAAAACTTTTGTCAACCGCCTTTTTTGGGTGGCATTTTTGATGGATATAGTGTATACTTTAACTTGATTTATTATGTGATGCGGCAGAGCCTGTATTGCAGATATCAAACCATAATGTATTAGAACAAGGAGGTATTTTTATGCTTAGAGTCGGAATGCTGACCAGCGGAGGCGATTGCCAAAGCCTTAATGCGACTATGAGGGGAGTTGCAAAGACACTTTACAATTCGGGAAAAGATGTCGAGATAATCGGCTTTATTGAGGGCTACAAAGGCCTTATGTATAACAATTACAAGGTCATGAAACCGGGTGATTTTTCGGGTATACTCACAGAAGGAGGCACCATCCTCGGAACATCAAGACAGCCATTTAAGCTTATGAGAGTCCCGGATGCCGAAGGGCGCGACAAAGTTGAAGAGATGAAAAAGACCTATGCAAGGTTAAAGCTCGACTGCCTTGTTGTACTTGGAGGAAACGGAAGCCAGAAGACTTCAAACCTCTTGTCTGAGGAAGGCCTTAACGTTGTAGGCTTACCCAAGACCATAGACAACGACCTTTGGGGAACGGATATGACCTTTGGTTTTCAGAGTGCCGTCAATATCGCGACAAACGCCATCGACTGCATCCACACAACGGCAGCATCCCACGGAAGAGTATTCATTGTCGAAGTCATGGGACACAAGGTAGGCTGGCTGACATTGCATGCGGGCATTGCGGGCGGCGCAGATATAATCCTTCTTCCCGAGATTCCTTATGACATAGAAAAAGTCGTTAAGGCACTCGAAAAGAGAAACAAGGAAGGCAAGCGTTTTTCGATAATTGCCGTTGCCGAAGGTGCAATAAGCAAGGAAGATTCGGAGCTCACCAAAAAAGAATTAAAGAAGAAGAACCTCAACAGGGTATATCCTTCGGTTTCATATGAGATAGGAGCGCAGATCCAGGAAATGACGGGGCAGGAAGTAAGAGTTACGGTGCCCGGCCATATGCAAAGAGGCGGAGAGCCCTGCGCGTATGACAGAGTTCTATCGACTCGCCTTGGCGCTGCTGCGGCAAATCTGATCTTAAAGAAACAGTTCGGATATATGGTGGGCCTCAGGGATCAGGATATCGTTCCGGTTCCGCTTTCGGATGTCGCAGGAAAGCTCAAATCCGTAGATCCGGAATCAAGCATAATAAAAGAAGCAAAGTCGCTCGGAATCTGTTTCGGAGATTGATAAAGACAGTGGCGGCGCAGGCTTTGCGGGAGTATACATGTCATATACAGCACTATACCGTAAATGGAGGCCGCAAAGGTTCTCTGAGGTGGTGGGGCAGACCAATATAGTTCAGGCCCTTACAAATCAATTAAAAAGCGGCCGGGTCGGACACGCATATCTTTTCTGCGGTACCAGAGGTACGGGAAAGACGACCATCGCAAAGATAATGGGCAGGGCGGTCAACTGCGAAAATCCGGTAAACGGAGAACCCTGCAACGAATGCGAGACCTGCAAGGCCATACTTGCCGGTGCTTCGGTAAATGTGGTCGAGATAGATGCCGCGTCAAATAACGGTGTCGATGACATCAGACAGATCCGTGAGGAGGTGCGCTATGCCCCTCCTCAGGGTCATTACAGGGTATATATCATAGACGAGGTGCATTCGCTTTCACAGAATGCATACAATGCTCTTTTAAAAACGCTTGAGGAACCGCCTTCATATGTCATCTTTATTCTGGCGACCACGGAGGCACACAAGATACCTGTCACCGTCCTTTCAAGGTGCCAAAGGTACGATTTCAAGCGCATAGATACCGATTATATTTTCGGGCATCTTGTCTTGCTTACATCCAAAGAGGGAATAGATGCGGAGGAAAAAGCGCTTAGATATATAGCGCGCATGGCTGACGGCGGAATGAGAGATGCCTTAAGCCTTTTGGAACAATGTATCTCCTGCTATTACGGGGAACAGATCACTTATGAAAAAGTGCTTTCAGTCCTTGGTGCGGTCGATATCACGGTCTTTTCTGAGCTTACAAAGGCCATGATCGACATAGATGCCGGAAAGGCGATAGGCGTTGTAGGACAGATGGCATCATCAGGGCGCGATCTTTCCGTGGGAACGGCGGACTATGTATGGTTCCTCAGAAATATCATGCTGACGCAGACCTCGGACGTAACGGAAGAGGAACTCGGAGTTTCGGCGGAAGACCTTAGAAAGATCCGGGAGCTGGCAGACGATATGTCGCTTGAAAACACGCTCAGGTGGATAAGAGTGTTTTCCGAGCTTCAGTCGCAGCTTAAAAATTCTTCTTCAAAAAGAGTTCTGCTTGAGGCGGCGGTCATACGGGCAATGAGACCGGACGAAGACAGCGACCTGCAGTCTGTGATGATGAGGCTTGACAGGGTCGAAAGACGACTTGCCGGAGCGCCCGAAGGCGCGATAGCTGTAATGACCGAAAGTGAAATACAAAAAACTTCAGCGCCCGGGGCAGAGACAAAAGAGGAAACGGTCGAACTTCCGGAAGAAGAATTCGATGAACTTGCGCTTCTTCTTGACAAGTGGCCGGATATCGTGGCCTCATGCAGGCAGGGAATAGGTGTCTACGTGACTGATTCCGATGTCGACAGAGAAAACGGCAGGATGATGATAAACCTAAGGTCTGATTTTGCGGTCAGCATGATGAAGCTTGACAATCACAGAAAAGTCCTTTTGGAGATCATCAAAAAGAAGACCGGACATGACTATGATATAGATTTCAGGCTGAAGAACGATAAGAAGGTAGTTCATTACAAAAAAGGCACAAATACAGCAGCAAAAAAACCCAACTGGTCCGATCCGATAGATTCGGAATGAATCTTAAGGCACAGGCCGGATAATAATACATAAACGGAGGAATGAAGAAAATGGGAAAGCATGGTGGATATCCGGGAGGAATGCCCGGAAATATGAGCAATCTGATGAAGCAGGCACAGCGCATGCAGAAGCAGATGGAGGAACAGCAGAAGGAATTTGAAGAAAAGCTCTTTGCTGCAAGCGCAGGAGGCGGCGCAGTGGAGGTTGTCATTTCGGGAAAGAAGGAAGTCAAGAGCGTTACGATCTCTCCCGATGTCGTAGACCCGGATGATATCGAAATGCTCCAGGATCTTATTGTGGCAGCATTTAATGAAGCGCTCAAAAAGATGGAAGAAGAAAATGCCGGCAATATGAACAAGCTTGCCGGAGGTCTTGGAAGCATGGGCATCGGAGGACTCTTTTGACAAATATAAGCAGTATTAAAAGCTGGATGGCATCACACGAAGATGAGATGCTGTCGGACATCAAAAGGCTTATTGCGATCGACAGCGCAAAAGGGGAAGCCCTGGACGGCTGCCCCTTTGGAAAAGGTCCCGCAGAGGCTTTAAAGGAGGCCGGGGCCATAGCCGCAAGGCATGGTTTTGCCGCCTGCAACATGGATTCATACGTACTATGCATAGATATGCCGGGAAAAAGCCATGACAGAGGGCTCGATATCCTGGCACATCTTGATGTTGTCCCGGCAACCGCTGACGGATGGAACATCACAAAGCCTTTTGAGGCCGCCATAAAGGACGGAAAGCTTTACGGAAGAGGCGCGGCCGACGATAAAGGCCCTGCCATGGCAGCGCTTTATGCCATGCGCGCAGTAAAGGAAACAGGCGCAGAGCTTAAGACAGGTGTAAGACTTATTCTCGGAAGCGATGAGGAAAGCGGTTCGCAGGATATAGAATACTATTACTCAAAGGAAAAGCCGGCACCCTTCACAATATCGCCGGATGCCGATTTTCCGGTCGTAAATGTCGAAAGAGGAAGATGTGCGCCTCATGTTACGGCGGATTACGACCAAAAAGGCGAAAAGATAGTTTATATCGAGTGCGGCACGGCGGAAAACGTAATACCGGGAGAGGCAAAGGCAATGTTTGCATCTCTTGATGCGGCAGAAAAAGGCCTTATGACAAAACGTGCACAAGACCTTGGCTGCAGGGCAGAGTTTAACGATGAAAGCGGCGGAGTCCTTATGACTTTAAAAGGCAAAACAGGTCATGCTTCGCTTCCCGAAGATGCAGTCAATGCACTTACGGCGCTTCTTGAAGCCTTAGATGCCATCAAAGAGGATACCGTGCTTTTTGGCTGCCTGCATGCGATAAAAGAAAGATTTCCCTTCGGGGATCATTACGGCAAGGCCGCGGGAATAAAAATGTCCGATGAGATATGCGGCCCGCTTACGGCAAGTCCGACTATACTTAAGGCAGCGAAAGGCCATCTCGAATATGTCTTTGACGCACGTCTTCCGGAAGAAGCAAATGAAGAAAATATCATCGGAGCATTAAGACCTCATTTTGAAAAAAATAAAATGCATATTTCCTGCAGCCATATGAGCAGGCCCCATATAGTAAGGCCGGACAGTCCGTTTGTAGGGCTGTTGCTTTCGTGCTACGAGCAGGTCAAAAATGTAAAAGGATATCCTATTGCCATAGGCGGAGGCACTTACGTCCATGAGGTGGAAAACGGCGTAGCATTCGGACCGGTAGACCCGGGAACGGAAACAAATATGCACGGGGTCGACGAAAACATCCCGGTAAAGCAGCTCACAGAGGCGGCATGCATCTATGCGCTTGCCATACTCGGAGTCTGCGGAGTGGAATCGAAGATATGAATTATTACAGTGAACAGATTTCAAAGCTTATAGAGGAACTGTCCTCTTTGCCAGGCATCGGCAGCAAGTCGGCACAAAGGCTTGCTTTTCATATAATAGGGATGCCGCAGGAAAGGGTGGAAAGACTGTCAAATGTGATAGTCGAAGCCAAAAGGAAGGTAAGATACTGCAAATGCTGCCAGACTCTTACCGACCGGGATATCTGCCCGATATGCGCAAGCGAAAAACGCGACCACAAGACCATAATGGTCGTTGAAAACACAAGAGATCTTGCGGCATACGAAAAAACACAAAAGTATAACGGTGTCTACCATGTTTTGCACGGGGCAATATCTCCGATGCTTGGGATAGGTCCCGCAGACATAAGGCTTAAGGAACTCATGGTAAGACTTCAGGGAGATGTCTCCGAGGTCATCATAGCGACCAATTCAAGCCTTGAAGGCGAGACCACCGCAATGTATATCAGCAAGCTCATAAAACCGATCGGAATACTGTGCACAAGGATAGCAAACGGTGTTCCGGTAGGAGGCGATCTTGAATATATAGATGAGGTCACGCTTACAAGAGCACTTGACGGGCGCAAAGAATTGTGATAAAAACAATAGTTACAATGAATCTTCATAGTTTTAAAGAGGCGACTGATGGACAAGTTTGAATATGAATTAAAAGTAGAACAGATCGAAAAGCTCATTCACAGGGGCGATTATGTAACGGCGAAGAAGATCGCCGACGGCATGGAGTTTAAAAAGGAAAAGGACACCAGGCTCTTAAGGCGTATCGCAGAGCTTTACATCGAGGCGAGAGAATACGAAAGGGCGACCATCCTCTTAAGGCAGGCATACAATACTTCACCAAGAGGGATCATGATCCTTGAAAGGATGATAGATGTTGCTTTTGAGAGCGAGAACATCGACCTTGCCGAAGAATGCCTTGAGGCATATGAAAAGGCTGCTCCGGATTCCTCCGAATATGCTTTTAACATGTACAGGCTGTCAGTCGAGAAAAAGGCTCCCGCGGCAGATCTCATAAAATGGCTCGAAGAATATACTTCAAAAGAAATGGATGAAGAATATTCATATCGCCTTGCAGAGCTCTACGAGGAAGTCGGGGAAAGGGCAAAGTGCATCAAGCAGTGCGACTATATAATCGACTTTTTCTGCTTCGGAGAATATGTGGACAAGGCGGCGGAATTAAAGGAAAAGTTTGCCGAGCTTGACGAATATCAGAAGAGAAGGCTTGCAAGCCCCCATGAGTACGAAAAAGAATACAAAGACTATGTCAAGGAAAATGATGTAAAACAGGTACGCCAGGCAAGAGAAGAAGCTGCCGAAAAGCAGATACTCGAAGCGCAGTTAATGGAACAGCAGGAGGCCGAGCTTGGCGAACAGATAACCGGCATAGTAGAAGAAAACGAGAAAAAGAAAAATGAGATAAGCCTTGACGGTCTGGTTCAGGACGAAATGCTTCTTGCGGAAAAGAGCCTTGAGGCTGAAAACATTAAGGGCGGTGCAGATGTAAACGCTGCTGTTGAAGATACTGCCCAAGAAGCTGAAAAAGCATCCGAAGCAGAGCCTGTAAGTCTGTGGGCCGGAATCAGAAATAAGCTGAAAAAACAGATAAAGACTCCTTCGGTACTTGATGACGAAGATGAAAACGATCCCGGCTTTTCTCCCGAATTTGACGCTGAGTTCGAACAGGGACTTATAGACGCGGAAGAAGACGAAAAAGGCGCAGAGCTTGAAAAAGCCCTGCTTGAAGGACCGGCAGATAAGGATATAATAGGGCAGGCCAAAGAAGATGTGACATTTAGAGAGGAAGAGTCCGCTTCAGAGCCTGAAGAGGCAGACTCATCAGCTTTCGATCTGCTTAAGACAGGCGAAGAAGAAGCAGCCGGGGAAGAGGCAGCGCAAGCAGCGGATAAAGAGGAGGCCGAAACAGAGGAACCTCAAAAGAAGGATGCTTCAAGAATGCCCATAGCCGGATTTACCGTAAGCTCCGATGAGGACACAGAGCTTGCGGAAGAAGATGAGCCGGATAAGGCAGTAAGCGCCGAAACAATAGAAGAAGCGGCAGATAAAGAGGCCGGCGCAGAAGAAGAAAAGGCTGCGGAAGCTGAAGAAGAGAGCGCCTGCGATACAAAGGAAGCAATGCAGGAAGCTAAAGAAGAAGCAGAAGAGGCGTCAGAGGAAGCTTCAGAGGCTGCAGGGGCAGCTGACGAAAAAGCAGGGGAAGAGGAAAAAGCTCCAAGCCCCGCAGAAAGCGCCATCTCTGCATTCCTCAAGGCGTTCACATATAGGCCCGACATTACGGAAACAAAAGCGGAGCCTTCAAAGCTGCCCGCAGAAGAACCTGAAAATAAGGCTGAGGCAGATGAGGGTGAGGTAAGCTTTGATGAAACAGAGCCTGACGAAGCGCTCGACTGGACTCTTAATAATGAGGAGGAAGAGGAATACCTCAAAAAGCCGGAGAAAAAACAAAAAACGGCAGCCCCGCGTGAAAACGAAAAGAAGGATCACGAACTCATCGCTCCCGACGGAAACTTTATGGTCGCATGCGACAACACGGAGGACGGCGTAAAATATGCAACAGAGCTTGTAAGAAGGATGAATAAGGACATCCGCTTTGAGACCATTGCAAAAATAAAGGCGAGCGCCTTCAACAGATCCAAGTTTGGCAAGCTGATGGAGGATTACGACCAGGATGTAATGCTCATCACAAATGCCGCAGAGCTTACCCCATCATCGGCAGCATCCATTCTCAAATGGATGAATGAGAACGAAGACAACAGCTGCATCCTTGTTGATTCGGGAGAAAATCTTGCTCAGCTTGAACACAGATCTCCCGATTTCGCAAAGAAATTCAAGGCACAGTATGACTATCAGGCAATGCCTAAGGAAAAATGGATGGAGATGGTCGACGAGCTTGCAAAATCCGAAAATGTCATACTTGATGACAGCGCATTTGAACTCTATGACAGATATCTTACCGAAAGGGAAGAAAACGGCGATGTTGTCGTAAGACAGGATCTTGAAGATGCTTTCTATAATGCCGTAAATAAGGCAGAAAAGTTCTCAATCGGAAATTTCTTCTCGGGAATGGTGGCATCAAAATATGATGAAGACGGAAATCTGATCCTTAAAGCAAAATATTTCGATTAAGAAATGTGAAAGAGAGGGATGACAAATGGGCTGGGTAATGGTAACTATAATCGCGCTGATCGCAGGGTTTACCCTGCTGGGTCTTAAGCGCGGCTTTGTAAAGGTCGTCATCGGCCTTGCCTCGATGTTTATCGCCATAGTAGGCGCGGCTCTCCTCACGAAGCCCGTAGGCGCGTTTCTGGACAAGAATACCGGAATAAGAGCGTCCATAGACAAAACGATAGTATCCTTTGTCGACGAACAGATCGAAAATGCAAAACAAGAGGCTATGAAAGCCGCCGGAGTAAAGGATGAATCGGAACTAAAGATCGACGATCTTATAAAAGAGATCGACGAACTTCCCTTGCCCTCCTCCGTTCGTGACGTGATCACCGATGCCGCCAAAAAGGATGTTGCGGCTACCGGGCACGCAGCGGCTAAGGAGGCTGCCGAAAAGCTTTCCGATGCCGTGATAAACGGTATCGCCTTCATCGGCTGCTTTATAGTGTTACTCATTGCACTTATCATAATCGGCAATGCACTTAACGTCGTTGCAAAGCTCCCCGTGCTTCACCAGCTGAACGGAGTGCTCGGAGGCCTTTTGGGATTTGTCGAAGGCATAGTAGCCGTCTGGCTCTTCTTTGCCGTCATTATGGCTTTCGCCGGCCAGGATTGGGCGCAGGATGCGCTAAAGCAGATAAACGACAATGATCTGCTTTCGGGATTTTATATCATAAATCCGATACTGAAGTTGTTTTAAATATTAAAAGGGGCTGTAAAAAAACAGCCCCTGTTTTATAGTAAACGTCTCTATGATCATTTGCACGCAGGACAGAGTTCGCTACCCTCACTTCGCGGCGAAAAGATTCGGACGGATGCTCCGGCAACGATAAATGCGTTGTCGCCTGCGCACCGCCGCTTTTCACCGTGAAGATCGGTCGCTCACGACAGTCCGGCTTTGCAAATGGATCATAGGGACGCTGTCTTGCATTTACTATATGGGGCTGTTTTTTTACAGCCCCTTATTGAATTGCGAAGAGCTGACACACTCTCTCCCTACCCCAACCACGTAATATGATTCAGCGGCCAGTATGTAAACAGCGCCTTGGCAACGATCGAATCTTCGGGCACGGTGCCCCATGCTCTCGAATCCGAAGAATTGTCACGATGGTCTCCCATCATGAAATACTGGCCTTCGGGAATCGTATAGGGCCCGAAATTGGCAAGACGGTTAGTATGGAAGCTTTCTTCAAGATACGGCTCGTCAAGCGGTTCTTCGCTTCCGTTTATATAGATCCTGTGGTTCTTTACCTCTATGGTATCACCGGGAAGTCCGACAACGCGCTTTATATAAAGTGTTCCGTCCGCTTTGCCATTAAGCAAAAGAGCTTTCTCGGGTGCATAGAAAACGGCGATATCGCCCCTTTGCGGCTTTCCGAAGGTGTATGTGAGCCTCAGGCCTATGACGCGGTCACCCGTCATTATCGTGTTTTCCATCGACCCTGAAGGTATGCGGCAATTGATGATTATAAAGCTTGTAACAAAAAGTGCAATAAGGTATGCGGCGATTATGATGATCACATAATCGAGGATCTCACGCCAAAGGGGCCTTTTTTCTTTTGGCTTCTTTCCCTTCGCATCGCTTCCCTCTTCTTCAGGTTCTGCTTCGACCTTGCTCTCCATGCTCTCTGTGTCATAAGCTGAAGCTTCGTGGTCGCCTTTTGGTGTATATTCTGTGTTAGCTGTGTTTTCTAAGTTCTCTTCCATCGGAAAACTCCTCGTTTTCATAAATAGTGGATAGTGTCTGCGGAGTTTTTCCGCGCACCAAGGTATTATAGCACAAATTTTGAAAAAAGGGAAATTTTTATGCCGCGCAAATATACCA
>JAEEGG010009424.1_pt1 | contig 21858 bp, 25 predicted proteins | sample 9134161 | NCBI WGS metagenome assembly JAEEGG01 (sample SAMN16246543, study PRJNA631951) | gut metagenome | biome: gut microbiome; feature: rumen; material: CR-attached | host: Bos | place: Iran: Karaj | collected 2018-10
ATGAGATGTATCGTCAAATCCGCATCAAGGTCGAAAAGATTTCCGTCGTACTCGACTGGGGCAAGCCTCGCCTCAAGGTTACCCTTGGCGACACATACAAAGAAATCCCGATCCCGAAATATGACGACGAGCCCAAGCCGCTTACCGCAGACGATATCCTCGCGATACGCAAGAAAGCCGGTCTGTCCCAGGTCAAGTTCGCCTCGGCACTCGGCGTTTCCGTGAAGAAGGTCTCCGCCTGGGAGCATGGCAAGGCTGTGCCGGACGAGGCGGAGACGGAGAAGATCAGGAGACTGAAATAATGGGTAACATACAAAATCCCAAGGAAGCGCAAAACGCTTCGCATAAAAAATCTAAGAAGAGCTGTTTCCTGCGCGGGTGTGTCTGTGCTGTCCTTTTGTTTATCAGTCTTGTCCTGATAACGGGGGCCTGCCTGTCAATGATTCCAGCCGCGCCTGCGGATTACACAACAAAAACAAAAACCGGCGGACCCATCGAAGCAAAATATCTTGCGATGGGCGAATATGCTGTTCGATCCATGACGGTGGATGCTGAAGAACCAATGAAAAAACTGACCATAACTTACCCGGAGAAACTGGAAACAGATAGACGGAAGTGGCCGGTTGTCGTTCAGGTAAACGGAACAGGGATTCTGCCGGAGAAATATCCCGCCGTATTCCAACACCTTGCTTCATGGGGGTTCATTGTGATAGGCAACGACGATCCTGGCACGTGGTCAGGCGAATCGGCAGATAAAACGCTGGACTGGCTTCTGCGGGAAAATGAACGTGGAGGAAGCTTGTTTTATCAGAAAATCGATATCTCAAGTGTTGGCATAATCGGGCACTCGCAAGGAGGAGTCGGTACATTCAATGCAGCCACCGTTCAGTCGCATGCCGATTTGTACCGGGCTGTTGTTGCTCTTTCACCAACCAACGAGGAAATAGCAGAAGCATTGAAAATCCCTTATGACATATCCAAGGTCAAAGTCCCAGTCTTGATGGCCGCGGGAACCGTGAGCGATTTTGAGGTCAAGATGGTAATTCCATTGGACATTATGAAAAGAATGTATGCCAGATTAAGCGTTCCAAAGGCTATGATGCGCAGAAAAGAATGTGACCACGGACAAATGCTCTACTTTGCCGATGGCTATGTTACTGCCTGGTTTATGTGGCTTTTGCAGAATGACAAAGAAGCAGCAAAGGCTTTTGTCGGAGAGAAACCGGAACTGCTGACCAATCCGTTGTACCAGGATCAGGAATCGGATTTGGGAGAGCGTACTGTGCCGGACGAGGCGGAGACCAAAACGAATAGAGAATTGAATGGGATATGAATGTCGAACCGTATATGATCCTGACCGACCGGGCTCTTCGCGGTCTTGCCTCAATCCGGCCGAAATCCCTGGCCGAGGTGGAAGGCATCCCCGGCATCGGCCCCGTGAAGCTTCATGCCGTCGTGCCGAGGTTCCTTGAAGCCATTGCGAAGCGGGATCCAACCAGTCTTTTTTTTGAAAAAAACGAAAAAACGCAATTGACTTACAGTAACTGTAAGGTGTATAGTGTTAAAAACAAGGCGACAGGTAAATAATCCCCAAACAGAATCTGACCGGCTGGACAGCACTGACAGCCGATTGAACCTAACCCCGGAGGAAACATAATGAAGGTTCTGATGTTAAACGGAAGCGGCAATGCCAACGGTTCGACCCGTGCGGGCCTTGACGTCATGGCGGAAGTCTTCGCTGAAAACGGTGTGGAGACAGAAATCGTTTGCGTGGGCAGCAAGCCCTTGCATGACTGTATCGGCTGCGGGAAATGCGCGGAACTGAAACGCTGCGTTTTCAACGATGATGCGGTCAACAGCTTTGTGGAAAAGGCGGCAAAAGCTGATGGCTTCGTGTTCGGCACACCTGTTTACTACGCGCATCCGAGCGGACGGGTCCAAAGTTTTCTTGACCGTGTATTCTTTTCGAGCATGTGTTCGGATCTCTACGTGGCGTTTCGGCACAAGCCTGTCGCTTCGATTGTTGTTGCTCGACGTGCGGGAACAAGCGCGTCATTCGATGTGTTGAACAAGTATGCCGGCATTTCCCAGATGCTCACGGTCGGAAGCACCTACTGGAACGAATTCCACGCGCTGACAAAGTCGGATGTTCCTCAGGATCCCGAAGGACTTCAGACATTGCGCAATCTGTCGAGAAACATGATCTGGGTCATGAAGTGCATTCAGGCTGGACGGGAACAAGGCATTCAACCCCCGTGTACAGAAACTGGCGCAATGACAAACTTTGTCCGGTGAAATCAACCCACTAAGGCGAGGCCCCACATGAATAGACGTGATTTTCTGAAAAGCGCCCTGACTATCGCAGCGCTTGCCCCGATGGAAAAAGTCTTTTCCGCAACCGAAACAGGAGAAACAATGAACACGAAAACGAACAGTACAAAACCACAGGTAACCCGGCGTCCGTACCGGGGGACGGATTTGACGCTTCCGCTTCTGGGCTTCGGCATGATGCGGCTGCCCCAGAAAGACGGGAAGGTCGACTATGCACTCGGAGAAAAGATGGTGGCAAAGGCCATGGAATCCGGGTGCAATTACTTTGACACGGCATATATGTATCACGATGGCGAGAGTGAAAAATTCGCAGGCGCTGTCCTGAGCCAATATAAACGTGACTCCTACTTCCTGACGGACAAAATGCCGATCGTCATGATGAACACCGAGGCGGACAATGAGCGATTTTTCAAAGAACAGCTTGAGCGAACAAAGGCCGGATACTTCGATTTCTATTTCCTGCATTGGCTGAATGAGGCGCATTGGAAGAAGGCGAAAGAGATCAAGACGCTTGAGTTCATGAAGAAAATGAAGGAAGAGGGAAAAATCCGGCACATCGGATTTTCTTTCCATGGCGAACCGGAAACGCTGAAGGAAATTGCGGAATCGTATCCGTGGGAACTTGTTCAGATTCAGTTGAACTACCTGGACTGGGAGCTTTGCCGTTCCGGAGAACAATATGAAGTCCTCACCAAACTTGGCATTCCCGTTTCCATCATGGAACCGCTGAAGGGGGGTACGCTCGTCAAGCTTACGCCGGAATCAAAGAAAGTATTCGACGATGCGAATCCGAAGGTCGGCACGGCGTCATGGGGACTTCGCTACGCCGCTTCCCTTCCCAATGTCCAGGTGGTGCTTTCCGGTATGTCGGACCTTGCGCAAATGGAGGACAACATCAAGACATTCTCTCCGATGGTGCCGCTTACGGACGAGGAGCGCAAGGTCATAGCACAGGCACTCGCCGTCTATAGAAAATCGGGAGCCGTTCCCTGCACGGCGTGTCGTTACTGTTCTCCCTGTCCGTTCGGCGTGAGCATTCCCCGAAACCTTGCTTTGCTGAATCAGGTCAAAGGCGGTCTTCCGCTTTTTCACGCGAAACTTGTCTACGACGCCATGAAGGAAAAAGAACGGGCTTCCGCCTGTGTCGGTTGCGGAGCATGCAAGAAGAAATGCCCGCAGCAGATTGACATTCCTTCGTTCATGAAACAGATCGCCGCCGATTTCAAGTAATGACCGAAGTTCAAACCATTGCCGTCGACAACAATCTGAAAACAATTTGATACTGGAGTTACGCAATGATATACCGTCAACTCGGAAGAACCGGAATCAAAGTCGGCGCAGTTGCGCTCGGATGCGAAGGTTTCACAGGCAAAACAGAGCAACAGGCTCGCGAGATGATGGATTTCGCCATCAACAATGGAATCAACTTCATTGACATCTACGCGTCCGATCCGAAGGTGCGGTCCGCAATTGGAACATCCCTGAGGGGACGACGCGACGGGTTCGTCATTCAGGGACACATCGGTTCGGCGTGGAAAAATGGCCAATACGAACGAACCCGCGATGTCGCCGAAGCAAAAGCATCGTTTGAAGACCTTTTGAATCGCCTGGAGACCGATCACATCGAGGTCGGAATGATCCATTACAGCGACGAGGAGGCGGATTACCACCGCATTTTTGAAGGTGAATTCATCGAATATGTGAAAAGCCTCAAGGAGTCCGGCACAATCGGCTGTATCGGGCTTTCCAGCCATAATCCGATCATAGCCAGAAAGGCTGTCGAAACAGGGCTTGTCGATGTCCTGATGTTTTCCGTGAATCCGTGCTACGACATGCAGCCGCCGAACGAGGACGTGGAACAGCTCTGGGCGGACGAAGTGTATGAACGCAGTTTTCACAATCTGGACCCGGATCGCGAAACTCTGTATGAACTCTGCGCACGAGAGGGTGTCGGCATTGACGTGATGAAGGTATTTGCCGGAGGCGATCTTCTGAAAGCCGATCTGTCGATGTTCGGCAAAGCCCTGACACCTGTTCAGGCGATGGACTACGCTCTTTCCCGTCCGGCCGTCGCCGCGGTAATGGCGGGATGCAAAACGGTAGACGAGATCCGTCAGGCGCTGGCGTGGTGTGACGCTTCCGATGCGGAAAAGGATTATGCGGGCGTACTTTCGAATGTGGAAAAATGCACTTGGTCCGGGCACTGCATGTACTGCGGACACTGTGCGCCTTGTCCGAAGGGACTCAGTGTGGCAAACGTGAACAAGTTCCTGAATCTGGCGCTGGCGCAGGGCGAAGTCCCTGAAACCGTCCGGGAACACTACAGGCTTCTGCCTCACCATGCATCGGAATGTATTGCCTGCGGCGCATGTGAAAAACGCTGCCCGTTCGGAGTTCCCGTGAGGGAAAAGATGAAACAGGCATCAAGGCTTTTCGGTCTATGAAAACGCATAACCGGAATACAATGGAAAGGATTTCCGGAAAAACGGAAACAGGCCCGGATAATCCGCCGGAAAGGAAGATATTCATGAAAACAAAGAAACCCGCCAATCCGTTTGAAGGACTGACCGACCGCACCCCGCAATATACCGTCAAGGAAGCCGCCGATATGCTCGGACTCACCGGCTACACGGTACGCTATTACGACAATGCCGGACTCATCCCTGAAGTCGATCGGTCTCCAGGCAATGTGCGCCTTTTCTCCGACCATAATCTTGCCTGGTTGAAGCTTATCCATTGTCTTCGCATGACCGGTCTGCCAATCCCGGAGGTTCGCCGATATATCAACATGTGTTTGCAGGGAGATTCCACAATCCCGGCTCGTGCGGAAATCATTTCCGCACAGGAAAAGAAACTGGAAGACGAACTGAAGTTGCTCAACGAGCAGATGGATATCCTGCGGTATAAAAAGCATTACTATCAGGAACTGCTCAACACGCATTCTCAGGATCTCTGCAATCCTGCCACCATGCATGTTCAAGAACCAGACATCACACCGGAACATAAATCCACTTTACGAACAAATCAAAGAAAAAAGCGGTAATGTTTCGAACTCAACACCGAATAGGGCAACACTGATCCGTACGTATTCATCCCGTATTGGACTCTTGATTTCTTACGAAGCAGCCGCCTACCGTGCCGCGACCGGGGAAAGTGACATCATGAGCAGATTCGTTCTTTTCGTTCTTTCAAGCATGCTCCTGGCATGTGTTTCATGCGTCAGCAACCACTCACCCTCACCCTCACAAAAAGGAGAAAGCAGGATGGAAGCCGAAGAACTCCTTGTCCGTATCGCTGAAATCGAAGTCTATCCCGAATGGCTGGATGCGTACCTTGATTCGGCACGCACGGTCGGCGCGGAATCCGTTGCGAAAGAAAACGGAGTCGTGTGCATTTTCCCGATGCAGGCGGCGGAAGATCCCTGCATCATCCGCATCGTGGAAATCTACCGGGGCGAGGAAGGCTACCGGTCGCATCTTGCCACGCCTCACTTCCGTACGTACAAGGAGGGGACGCCGCACATGATAAAGTCCCTGCGTCTGGTCACGATGAACCCGCTTGACCCGGCACACATGAACACCATTTTCAGAAAGATGGATTCAGGCGGAATTGAGGAGAAATGATCGTATGGACCGGAGACAATTCATCAAAGGCGCGCTGGTGACCACAGCGGCGCTGTCGCTTGGCGGCGTGCTGGGATCGTTCGCCGACGACTCCAAATCCGATAAAGGAGACAAAAACAAAATGAAGATCCCGATAAGGTTGTACAAAATGCCGTGGTAAGTTCAATAGGATAATCGCCAGGTTAACATGAATAATCCGGCGGAACTCTCTACGATATATCCATCATTTATCATGTCCATATACTTTCTTCTTTGATCCGGATGATGGAGAAGATAGTCATATACAATAGCATCCTGCCCATATCCCCGTATTCTGTCATTGTTATAATCCTCGATGTTTTTTTCGAGTGTTTTTTTGAAATAAGCTGTTTCAGCCTCAAATGAGTCTTTTTTTGACATAATATATCGAATGTACAATTCAAGACCCAAGTCCATTTTTGCAGCATTCTCCAAATCCACAAGAGATGACTCGATCTTTTTTAATTCAACGTCGGAAAGTGACAGCAGAACATTCGAATGGTGTACCAGGTATTCAAAGAAATATGCCAATCTTGCCTGAAAAAAAACAATATCTTTTTTTTGGGAAAAAGAAGATGTGCCGGGCAAGTTTTTTAATATCGTAAGGATGCAATCTTCCGTGAAACGCTCTCCTCTGAAATCATTGTCTGACAGTCTCGGAATAACAATGCTTGCCAGCAGTTTATTCTGGTTTTGAATATCAATCTTCGTAAAAAATTCATAGAAGATTAAATAAGAGTCGGCATTGGCAGGAATCTTTAATTTTTGAATTTCAGACAAGTTATAGTCCTTTTTGTCCTTTTCCCATTTTTCTAAAGTACAAATCGCTTCATATAATTGAAAATAATCTGAAATGCTTTGCTCAACTTTTCGTTTTTCTTCCTGGGTGAGCGATCGAATCACTTTTCCCCACTCAGAGGATTTGATTTTCAGATGAAGTTTCTCCGCTTCCTCTGCCGGAATATCCATGAGGAAAGGACCTGCACCATTTATAATATTTTTGAAAAGACGATCAGCTTCCTCTTTTTCAAAGGAGTTTTGATCCAATGATTCTACACCCGGTTCTTTGCCATCTTGGGAATACAGATGCAGAGGAAACATCGTGAACACTGCAAAGAAAAAAAGGAAGATGTAATAAATCATGATTTGGTCTCCTGTATTTTTTTTGAAATTCCGTTTCCGGCTATATTATATCGCATCTGGCGGCAAAATGCAAGAGAGGAGTGGCGAAATATCATAAAAAAGTCAGATCGTCAGGCTGCTGCGGTTTTGAGTTGTCGTTTTTTGTTGTAGACCGGCAATGAGATTCGGGGTCCGCGTCTTTCCGGATTGCAAAAAAAGACCAAATCCGCGAGGAAATGGTCTTTGAATAACTGATTGCGTTTTGAGTTAGGGATTATTTTTTCGGCTTCAGATACTTGTCGAAAAATTCGATGATGTGTTTGCAATTCTTTTCTTCGAAGAAACGTTCGTTTTCGTGCGTCGCGCCTTCGAAGATTTCAAAACTGACCTTGTCCTTGCCGATGTATTTGGTCACGGTTTCCGCGAATTCCCTGGAGGAACCGAGCGGGACAGTGGTGTCCACGGTTCCGTGCTGGATCAGGAAGCCGGGCGCCGTCTTGGGATCAAGCGTATGGGCATACATGCCGGGATCGGCGAGCTGAACCGGCGTGGGATCGGTTTCACGGGCCGTGCGGATCGTGACGCCGACAAAGGTGCTGTAGAAGCTTCCTTCTCCGTCGTATCCCATTTGCAGTCTGCCTGCTACCGGGGCTTCATCTTTGCCCTGCTGTTCCGCGGTGAGACCATTCATCGGGCCGAAGAGGTCGACAACCGCCTGAACGGAGGAGGAATACTCGGCGTTATCGGCGATGTCGCCCATCAGGAGTCCTTTCAGATTGCTGGTGGTGCCGAGCATGCCCGCCATGTGTCCGCCGGAAGAGTCGCCGATCGTGCCGATGTGGTCGGCATCAATGCCGTGTTCCTTCGCATGAGCGCGAATCCAGCGGACGGCGGCCTTGGCGTCGTTGATCTGACGCGGGAAGAGCGCCTCGTTGGTGAGACGATAGTTGAGGGCAAAGACGGCATAACCGGCTTTGACGAGCTGATCGACCAAAAAGGTGTTGTTGCCGCGGGCGCTGCCCATCCACCAGGCTCCGCCGTGGATAAAGAGAATGGCCGGGACCTTCTGGCCTTCCTTGATCTCGGGGAAATAAGCATCCATGTACTGGGCGTTGGAGGCGTCGGCCAGATATTTGATGTCGGCGATCTGCTTGGCTCCGATCGGCTTGCCGTTGTGCTGCATGACGCCGTTTCCTCCGCCCATGCCGAACATTCCGAACATGCTTCTTCCGCTGCCGTTCTTTTTCAGCGGTTCGATGTCTTTCCATTCTTTCTTGGCCGCATCCCAGAGGGAGCAGACCGGACACTTCTTGTCAGGCGTGCAGAGATCGACCTTGACATAGGTCGGTCCATCGGCGTTGTATCCCTTCGGGAGCTGACTGCCCTTGTCCGGTTTTACTTCCTGCTGCTGTCCGCCGGGAGCGCCGCCCATTCCAGCAGGTCCAAAGCCCATCTGCGGCCCCACGGGGAAACCGCCGCCGAAACCGCTCTGCGGAGGCAGACCGCCGCCAAAGCCGCCCATCATCGGGAAACCGCCCTGACCGCCGCCGAAACCGCTCTGCGGAGGCTGACCGCCGCCAAAGCCGCCGCCGAAACCGCCCTGCGGAGGCTGACCGCCGCCAAAGCCGCCCATCGGGGGCATGCCGCCCTGACCGCCGCCAAAACCGGGGAACCCGCCTTCGGGCATCTGGAATCCTCCGGGAGGCATCTGGAACCCGCCTTCGGGCATCTGGAATCCTCCGGGAGGCATCTGGAACCCGCCTTCGGGCATCTGGAATCCTCCGGGAGGCATCTGGAACCCGCCGCCCATTGCAGGTGCGCCGCCCGGAGCCGCACCGCCCGGAGCCTGGGCTGACAGCATCGTGGCGACAAGCATGGTTCCGGCGACAACCGAACTGGCAGACAACATCCTGTTGAACATTTGTTTCATAAAAAACTCCTTCATGACTGTTTGGTTGGAATAGAACGAGTAATATGTTGAGGTCCGAGTCCTGTCTATTTCTTGTTTTAACGATTTTACACCGGATATTATTGTATCGGTTCGGAATAATCTTCAGAAAAAGAACATAAGAAGGAGCAGGATGATCTCATTCCGAAGACTTCACCCTATCCGGCTTAACGGGTGCAAGATACTGCTGACGCATGATCCCCGGAGAAAGCACTCCCGCATCGAACCACTCGTAGAAGAACCGTTCCGCCGGGACGATCGCATAGCCGTCCTGAAGATGATCGGAAGTGTCGTAGGGATCCGCCATGATCAGCACATCGTCGTAAATGGCCGGAGTCCCCATATCGTCGTATCCGACAATAACAGTCCAGTGTCCGCCCCATGCGCTCCATTCCACCAGCAGCGGACAATCCGCTTCCAGCCGGCTTTTTACGAAATCCGCAAATCGTTCCGGCGTTTCGAAATCCTGCCGGGGAAGAACCGGGATCCCTCTTTTTTTCAGGGCGGTTTCTATCGCGGATGCGGAACAGCCGTAAGCGCCGTTCTTCGGATTGTCCTCCGGACGGATATCCAGTTCCTCCGCCAATGCGCGTTCCGTTTTGTCCGCCATGCCCCAGTGATCGAGCACCATCCGCAGGGAAGCGGCGCCGCAGGTGTATTCCGTGGTCTGCTGGCAGGAGCGGAACCTTTTTATCAGCTTCAGAGTGGGGGTTATTTCCCCGTTGTAGAAATCAAGCCGGGGATAGTACGGAGATGTCTCGAACGCGGTTTTCCCCTGTAGCGCGGCGGCGCCGGAAACAGGATGGGATTCCGGCCACCGCTGCGGATTCCCGTGGAAGGAACACCCTGCCGTCATGAACAGAGCCGTGATGAATAACAGGAGCCTTTTCATTCTCCGTGTCCTCGTTGGGACAGAAAACGCGCAGGTTATTTTTTCATCAGGGCCGCGCCCGCGTTCCATGCCTTGCCGACCTGTCCGCCCATCGCGTAATAGCCGTGGCGGAACTGGTCGAACGCAATGATGTCGAGTTTGGACGGATCGACTTTCCCCGCTTCATCCAGCGCCCGTTCTTCCGCGGCCGTGTTCACGATCCTGCCGACAATGCAGTAGAAACTGTCCGTGGACACGACTTCGGCGAGCTCGCATTCCATCACCACAGGGAATTCGTCGATGACGGGAGCATTCATGGCCGCCGATTTGACGGCATGATAGCCGGTGCGGGCGAATTTGTCCGGCATCTTGTTTCCGGAGGCGATCCCGAGGAAATCGGCAACGTCCATGTGCGCCTTGTCCGCCAGTGAGACCGTGAAGCATTTGGTCTTCAGCAGCGCCTGCGTGGTCGCATGTTCTTCATCGATGAACAGCGCAATGCGGTCGGAGTTGCAGATCTGTCCCCAGGCCGCATTCATCGCCTGAACGGCGCCATGCTCGTCGTAGGCGGCAACGATCAGCACGGGCATGGGAAACACTGCCTGGATAATACCGAGATTTTTCTTCATTTCTGTTCTCCTTGCGGTTGCGGCCCGTCAGCCGGGAAAAGGCTGTTGAGCCAGGTTATGACATCGTTTTCGGTATGGTGGGAGGTGACGCCGACGCCAAGGCGGCGTTCGATCTGGTTCGATCCGCGAATGACAAGCCCGTCAAGAATACGCGCTTCGGGGCATTCCTTCCTGAGGTCGGCGAAGAAATGTCCCGCGCCTCCGCCGCCGTGCGTGCAGAACGGCGCAACGACCTTGCCCGCGAGTTTGTCCGAATCAAGGAACGTTGCCACAGGCGGCGCATAGGTCCCGTACCAGATCGGGGATCCGAGGAACACGATGTCGTAGCCGGACAGGTCCGGGACATCAACAAGAGCGGGATGTTTGCCCTCCGAAATATCCTTCGAGGCGGCTTTGAGCGTCTCGGAATACGGCTCAGGATAAGGCGTTTCCATTTCGAGGGAAAACATGTCGCCGCCTGTGTTCTTCCTGATCCACTCTGCGACCTCCGCCGAATTGCGCACTTTGGATTGAGAATAGACGACAATCGCGATTCTGCCCCGGAGGTTGGCGGTAAGCGGAATCGGAGGCGCTTCCTTCTTCCTGATCATCAGAGCTCCCGCCACCACGATGCAGACGAATATGACCGCGATAACGGCAAGAGCAATAAAAAACGGTTTCATAGGCAAAAACTTCCTTTTCATGCGTTGTGTATTCGGGAGTATTTCTCTTTTTTCAGCGGGGACGGTTGTTTCGCGCGGGACAAATCCGCCTTGTGTTTCGTTCCTCTGGTTTTCGATATGGGAAACGGCATTTCAATTCGCAGGCGGGAAAGCTCCGATGCCCTGCAGGATTCCCGCAATGCCGGTTGCGGCGACATCGTCGATGATTTTGCCGTCGGCGTCAAGCGTGTAGAAGTTCATGACCGTGGTCGAGAATTGTCTGCCGTTCGGCTGAAGTCCGGCAAACGGGGCGTCGCCGGAAAAGGTTCCGGTACACAACCACTGCACGGCAACCGTCGTTTCGTCGGAGACCATATTCACAAGTTTCCACTGAACATCGGGGAAACTTCTGCGCATGAATTCCACAACGCTCAGGTATCCTTTCGCCCCATGGAGCGGTTCAGGCGAGACCGGCGTTGTGAATGCCGCCGAAGAGGAGATCAGTTCTTCTCCAAGCGACAGGTCGTTTGTGTTGATGCAGGTTTCGAAACGGCGCATTGTGCCGCGGTTGCGTTCGATGATTACGTCATTCATGGTTGGTGGTCTCCCTCAGTCTTCACTGCCGTCCCGCCAGGTCGAAAACTCCGCCACGGCGCAGGACGTTCCTTCGTCATCCAGCAAATCCACGACATGCCTGCTGTCCGCGGTATCATATCGCACCGGCTGGACGGCATGTCCCGATTTGATCTGTTTTTTGAATTCCATTCTCACCCGGTTGAAACGGCAATCCGGCGGCAGCGCATCCCCTGCGATCGCGAAATACATCGCGCTGGTCAGATGACCGTTCGGATCAAGTGACGAAGGCGTTACCGGAAACGGGGACCCTTTTTCCCCGGATTCCGGGGGAATCGGAATCTTGCGTGGCAGACACTCCATCGGTTCCGCCTCATCGTATTGGATGCCGAATTCCGACGGGTCGATTTTCAAGGCTTTTCCCTGCCGGAGATCGAAAAAAGCGCCGGTCGCGTTGGCGATCATGCAAAGGGCGCCCCGCTCATCCCGCATGGTTAGCCGCCGCAGGCCGTAAATGGATTTGCATCCGTATATTTTGACCGCGGTCGTTACGTTTTCCCGGAATTCCGGCCAGCGCAGAATGTCGATTTGAATGGAAAAGAGAAAAATCGCGATTTCGTTCGTCCGCAGATAGTCGCAGAATATCTTTTCCTGATACTCCTGAAACTGACAGCAGTCCATCATCATTCCGACCGCCTCGTGCAGCTTGAGCTTATTGTTCTTTCCCGCTCTGGTAAACGGGATCTCTGTTTTCATCATGTACATGGAAGGAGTTTCTCCTGTTAAATGTTCTGCCATTCGGCGCGTTTTTTGCCGTCATCGCAGCGGTTTGACAGAGTTCGCATTCCGCCGCCGGGGAACCCGGACCGGTACGCCCGGCGGTTATGATAACGGCGACCGGGATGGGTCATGCTCCCGCTTTTTCCGTCAGCCGCCGCCCGAGGTCATAGGCGTTTTGCAGATCAATTGCGAAATGTTCGTCGCGGTATTTGCGTTTATCCTCTTCGCGGAAGAGATTGAAGTCGTAGCGCGAATAGTCGTTGAACTGATACGTATTGCAGACGTAAAGCGTTTCGCTGTACCCGAATATGTCCGCCATGACCTTGGTATTTTCCTCCAGGATCGGCGGGTAGCCGATCTGTTTCATATAATTTTCCGGGCAGTTCATCGTGAAGATCATTGCCGTCGGGATGACCTTGTCCCGCAAGGTGACATGCCGTCCGTTCTCATAGAGGTAAGTGCCGACGGGGAACATGAGGCGCTCCATGAAAGAACGCATCACACCGGTGGGATAACTGTAATATACCGGCGTGCCGAGTATCAGCACATCCGCTTCCCGGGCACGTTCCAGTACCGGGCGGAGTTCGTCGCGGATGGCGCACACCCCCCCGGTTTTGGAGTTTTTGATTTTGCAGGCGAAACAGCTCTTGCAACCGCAGAAACTGAGATCGTAAAGGTTCACGAGTTCCGTTTCCGCTCCGGCGGCCTCCGCGCCCTTCATGGCGCTCTGCAGAATCTTCGCAGTGTTCCAGGTTTTGCGTGGACTGCCATTGATTGCCATAACTCTCATTGCGGTATCCCTTTCCTGTTTATTTGAACTCGGCGACGGGGGAAATGCCGAATTTAAGCAAAATATACACCCGGATGCGGCTGAAATCAAGCCGGGAATTACGGATTTCCATATTCGTTCCGTTTTTTCCGAACTCAAAAAAAAGCTTGTCTCCTCGTGTCGATGGGGATGAAACGGCGTGTTCGGAATAGAAAAAAACAGATATCCTGCGTAATTTTGGGGAAAAGAATCCCGGAAACACCCCATGGCATCGTCCCTTCCCCCCACACACACATGAAAATGAAAAAAACGGTGCTTCAGCAATCCGGAATATCCGTGTCTCGGAATCTCCGATTCTGGCGAGCATTTCCTTCAGGAGAAAGGTCCCCTGCGGCTTGCCCTGCCGGAACTCAAGGTACATGGAAGTTCAAAGGCAGCGAGAGCCAAGGCGCAGAAAGCCATGACCGATCAACCGCTCTACGAACATCTTCGCGACCTCAGGAACAAGCTTGCCAACAGGAACCATGTCGAACCGTATATGATCCTGACCGACCGGACGCTCCGCGCCCTTGCGTCGAGCAGGCCGAGGTCACTGGCCGAGGCGGAAGGCATTCCCGGCATCGGCCCCGTAAAGCTCCATGCCGTCGTGCCGAGGTTCCTTGAAGCCATCGCGAAGCGGGAGAGGAGCGAGGATTGACTCTTTGCCGGGCTTACGATTGAAATCTTGCTCAAAAGAAGAACGTAACGCGGAGGATAAATCCCCGGGGAATTCAGACTTTCATAATCCTCATGGCGTTCAGGACGGAGATGATCGTAACGCCAACGTCGCCGAATACGGCTTCCCACATCCCCGCGATGCCGAGTGCGCCGAGAATCAGAAATGCGCACTTGATCCCGATCGCGATTGCGATGTTCTGCACGACGATGCGCCGTGTCCTTCTCGCCACGGTGATCGCATCGACCAGCTTGGACGGTTCATCCGTCATCAGCACGACATCGGCCGCCTCAATCGCCGCATCCGAACCAAGGCCGCCCATCGCGATGCCGATGTCCGCCCGGGCGAGCACGGGGGCGTCGTTGATGCCGTCTCCGATGAACGCGAGCTTGCTTTCTTTCCGCTTTTCGCGGTCCAAACGTTCGATCATTTCAACTTTCTGAGCAGGGAGAAGCTGTGCGTGGTATTCGTCGAGACGCAACTCTTCCGCGACCGGTTTTGCCGCGGCATCCACGTCTCCGGTCAGCATCACGATCCGTTCCACGCCCAGACGTTTCAGCTCAGCGACCGCGTGTTTGCTGTCCGGCTTCAGTTCGTCGGAGATCACCACACATCCGGCATACTGCCCGTTCACCGCCATATAGACTTTGGTTCCCGGCATCACACTCTCCGCGAACTCGATCCGTTCGTTTCGCATCAGCTTCGCATTGCCCGCAAGCACGGTTTTGTCTCCGATCAAGGCGCAAATCCCGTGCCCGGAAAGTTCCTTGCAGTCGGCAACAGCGGAGGGATCCGCATCTTTTCCATAGGCGGCGAGAATGGATTTCGCAATCGGATGACTGGAGAATTGTTCCACCTGAGCGGCGTATTCCAGAATCTGTTCTTCCGAAAAACCGGATGCAGGAAAGACGCCCGTTACTTTGAACGTGCCCTGCGTCAGGGTTCCGGTCTTGTCGAACACGATGATGCTTACCTTGTTCAGCGCTTCCAGGAAATTTCCGCCTTTGACGAGAACACCCCGTTTTGAGGCTGCGCCGATGCCGCCGATGAACGTCAGCGGGATGGAAATGACCAGCGCACACGGACAGGACACGACGAGGAAAACGAATCCGCGCCGGATCCAGTCGGTCCAGTCTCCGCCGTAAACGAGGGGCGGCAGGATTGCCAGAACAGCCGCCATGGCGACTACGACCGGGGTGTAGTAACGGGCGAACGTTGTGATGAAGTTCTCCGTCTTTGCCTTCCGGCTGGAAGCGTTCTCCACCAGGTCGACGATCTTCGAGGCCGTGGACTCTCTGAACGCCTTCGTCGTTTTGACCGTCAGGATGCCGTCCTGATTCACGCACCCGGACAGGACGGTGTCTCCGGGACGCACCGTGCGCGGGACGGATTCCCCGGTCAGGGCGCGCGTATCCACCATGGAGTCACCTTCAAGTACAATGCCGTCCAGCGGGATTTTTTCGCCGGGCTTCACGACGATGGCCTCCCCGATGGAAACGGTTTCCGGGGAGACTTCGATATGCTCGCCGTTTCGCAGGACTGTCGCGGAATCCGGGCGCAGGTCCATCAACTGGGAAATGGAACGCGCGGAACGTCTGACCGCCAGAGTCTGGAAAAGCTCTCCGACCTGATAGAACAGCATCACGGCAACCGCCTCCGGATATTCCCCGATGACGAACGCGCCGATCGTGGACACGCTCATCAGGAAATGTTCATCGAAGACGCGTCCCCTCAAGATGTTGACCAGCGCCCGCCACACGACATCGCCGCCCAGAACGAGGTAAGAGACGACGAGAAACACAATCTCAACATACAGTGGCGCTTTCAGAAAAACGGCACAGGCGATCCCGATGCCGAAGATGACAGCCCCGATGACCAGACGGAGGATCAGAATCCGGCATTCATCGGCGGATTCCGTTTCGCCGGTGGATTTGTGCTCATCCGTGTTCAATTCGGACACTTCCACATCCGGCTCGTGTTTGTGGACGATCCCCGTTATTTCCATCAGCAGGAATTCCGCCGGGGCATCGGATTCTATCGAGAGCGTCTGCTTCATCAGGTTGACAGACGAAGCTCGGACTCCGTTCAATTCGCCCGCGCCTTTTTCGATCTTCGCGGAACAGTTCGGGCATGACAACCCTTTGATCAAATACACTCGTTTCATGGCGATCTTTCGTTTTCCTCCCTTAAATTGGACTGTTTCGTTGCCTCATCGGGCAAGAACATGCTAAAATACTATAACGGTTCCAAGTGGAAAAATCAAGATAACTTTTTCAGTAATGTTTTGTTTTTGCCTGTGACAAATGTTTTTTTGTTCTCCGGGTTGTTTTTTTGAAAAAACCTGAAAAAAGGTCCCAAGCCGGTATCCACAGAAGCAGAATCGTTCAAGAAGAGGTCATTTCTTCTTCCAGACAGCCTGGCGGTTTGCGGCGGCCTGCAATTCCTCCAGAGGCAGATGCAGGGGACACGCTTTGACACAGGAGAGACTTTGGCAGCAGTGATTGAAGAAATGCTTCCGGTATTCCCCGCACATCTCCTTCAAATGGGAATCATCCTGATTCCGGTCAATGATCTTTTCCGTCTTGACCATTGACGCGGCTCCGGCGAAATCAGGATTGTATCCGAACGTCGGGCACACCTCCAGGCAAATGCCGCAGAGCATACACCTGGCCGCCTGGAACTGAAGATCCGGCGACTGATCGAACTCATACGTCTTTTTCTCCGTCAACCAGACACGCATTTCTTTCAAACGCTCCGAAATCATGGAACGGTCCACCTTCAAATCCCGGATTACGGGAAACTTTCCAAGCGGTTCGAGCAGGATTTCACCCCTGTTGTTCGCTGCATCCTTGAGAAAAACGGAACATGCCAGAACCGGATGCCGGTTAATCCGCATGGCGCATGCTCCGCATTTCTTCTGAAAACAGGCACATTCCCATACTACGGGCGACGCCTCATGCCCCTCGACATCCACGATTCTGTCCTGCGAGTTCAGTTCCCGCAGGAAATCCGCCACAGTTATCTTTCCGTCGCACGAATACGCGAACGTCTGAAGATACGGCTTGTCCGAAGCGGAGGCCTGGCGTTTCACGGTTATTCTGAACGTGCGGCTCATGGCTTTGCCTCCCAACTGAACCGGATTTCTCCATCGCAAAACTGCACCACACTGCTTTTTCGCATGGCCGGATTGCATTCGGGATAGTCCGAGCGGAAATGACTTCCGCGGCTTTCCGTCCGATTCCAGGCGGAAAGCAGAATCGCCCGACTGAACAAACGTATTTCATCAGGAACAGAGACCTTTTCAACAGCGTTCAATGCGTTTTCCAGTTGGGCTTTACTTCGTTCCAGCCCCATTCCGGCACGCATGATGGCTTGAAGCGGTTCCATCCTGAAATAACGCAGGGGGACAGGTGGTTTCTCCTCGGAAAAACCGCCCGGGATACTGAATTCGGAGCACAGAACCGCTTCGGCAGCCGTTTTCCCTCCATGGATCGCCCCAAGCAGGGAGTTTCCGCCGAGTCGGTTTGCCCCATGATACTGGCAGGCGCATTCTCCTGCCGCGTACAGTCCTTTCACCGGACTCCGGTGGAATCTGTCGACCTGAATTCCCCCCATGAAATAATGAATGCCGGGTTCCACGGGGATCGGTTCTTTCTCCGGGTCGATCCCGGCGAACAGAATGCAGTCGGACACGATATCGGCCAATGTGGTTTCGTATGTTTTTTCAGGCAGTCCCCGCAGGTCAAGATAAACCTGAGCCCCCTGTTTGATCAGGAGACATTCTTCCCTGGAAACAACGTCTCGCGACATCAGGTTGCCAAGCTCGGGATATTTGTCCTCCATGAAGTAGTACGGCTTGCCGCCCTGTAGGACAAAAAGCCGACCACCCTCGCTTCTGGCCGATTCGGAGATCAGCAGATTCTTTCCTTTCAAACGCAGCGTCGTGGGGTGGAACTGGATAAATTCGAGGTTGGAGAATGGTACACCGTCCGCAAAGAGGAGGGCCGCCGCGATCCCGGTGTTGGCGGTCGAACCCGTGGCGTTGCCGAAAAATCCGTTCAAACCTCCGCAAGCCATGATCACCTGACCCGGAATGAACCGCATTTCCTGCGTGTCAAGGTGTCCCAGCCATGCCCCGCATACGCGACCGTCATGTTTCGCCAAAGCCCGGAAGGTCCAGTTTGTGTAACGCAGAATCCTTCCCTCGGCTTCATATCGCCGCGCCTGCTGGATCAGCACGTCCATGATCTGTCTGCCGATTCCGTTCGCGGTGTATGCTGTCCGGGCGCAGGTCTGTCCGCCCATCCGGCGGACCGAAACCGAATGGTTCGCCCGTTTTACGAACGGGACGCCCCACTCATCCAGTTCCCGGATGATGTCCGGAGCAGCCGAAACCATTGCCATCAGCGCGTCGGCATCGGCAAGACCGCACCCTGTTTCCAGGGTTTCCTCGAAATGCAGTTCGGGGGAATCTCCCGGACCGATTGCGGCGTTGATCCCGCCTTCCGCGAGGCACGATTGCGAACGCTCGGACATCATGTCCGAAACCAGATGGATCGTACACTCGTTTTGCCTGGCAAGATGAAGCGCCGCGCTGAGTCCGGCTATGCCGCATCCGATGATGACCACGTTTCCGTTCATTGTATCACCCACATCCTCGTGTAATACGTGATGGCCGCGACCGATAACAGATACAGGATGGTGCAAATCGTCCGGCAGACGGTCCGTTTCGTCGGCAGGTCACGCCAACCCGCGGCTACGCACAGAGGGGTGATGCCCAGCATCACATGGACATAGACCATCGTAACGAACAGGATTTCCAGCAGATACCCGGGAAGCGACAGCTCCTTGAAAAAGAAGCGGTCCCCATCTTTAATCGTGAATGCCCACACATGGACCGGAATGAGGAGAAAAATGCAGATACCGCTGAACAATTGCCCCCAATAACGCAGATTTTCCCGGAAATAGAGCCGTCCTGTCTTGACCGCATTGCGGCATATCCGAAACAGGAACACGGCGCAACCCAGCATGTGCAAATAAACGCTCCCCTCCAGGATTTGACTGAAAAAACGGAAGTGGATGGTGCTGATGCGGGACAGAAGGAAACAGCAGAAAACACAATGGACGACCAGAAGCCCCAGCAGAAGAAAGCATACGATAATACCGAATTTTCTCATGGCCTGTCCTCTCCGGAGGCGGTCTCTTCTTCCGTTTCTGTCAGGAGCAGAAGATCGAATTTATCCGCATGAACCAGCGCTGTGAACTCGAACTGATGGCAGGGGCGCATTTGGATTTCATATCCTTGTTCCCGCAGGAAGTCCGCCTGTTTGACACATTTTTTGAGGTAGACTGGAGAATCGGCATCCACAGGAAAAAACATCGGCGTGTGCAGCGGCGCTTTTCGGCGAAGCAGGATACCGGCTTCCACTGGAATCTCATCGAAACCGTCCAAAGGCTTGTTCAATCCGAAATCCTGGATCGAGTAGACTGTCTCCTGGACATGCTTCCTTTTCTTCGCCTTTTTCTTTGGCGAGGCGGATGTAATGAAATCCAGTGCGGAAAAATCGGGGTTATAACTGGCATTGTAGCTGAAATACGCCAGGAGCGCTATGACAGCGGCAGTGATAAGACCAGTTTTTGTTAGCAGTTTTCCGTTCATCGCCCCGTGTTTCCAGCCTTTTCGCATAGTGGTTAGATGAACCAATATAGCACTTTCTTCAAGAAAAGTCAAACTGCCTTGCCTCAATCCGGCCGAAATCCCCGACCGAGGCGGAAGGCATTCCCGGCATCGGCCCCGTAAAGCTCCATGCCGTCGTGCCGAGGTTCCTTGAAGCCATCGCGAAATGGGAGAAGAATGGGAATTGAATCCTGCCAAGTTGCCGAATGAAATCTCGCCAAGTTGCCGAATGAAATCCTGCCAAGTTGCCGAATCTTGATGTCATTTTGATGATTCTTTGTCATAGGATTTCGCCGAGAACAAAACACAAAAAAACAATTTTTCCCAGTTTTAAGGCTTGACAAAGCGATAAAAAGGCTTATTTTACAGTATCGAAGAATCGTATCCGGCGATTCTTATTCGTCAGCAATCGAACACTCTCTCAAAAACGAATTGACAGATGTTCCCTTTATTGTTCACAGACTCATACCTGAGGAGCAGATCATGAAAAAGATCGACTGCGAGTTTCACTACTATCTGCCGGAAATGATGGACCTTCTGGCGAAACAGATCAGCGTGCCGCGATATGACCCGGCGACAAAAATTCTGGAAATGCGTCAGAACGTCCCGGCGAATTTCTCCGGCGTCACCAACGCCTATCCCATCATCGATGAACTGACGGATTTCGGCGAACGTCGCGTCGCCCTGCTGGACCGCCACGGGATCGATACCGCCGTCATGGCTGCATCTCCGCTTTCGGAGGAATTGCCGGAAAAGGAATCCGTCTATTTCGCGAAAAAGTCCAACGACGCCGTGGCCGAGCTCATCCGCAAATACCCCGGGCGTTTCCTCGGAGCCGCGCTGCTGCCGACGCAGTATGTGGATGAGGCGCTCAAGGAACTGGAACGCTGCAAGAAAGAGCTGGGGTTCTCTTACTGGCATACCCATTCCAACTATCTGCACAGCCATCTCTACGAAGAAAAATATCTGCCGCTTCTGGCCAAGGCGGAGGAGCTCGGCTGCGCATTCTATCTGCATCCGCAGGCTTCCGACGACGCCGATATGCGGGACTTCGGATATGTTTACTCCTCGCCTGGACTGGGATTCGGCCTCGACACCATGAAAACTGCGCTCCGCATCATCCTCAACGGGACCTTCGACCGCTTCCCGAAACTGCGGATGATCCTCGGTCACCTCGGCGAATACTTCCCCTTCATCCTCGACCGGGTGGACAACCGTTTCATGTGGATCAAAGAGCCGGAGATCAAGGCCGAGCATGAAGTTTCCTACTATTTCAGGAACAAGAACATTCTAGTGACAACCAGTGGAAATATGTCGAAACTCGCCTTCGAATGTACCCGGAAAGCCATCGGGATCGACAGCATCATTTTCGGCTCCGATTATCCGTACGAAAATCTGTCGGATATGATGAAATACATGGATTCCTTGGATCTTTCACCGGAAGATCAGGAAAAGGTGTTCCACCTGAACGCGGAAAAGTACCTGCTTTGAGCTGGAAAACGCAGAACGCCGGGAAGAATAAGCTGAGGGAACAATCCATTCCCAACCCCTTCTGGAGTTCCTGTTTTATCAATGCTTGTTTTGCCGGCTTTTTTGCCTGTGAAGTCCAACGATTTCGCAGGCGTTCTTGTTATATCCCTTCACGGTCGACCTAATCCTGTCCGACATGTGGATGCCGGAGATGAATGGTATGCAACTTTCCGCCGAAGTGAAGAACAATCCCGGATTTACTCATGTCCCGATCATCGCGCAGACGGCAGATGTCGAAACAGCCGCAAATTTCGATATGTCGCATTTCGATGCCATCCTGTTGAAGCCCCTCACTAGGGAAAAAATCTCCAATTTAGTCAAACGCATCATTGAGGACGGAGAAAGGCGTGAAGACGGCAGACCGATCAACCTTGGATGAGTTACGGATGAATCGGAGGACGAAAAAACATGGACATCAGGAAACTTGTAACAAAAGGCATCCCCGGCATCGGCCCAGTGAAGCTTCATGCCGTCGTGCCGAGGTTCCTTGAGGCCATCGCGAAGTGGGAGAACAACGAAGACTTTTAAGAAGTCGATACCGAGAATTGTCCTTTTCAAAATGCGTCGACAATTGAAGACCGTAAATGGAGAACAAATTAATGAATAACAAGACACCGACGATAGACGAGCG
>JAEEGG010009425.1_pt1 | contig 21858 bp, 19 predicted proteins | sample 9134161 | NCBI WGS metagenome assembly JAEEGG01 (sample SAMN16246543, study PRJNA631951) | gut metagenome | biome: gut microbiome; feature: rumen; material: CR-attached | host: Bos | place: Iran: Karaj | collected 2018-10
GTTCCTTCTCGGAGGCTCTCTGTTTCGGTTTCTGATAGATGTCAACCGTGAAGAGGGCCGCGGAGGAGTTGAAGAGGGAGGAAAGAGAGCTCATGAGGGCTGCGAGCAGGCCGGCGATAACGAGACCGCGGAGGCCGGGAGGAAGCAGCTGGGTCACGAGGGTCGGGAACACTCTGTCGCCGTCGATGCCGGTACCCTTGATCGGGAGCTGGATGACGCCCTGGTGATGGAGAGCGGCGCCGATGAGGCCGGGGATCAGGAAGATCATGACGGGCATGACTTTCAGGGCAGCGCCCCAGATCGTGCCGCGGCGGGCGATCGTCAGGTTCTTGGCGGCCAGCGTGCGCTGCACGATGTACTGGTCGGTGCACCAGTACCAGATACCGATGATCGGGGAGGCGATGCAGATGGCGAGCCACGGGAAGTCCTTGTCGGACAGCGGGTGCCAGAGAGCGTACTTGGAAGCGTTCATCGCGGTGAAGTCGCGGAGTCCGCTCCAGCCGCCGTCGAGCTTGGAAAGGCCGAAATAGAGGATGAAGATGGAGCCGAGCAGCAGGATGATGGCCTGGCAGGCGTCGGTGTAGAGAACCGCGCGGAGACCGCCGAACACGGAGTAGAGACCGGTCAGGATGATGGTCAGGAGCGCGCCGCACCAGAAGGCGTCGAGGCTGCCGAGGTGGAAGTCCGGGAAGAGGACGTTGAACACGAGGGCGCCGGCGTAGACCGTGACGGAGACCTTGGTCAGCACGTAGGCCGCGAGGGAGATGATGGAGAGGATCCAGCGGGCGGTCGGGCTGAAGCGCTTCTCAAGGAATTCAGGCATCGTGAAGACCTTGGAGGTGTAGTAGTACGGGACGAAGACCCAGCCGAGCATCAGGAGGACCCATGCGTGGAGTTCCCAGTGCGCGAGCGAGAGACCGGTGTTCGCGCCGGAACCGGCGAGACCGACGATGTGCTCGGAACCGACGTTACTGGCGAAGAGACTGCCGCCGATGGCGAACCAGCCGATGTTGCGGCCGCCGAGGAAGAAGTCGGAGGAGGTGTTCTGGCCTCTGGACGACCAGATCGCCACGCCGGCGATGATCGCGAAGTAGCCGATGATCACGACCCAGTCGAGTGCGTTCAGAGAGACGGAGGTCGAGGTCGCGTTGGCGACGGCTTCGGTGACCTCTGCGGGGGCGGATTCCACGGCGGAGTTCACCGCTTCGGCGATGTCGGCCTGCGCAGTCAGAATCCAGTTGAGAGTGCTAACCATTTGTTTCTGGTCCTTTCTTAGTTTATTGTATGTTGGGAGAATATGTGTTTAAAATAATTTGTCTAAAACATACACCATATAAAGGCAAAAATCAACCCCGGAACGGACAAAATAAAGACTTTTTCCGTATTTCTTTCCTTACTTTCTAAAGAATGATGCGCATCAAGCTCAAAAAAGACTGCTTTTTTTGATTCTGATTCGAGGTTATCTCCGGCTGGAATACGGGTGTTCCTTGCTCCAAAGGCGCAAATCCAGCTCCATTACATCGAACACGCTCAGAATCTCTTTCAGTTCCTCCAGCGTCCTACGCGCCGTTTCCGATCCAAGATCGCCGTGCGACGGCATCTCGAAAAGGTCGCGGCCGCCCTCGATCGGGATCGCGATGTAGACATTCGAATTCATGAACGCGAATCCGATTTTTGATATCCCCTTGCGGAAACGTTCCGACAGGTTCAGCATCGTGTGCATGAGTTTCGGCGTCAGGATATACCGCGCCTCCACGTCGTCCTCCGTGTATACAACGAATTTCTTCTCGAACGCCGGATCCTCCATGCGGGTCATGTGACCGTGCCCGGGGAGTTTGAGTTTCTGGAGAAAATTGCCGACGACCTGTCCGAACGCCGCCTCGGCGGTATCGGGCAGCACCCAGTGACTGTACTTGAAATCCTTGTTGAAGTCCGCGACCATGAAGACGCCGCTGAAAAAAGTATGATAGGAGGTGTTCTTGCCGTCGGAATGCTTCTCCTGCACCTTCAGTTCGCTGAACCGGACCGGGATGCCTTTGTACGAACCGAACACGAGGTCTTCGCCCGAATACGAATCGGCCCTCCGGGAAAAGATCTTCGAGCGGCGGAATTCCTCCTTCGGGATGCAGCCGTCCGGATTGTAGGACAGACCGGGATCCAGTTCTTTCAGCAGCGACGGCACCACGATCTTCTTGTACAGGAGCTTCACGCCATGCATCATGTGAGTGTACACGGTCACGGCGATGATGATCCCGGGCACCAGCACGAACGGCAGATAATCTCCTGACACGACAAGCGCGCCGAGCGACAGCAACAGGGTCGCGCCGATGATAATGGCGGATAGGGTCAGAGCTTTTTTCCGCGTGGCGTCGCGGAGTTCGCGCAACTCGGCAAGCGTCTCGTCCAGCCCCGCGATGGAGCGTGGCCGGACATCGTTACTTCGGTCGGGTTCGGGGTCTTTCATGTCGGCTCGCTATGAATATTACTTGAAGAGGTCGCCGACGTTCGGGTTCGCGCGGTCTTCCGGCGCGGCCTCGAACAGCGCGGACTCCGTGAAGCCGAACATGCCCGCGAGGAGGTTGTTCGGGAAGATGCGGATCGCGAGGTTGTAGTCCGTGACGGCGGAATTGTACGCGCGGCGCGAAGCGGAGATCTGCTCCTCGATCTCGTTCAGGGAACGCTGGAGCTGCTCCACGTTCGAAGACGCCTTCAGGTCGGGGTACGCTTCGACCTGTACAAACACGTTCTTCAGCGCGCCGGAGAGTTCTTTATCGAGTCTGATGCGTTCGGCGGGATCGGTCGCGGCCGCCGCGCGGGTGCGGAGTTCCGTCAGCTTCTCCAGCGTACCCGCCTCGTGCTTCATGTACGCCTTCACGCTCGAAACGAGGTTCGGGACCAGGTCGCAGCGTTTCTTCAGCTGCACGTCGATCCCGGCAAACGCGTTCTGCACGTTCGCGCGCTTCGCAGCGAGGCTGTTGTACACGACGATGACGAAAAGAATAATGGCGACGGGAATGATCAGAAGGGCAAGCAGGGGCATGGCGGAAAACCTTTCTCTGAAAAATGATAAAACCGGTACGGAAAATACCGTTTTCAATCAATATAGCATGAAACGCCCGCAAATCAAGATGCGGGAATCATTTTCCTGCGGGAAATGAGGCGGACTGGCACTAACGCGGCGGAGACCAGACCTCCTCACTTCTTCAACGCGCGGTCATCAGACCAGCTGCCGCCGTTCGCACGTTCGTTGAACATGTGCATGGAGCTCATAGTGCGTGTACGAACAGTCTCCAGGATGTTGCCGTGCTTCACATGGCCGTCCAGATACAGCAGCGGGATATTGCCCTTGTGAATGGTGTTCCAGTCCTCGCCCGCGGCGTCCTTGTCGGTACGGTTGCCGCGCAGATGGAACGGCGCGCAGATTTCGTACTGCTGGTCGCTGTTTTTCGTCACGTCTTTGAAGTTGCTCCAGCGTTCGCCGAGGATGATCAGGTCGGACGGCGCATCGATGTCCGGAATGCGGCTCTGGACGACACGTTTGCTGTGGTCCTTCATCGTCCAAAGTCCGTAAGGATCATTGCGGCCGTAGCTCTGCTTGCCTTTCGTGATGTCGCTCGGACAGCGCGCGATCTTCAGAATCTCCCGCGCGACGGGATCAAGCTTTTTTTCATCATTGAATCTGTAAAACTCCCCTTCCGAGGAAAAGTCATAGGCGCTGCCCGCCGTTATCGCCACATTTCCCAGCCATCTTTTCCAGTTGCCGACAATGCCGTTGAGGCTGCCGCTGTTCTCCGACGCGAACTGGTGGAAATACTCGCCGAAATTCTTCTGGTTGTTGATGCACGTCGCGCGCTTGGCGGTTTCGCGGGCGGAACGCAATGCCGGCAGGATCAGTCCCGCCAGGATCACGATAACGGCGATAACGACCAGGAGTTCGATCAGAGAGTAACACCTGCGTGTGCCGCGCATGGAAACAGATTGCGTATTCATCGGTTCAGGCTCCTTTATAAGACAAAGAAAGAGGCGGAATCTTTTATCCGAAGATTAATATATTGCCTGTCAGAAAGAAAAACAAGTCAAAAAAGAACAGAGTTTTGTATTTTTTTATCATTTCAGGATTCGGCCCAGCGGGCGCGAAGTGCGCCCCAGTCGCATTCGCGTGCTTCCCTGAACTCGACGGAATCCGCACCGTACGTCATCTTGACGCATTCCAGAAACCAGTTCCGGCCGCGTTTCGTGGAATCCGTGCCAGCCAGCAGCAGACGCAGAAACGCGGACTTCTCCGCCTCGGACGCGGGATTCGCGTCGCCGGACAGGATGCGCCGCACCAGCCAGGGATCGGACAGGAAACCGCGTCCCACGGCCACCCCCGCGCATCCGGTCGAACGCACAAGTGCTTCCGCATCAGCACAGCTTGTAATATCGCCGTTGCCGAAGACGGGCACATTCCCAGCCGCCTCCACGGCGCAGGCGATCCGCCGGACGCGTTCGGACGCATCGACCGGGCTGTACATTTCCTTCGCCGTTCTGTAATGAAACACGATCCAGTCCGCCCCCGCGTCGCACACGGCACGGACAATCTCGCGGATATGGTCCGGCGAATCCCATCCGGCACGAAGTTTCACGGACACGGAAACGCCATCCGGGACGGCTTCAACGACCGCCTGAGTAAGTTCAAAAACCGTTTCCGGCGATCTGAGCAGATACGCGCCGTTTCCGCTCGCCGTGACGGTCTTGCTCGGGCATGCGAAGTTCAGATTGATTCCCTGCACCCCGTATTCGGCAAACCCCGCCGCGGTCGCCGAAAGTGAACGGGCATCGTGTCCGATCAGCTGAAACACGAGCGGGAGGTCCGGGCGCACGCGGTACGGAGCGAGTTTCCGCAGGATCGCGGCGCGTTTCGGCACGGAGACGCCGCCCGTGCTGAAAAACGGCGTGAACCAGAGCGGAATCAGGTCGAGGCGCGCGGCGGCCTGCATAAAGGTCCGCGTCATGACGCCTTGAAGCGGAGACAGGACGGCGCGTCCGGGGAGCGTGAGGCGGGCGGAAAGACGCAAAGGCGCACGGAAATCGAACGGACAGCCCCCTGCCCTCTTCTCCGCCGCGGGATGAAGATCAGCCGATTCGGACGACATCGCCGGACGGAATCTCGAAGGCGTTCTTTCCGCGCATGATCCAGACCGTCCGCGCGGAAGGATTCTGCACGTAGCAGCAGTCGGCGGTGAACCGGAGCATACGGAACGCCTGGTTGTAGTCGTATATCTCCATGTTCGTGGCGTACCACACGGAGTCCCTGCCCGCCATCCGGTCGGCGAACCGTTCGATAATGTCCCAGTCGTTGTTGCGCGAGAACTCGAACGAATGTCCCCAGATGTAGCAGACCGTGCCGCGCGGATAACGGTTGTTCAGGAACCGTTCGCCGATCTCGGCGATGTTCTCGCGGTGGTGCGCGGTCGGATTCCACTCCAGAAAATCGTCCGGCAGGCGGAACGCGTGCGTGCTGTTCACGGTGCGCGAATACAGGATGCCGAGCTCGCGGAGCTGGCGTTTCAGGTCGGAGGTATACGTTCCATATGGATACGCCATCCCCTTGACCGGAGCGTGCGTGATGGCTTCGAGCCGTTTCCGGTTCTCAATGATGTCGGAGATCACGGCCTCAATGGGCATCATGTCCTCGAACGCGTGTTCCGCGCCGTGGACCGCGATCTCGTGCCCGTGCTTCAGGTAGACTTCGTTCACATCGAACGACGGGAACGTGCCGTCGTGCGGGCCGTTGTCCGCGCAGAAGTTGAACGTGCATTTCAGTCCGTGGTCGGAAAAGATGCCCGCGAGGCGGATATCTTCGTCCAACGCGTCATCGTAGCTGAACGTCAGCGCGCGCTCAAGCCCGCCGGGAAACAGAGGATAGATCATCATTGTCCGGCGGCCTCCTTGTCCGCCCCGGAACCGCCCGCGTTCTCAGCGGCCTGTTCCTGTTTCTTCAAATCCTCCTCAAGCTCGGCGCGGAGCCGGTTCGCGATTTCGGGAGGATAGTTTTCGATAATGGCGCGCGCGGTGCGGGCCTTCATCTCGGAGAACGGCGGAAGCGCCACGCGGTCGAGGTCCTCATGCTGGCGGACATACGCGTCATAGACGCGCTTCGCGAGCGCAAGATGGTCCGCGGCGGCTTCGCGGTCGCCGTAACCGATAAGCATGCAGGACGTGAAGAGCAGGCCCTCCAGCTCGTTTCCGATCTGTTTGAAATCGCCGCTGACGAGGTCGTCTTCGAATTCGTTCAGCACGAACTGGTCGAGCGTCATGGTCCGCGAATTGCCGTTTTTCGTCTCGGTGCGGAGTTCCTGATAGAGCTTCGACGCCGCCTCTTTCTGCGAGTATGTGTACAGCGTCACGATGGAGTCGATCAGGAAGTTTTCATACAGGGACTCGAACGGCGAATGCGCATAGGTGTCCGAGCTCATGACCTCCTTGTACAGCTTGCGCGTGGCGTCGATCACGCCCGTGTTCGGCACGAGCATGAAGAAACTGCTGACTTCGTTTTCCTTCGGCAGCAGCATGCGTCCGTAGTTGAACGTCGCCACCAGGGACTGGAGGATCATGCGCGTGAGCGGGAGCTGATCGCGCCCCTCGGTGTAGCCCCGGCCGACGTGCGCCCAGTAGATGGCGAAGGATTCCGGCAGAAGCCAGTCGAGATCGCCGTATTCCCCGTTCACGGACAGGATCGTCTCCGGCTCCACGTTCCAGTCCTTCTTCAGCCATTTGCGGCGGAAATAGTAATCCAGCGCGGCCGCGTCTTCCGGCTTCAGTTTCTCCTTCAGCTCCTTCGGCAGGCCGCCGTTCAGACGGAACTCGCCGAACAGGCGTTCGAGGTCGCCCTGATTGTACTCCATGACCGCGAGCCACGCCGGATGGTCGGCGGGGAACCGTTCGCGGAGCGACTCTTCCGTGGCGGGCGACGCCGCCCAGGCTTCCCAGTCGGGATGATGCTTTCCGTAAAGGAAAATCAGGTCGCGCGCCATGGTCTCCTTGTAAAAACGCTGCGCGTCGTCCAGCACATTGCCGAGCTTGTGCTGATAGATCCAGCCGAGTTCCTGATACACGATCGGGTCGTTCGGGTTCATGGTCACGGCGTCCTGCATCAGCTGAATGCCGCGCCGGACCCAGCGCCAGCGGTCTTCGGGACGCTTGCACGCCACGGAGACGTTGTACGCCATGTTCCATCCCATGTGCGAGGCGGCGGCGGAGAATTTCGGCTGGAGCTTCAGAATCCAGTCGGAAAGCTGGACCAGCTCATAGTATTTGCCCTTCTGCTGCAGGTCGCCAGCGCGAATCCAAAGGATATCCGCGATGATCCCGCGGAATCCGCCCAGCGCCATCGTGGAGAACGCCACGATCGGCGGCGTGCCTTCGGCGGCGAAATTCTCGTCGACGAGCTTGTCCTCCTTCACGATCGCGGCCATGCGGTCCTGAACAAATACGTTCGCGAACAGCACGAGGACCGTTCCGGCGAGCAGGGCGAAAAACAAGGTATAACGGTTCTTCATGGTCCGGCTCCTATCCGCGTTTCGACACCAGCGCCAGTTCGCGGCGCGTGTAAATCCAGGCTCCGAGCAGGAACACCGGGAGCATTCTCAAAACGAAATCCTTCGCGAACAGCATGCCGATGAACGGGAAACCGATCAGTTCGCCGTTCGCCAGATACCCCGTCACAAAGAAATCCTGAAGAGGCACGATCAGATTCAGCAGCAGGTCGCCGAACTGGTAGCCGAATGTCCCGGTGTATTCCGCCTGATAGTCGATCGCGTCCGGGATCGAGGTGACCAGATAGTTCGCCAGTCCGCCGGTAAGCATGTACGCCGCGGAGAAGAAGATCGCGATCGGCAGGGAAAGGCAGGCGGCGACCGCCGAGGCGAGCAGCGTGACCGAGAGGATCCCGATCGCCATCACCAGGATCGCGCGGCAGTAGTTGGAGAAGAACCCGGCTTCGCGGATCAGCAGGAACGGCCCCTTCCCCTCCTCGAAGTTCAGTTCGCTTGTCTTCGTATCCTTGTTCAGGAAGCCGACCTCGGCCTTCCCGTCGTACACGAAAAAGGAATTCCGAAGCGGGACCATGATTTCGTTCTGCGCGGCAGTGAGGACGTCTTCCTCCGGCGTCGCGACCAGCTCGGAAACGACCGTCTCGCCGCCGTTGTCGTCCGGACGCGCGTAGTTCGCAGCGAAGATCCAGTGTCCGCGGACGGTATTCTGATCCTGCATGTAATACCGGTTCACATAGACGGTGTAACGAAGAAAGACCACGTCGTCATCGGTCAGGTCTTTCGGCAGTCCTTCGAACTGCCAGAAAAGGGAATCTCCCTCCGAAATGAGGCCATAGGTCGCAATCAGTTCCTTGCGTATCTCCAGAAACGCCTCCTGGCGCGCCTGGTCATCCTGGAACCGGAGCGTATCCTGGCCGTGTTCCTTCGCCAATGCGATGCGGCTGTCGAGTTCCGCCTGCGCCAGCGCGTTGAAGTCCGGCCGCACCGGCTTGTATAAAGCACGCGCGGTCAGGACCTGTTCGTCCAGCATCAGGCGTTCCTCCTCGGTCATGTCGGCGGACGACAGCCGGAACGACAGGAACGCATAGACCGCGACGGCGGCGATCAGCAGCAAGACCAGATGGATCAGCACCACGCCGGTGTATTTGCCCAGCAGAACGACCGCCCGGCGGACCGGCTTCACCGCGATCATGTGGATCTGTGCCGTCTCAACGTCCGAACTGACCTCCGAACATGCCAGCCACACGGACGACAGGCACAGGATGAACCCGACGAATCCGAGGCAGTATTGCAGGAATATCTGCACCTCGCCCTTCGGCGTGCCGTCGCCCAGCAGCGTGAACGGCAGCAGGAAGATGCTCAGAAGCAGCAGGATCAGGAGCAGACGGAAGACATGCGACCGGACGGCCGATCTGCATGTCAGCTTCACTATGGCGAGAAACGCGGTCATCGTGCGTCAGTCTTTCCTGTCCGTCGGATTCGTCAGCAAATCCTTGAGTTTGCGGTTCGCCTCCGACATCTTCGCCTCGATCTCCTGCTGCGCCTGACGGGATTTCTCCTCCTCGGGAGCGGGAGCCGACGCCTGAAGTCTGGCGAACAGTTCATCCTGGCGCTTCTTCGCGGCCTCTTCCTCGGCCTTCGCTGCGTCCTCTTCCATCTTCTTCGCGAGCGTCCGCGCCGGAGTCTCCTCCTCGCGGGTGAGCGAATCAAGCACGGCCTTCGCGTCGTGTTCCCTGTCCCCGGTGAGGTATTCGGCGATGGCGCCGCCCGACCGCGAACCGGACGTTTCGAGGCTTTCCTTCTTCGCCTCGTTCACGATGTCCACGAAGAAATCCTCCAGCGACATGTGCGGATGCGCCACGGACATTTCCCCGTCCGGGACGCTCTCGCGGACGATCTGCCGGATGCGTTCGAGCGCTTCCTCCGGCAAACGCGGCACGGTGATGGTGTCGTTGGTACGGATGGTGAGCAGGTCCTCCATGCCGCCGTTGGCGCGGATGCGTCCGCCGTACAGTACGATGATCCGGTCGCAGACCTCCTCCACGTCGCTGAGCAGGTGGCTGGTCACGATCACGGTCTTCCCGCGTTTTTTCAGGAGCTTGATGAGGTCCTTCACCTCGCGGCAGCCGAGCGGATCCAGACCGGACGTCGGTTCATCAAGGATCAGGAACGCCGGGTCGTTGATCATGGCCTGCGCCAGGCCGATGCGGCGCGCCATGCCCTTCGAGAACTCGCCGACGGGGCGGTTTCGGGCGTGCGCCAGGCCGACCATGTCGAGCAGCTGGTCGCACCGGCGGGTGCGCTCCTCCTTCGAGAGGCCGAACAGCGAGGCGAAGAAGTCCAGCGTTTCAAACGCGGTCAGGTACTTGTAAAGGTATGTTTCCTCGGGCAGATACCCGATGAGTTTCTTGTTCTCGACGTCGCGCGGCGACTTGCCGAACACGGTCAGGCGTCCCCCGGTCGGATACAGCAGTCCGAGAAGCATCTTCACGGTCGTGGACTTGCCGGACCCGTTGGGGCCGAGCAGGCCGACCACTTCGCCCTCGCGGACCTCGAAATCGATATCGTTGACCGCTTTCGCCTTCGGGCGGTTCCAGAAATCGCGGAAGACCTTGGTCAGGCCGACCGCGCTCACCACCACGGGGCGCTCCGATGCGGATTGTTCCGCCGTTTTCACTGCCTCCGCCATGGCTTATTCCTCTCCGCCGGACGTGGTTTTCTGTAAGGCCGCTCCGCCGTCCGAGGTCAGGTCTTCGCCCGTGCGGACCAGACGCGCGCTGTTGAAGATGACGATCAGCGTGCTGATGGTGTGCAGGGCGGCCGCGGCGATCGGGTCCATGCGCCCGAAGACGGACAGGATGATGCCGCAGAGCACGAAGCTCAGGCCGAACGCCAGATTCTGGTACATGATCGCGCTCGTCTTGCGGGAGAGGACGATCAGGAACGGCACGCGGCGCAGGTCGTTGGTCATCAGCGCGATGCTGGCGCTGTTGATGGCGATGTCGCTGCCGATGGCGCCCATGGCGATGCCGAGGTCGCCGGCGGCAAGCGCGGGCGCGTCGTTCACGCCGTCGCCGACCACCGCCACGGTCGAAGTCTTTTTGACTTCTTCTACGTAGGCGACCTTCGTTTCAGGCAGGCAGTCGCTGCGGATGTCGTCGATGCTGAGCTGGGCCGCGATGGAGACGGCCACGCTGCCGCGGTCGCCGGTCACCATGGCGCAACGGGTCACGCCGATGGATTTGAGTTCGTTGATGGCGGCGGCGGCCTCGGAGCGGATCTTGTCCTTGAAGCCGATCCAGCCGATCACCTTGTCGTCGACCGCCACATACACCACGCTCATCGTCTCGGTTTCCTTCGAATCGAGCGCGGGCAGCGTCACGCCGACGCTTTCCAGCCAGGCGGCACGCCCGACGAGCACGCGCTTGCCGTCCAGCATGGCGATGACGCCCTTGCCGGGGACTTCCTGGAATCCGGAGACCGGTTTCGCGGGGATGCCGACCTCGGCGGCGAGACGCTGGAGCGCCTGCGCGGTCGGGTGGTTGCTGTGCGCTTCCAGCGAGATCGCGGTCAGCAGGAGTTCGGCGGGTTCGACGCCCTCCGCCACGGGATTCAGGCGCGCCACGGAAAGTTCGCCCTCGGTCAGCGTGCCGGTCTTGTCAAACACGACCGTGCGGATCTTTCCGGCGAGTTCCAGGTGGTTGATGTTCTTGATGAGCACGCCCAGACGCGCGGCGGCCGCTACGGCGGCCACGATGGTCGTCGGAGTCGCCAGCACCACGGCGCACGGGCAGGAGATCACGAGAAGCGAGATCACGCGGTCCATGCTCCCGCCGGGGAGCCACCACGTGATGATCGCCAGCATCAGGATCGTGGGCGTGTAGTAGCCCGCGTAACGGTCGATAATGCGCACGAACGGCGTCTTGTTGCGTTCCGCGGACCGGATCATCTGCTCGACCTTGCCGAGCGTGGTGTCCTTGCCGAGACGCGTCACGCGCACTTCGAGGCTGCCGGAGATGTTCAGCGTGCCGGCGTACACCTCGTCGCCCGCGTTCTTGTCCTCCGGCATGGATTCGCCGGTGATGGACGCCTGGTTCACGGCGCTTTCGCCGCGGACGATCACGCCGTCGACCGGGAAGTTTTCGCCGGGACGCACGCTGATGATGTCGTTCAAGGCCAGATCCTTCACGGAAACGTCCGTCTCGCCGTCCTCGCCGATCTTGTGCGCCGTGCGCGGCGTCAGGCGGATCAGTTCCTCGATGGAACGCTGCGCGCCGCTGGCGGTGTGGGATTCGATGATGATCGTAATGAGCAGGAAGAAAGCCACGATGCCCGCCGTGCGGAAATCGCCGGACGCGAACGCCGCGAGGATCGCCAGCGCGACGAGTTCGTTCATATAGACGCGGCCTTCGATCAGGTCGCGGATGGCCGTCACGACGATCGGCAGAGCCAGCGTGACCGCGCCGATCGCGGCGCTCAGGTTCGATGCAAACGTCTCGTCCGGGAAGAGCCAGGACAGCAGATACGAGTTCACGATCAGGAAGCCGCCGACGAACGCGAACGAAGCCCGCCCCATGGAACGGGAGTGTCCGACGCCTTCACCGATGGGCGCGCCGCAGGAGATGCAACGGGTCGGCTCGTCGGGATCGTGATCGTGTTCGCAGCCGCAATCGCAGTCGTGGTCGTGATGATGCTCGTGATCGTGGTGGTCATGGTCGTGATGATGGCCGCACGCGCAGATTTCCTGCGCTTCCACGGCGGGATTTTCCAGTTTCAGTTCGTCAGCCATGATTACTCCTCCTTCGCCGGACCGCCGCCCGCACCGGCGGGCGCGGATGCTGCACGCTGCTGCAGGGGTTCCTGATTGACCTTCAGCCAGAGCACGGACTGGCCGCCGCCCTTCACGTCCACGATGAACTTGTCCTGAACGGGCGCGATCGCTTCCGCCAGGGTATCGGAGAAGAGCGACACGAGCGTCGCCTTTTTGTTCTTGCTGTACTGGGCGTAAATCTCATCGAAATACGACGCGTCGGCGGCGACTTCCTTCACCACGCGGAGCTTGTACGCACCGGCGTCCGCGAGGATCTTCGCGGATTCGGATTTCGCCAGGTTCTCCTGTTCCACACTGTATGTACGCGCCTCTTCGACCACGCGTTCGGCGTCGGTCTCGGAGAGCAGAAGCTCCTGGAACGAGGGAATCGTGACGATCGGGGGCGCGGCGATCTTGAGCGTGAGGTTTTCGAGCGTGATACCTATGTCCATGGCCGCGATGCGGTCCACGAGCGCCTGTTTCACCGTCTGTTCGTATTTCGCACGGTCATAGTAGGTCGTTTCGAGGTTCTGCACGGCGCTGGCGGAGATCACCACGTCGTTGAGCAGATCGTTCAGCATGACGCGCGCCGTGCCGAGCGAAGCGGTCTGGCCTTTGGACGAGTCGGACGCAGCGGGATTCCCGGTCGCATCCGTGCTCAGGCAGGTCAGGTAGAATTTCTGCGGATCGGTCACGCGGTAGGTCATCACCCATTCGCAGTGGAGGATCGAATTGTTCCCGAGCAGCACGTAGCCGTCGACGCCCGGGACGAGCTTCTCGTTCACTTCCGAGGGCTCGGTCCCGTCAGACTTTACTCCCTGGTAGTACAGGAATTCCGCGTCCATCGGCATGAACGCCAGACTGGTGATCTCCTGCTTGTTGATCGGGATGCGGACAATGCGGTTCACCGGAGACGGCAGGAACCAGTGCCAGCCTTCCTTGCACTCCTGTTTGAACTTGCCGAACTGGAGCACGATCACGCTCTCCGTGGTCGTATCCACGATGAACGAACCGCCGAAAATCAGGAACCATCCCAGCGACACGATGATGAACGCCGCCAGGATGCCGAAAAACATCTTCAGCGCACGGGACAGGAAATCCACGCCCGTCTTGAGCTGGCCTTCCCCCGGTCCGCCGGATGCCGTTTGTTTCAGTTCTTCTGCCATGTCAGGGCGCGCTCCTTACTTCTTCTCCGCGGCGAACGCGTCGGACGTGCCGTTCAGAACGTCGAACGGAGCGGACTCGGTGCTGAGGATCAGCGTGGACTTCGAGGACAGGATCTTCTTCATGGCCTGAAGCTTGCGGAGGAACGTCGCGAGTTCGGGTTCCTTCGTGAACACGGCGTAGTAGGACGCCGCTTCGGCGTCGCCTTCCGCCATCAGGGCTTTCGCCTTGGCCTGCGCCTGCGTGATCATCTTGCTCTTCTCCGTATTGGCGAGCGTGCGGATTTCTTCCGCCTTCGTCTTGCCTTCGTCGCGCTTGCGGGCGGCCTCCGTCTCGCGTTCCTGCTTCATGCGGCTGGCGATGGCGGCCGCGGTCTTCTCCGGGACGCCGATGGACGAGAACAGCACGTCGCTGACCTCAAGTCCGTATTTTTCCATCACGTCGGGCGCGATCATTTCGAGGATCTCGGCGCGCATCTGTTCGATCTTCATCAGCTCCGGATCGGTGTTGATGAGCTGGTCGTAGTCGTACTTGCCGACGACCGCCGCCTTCGCCGTGCGCATGCGTCCGCCGAGATAACCCAGCGCGGTCTCGAGTTTCGGCGCGGCTTCCTTGAACCGTTTCAGGTCCTTGATCCGGTAGATCACGTTCAGGCCGATCACGACCTGCTTCTGGTCGCGCGTGGTCGTCTCTTCGAGGTGGCCGATGTTGCCATCGAACGGGCGTTTGCGGATGTCGTAGCGGATCACCTGCTGGAAGGGCAGCGGCAGGCGCAGGTGAAGACCCGGCTCGGCCTCCTTCGTGATTTTGCCCATCGTCAGGACGAGGGCTCGTTCCGTGGCAGGCACCTGGTAGGTGAAAATCGCCAGCAGGAAAATAGCCGCCACGATAATGCCGAGGAGGATGGTGGGAAGATAGTAGCCTTTTTTCTTTTCAGGCTTCGGTGCATCTTTCATGATCCGGGTCTCCGTTTCAAGTTGTTGTTATGTAATTAGTTGTAATTCAGATTGTCAATCCGGAGCGAGGGCACAATACGCCCGCGCACACGAATACATCCTATAATGTAGCCCATTTTTCCTTTTTTTCAACTTCCCCTGCCCTTTTTTTTGAAAAAAAACGGAAGGAAACAAATCTATAATTTGCCGATTTTGCTTTTTTATTTGTTTGACAGCCTGAAAATGTCTAATGCGATCCGGGATTGCAAGCAGAAAAAGCGCCCCGTCCGGAATCAACCTGAACGGGGTGTAAAAACATCAATTCGAAAGCTTTTTCAGAAAGGTGGGATGTTCCTCATGGAGAAGAGATGCTGCCTCATTTTGTCTCATACTTGAACATCGTTTTCGAAGTGATCTCATAATTCTTCGGATCCTTCAGCATTTCAAGGATTTCGGCGGGCGGGTTCAGCACCGTGCCGTCCTTGTCGATCTGCGCTTTCTCGGCCACTTTCTTGACCTCAAGCCCTGTCGTGGCGAATTGCACGAACCCGACTTCCCAGCCTTCGCCCTTAAATTCCGCCGAAAGGATGTACGAATACGGACGCATCATGAAAATGTACTCGGGATTGAGCTTGTACTTCTCAACGAGGTACATCTGGTCGACCACGAGATAGAAATAGAGCTTGCCGGCATTGCGGAACGGCACGATCAGGACCGGCAGCCAGGTCTCTTCCTTTTCGGCCTTCTCCTTGTCGCCGTCGTCGATGATGGTCACATAGCCGCGGACCGCGCGCTTTTCGGAGCCGTCTTTCAGGGTGGAGGAAGCCGTCAGGATCACGTCGTCCTTGCATTCGCTGAATCTGACCCTCACGTTGCCGTCGTCCGATATGAGCGACCCGGTCAGCAGCTTGGCGCAGGCTTCGGTGTCGAACATCTCCTCAGGCGACTTGTCGTCGATCGGCGGGTAATACAGCGGGGTGACCCCGCAGGACGTGAACAGGACAGTGCAGAGCGATGCGGCGAGCACGAGTCCGCCGCGGAAAAGAGATTTCAGCATAGTCAAACCTTTCTCCTGAATGGGTTCAATACCGGGCGGAAAAGGAAGAGGATAAATCATTCCGCCGGATAAAGGATTAGACCATTGTCCGGGAAAAAAGTTCCGTCTTTTCAGCGGATTTCCACGAAAAAACGGAACTTCAGTTCACAGGCGGAGGAAGAGGGAAAAGGATCAGTATTCCTTCATGTTCAGTACCACCACCGGAGTCGCGACGCAGACCGACCAGTAGATGCACATCACGGCGACGGACTTGATGATGCTGTCCCAGTTGACGACGTCGATGGTGAACATCTGCGAATAACCGTCCAGCACACGCGTGATAAGGAAAGGTTTGATATCCTCGATGAGATCGGAAAATGCGAGCTGCATGATCAGGCTCACGAAAAAGAACACCAGGCCGCCGGTCGCCGCAACGGTCATGCGCTTCACGAAGACCGAGATCATGAACGATACCGAGCTGATCGCGGACAGCGCGAACGCGGAATAAAGCGTGGCGAGGTAATAGGATGCAATGGCCTTCTTCGCACTGACCAGCCCCGCCGTCGGGAATTCCCCCGGCACGCCCATGAACAGGGTGATCTGCATCTTCGAGATACCGAAGAACACGATGCCGATCAGCATCGTCAGCGCCGCGAAAATCATCGAATAAAAAAGGATGACGAGGAACACGGCGATGAACTTCGCGATCACGAACTGCGTACGGGAAAACCCGCGCGACAGGTACGCCCGCAGCGTCCCGTCCTGCTGTTCGCATGCGATGGCCTCGCCCGCGAACATAAACGCGAAGATGGGCATCACGACCCAGAAGAGGATCTGGCAGGAGAAGCGCGCGAACATCAGACCGTCGCAGAGCTTCTTCGGATCCGGAACCATCACCTTCATGAGGGGCGACATGCCGTTCACCATTCCTCCCGTCATATCGGAAAACCTGTTCTGGAATTTCCAGTAGACAAAGACCATCAGGACCATCAGAAACGCGAACCCGAGCAGCATGATGTAATGCTTCTTCTGGGACGCCATCTTCACGATTTCATGGTAGATCGACAGGATCATGAGCGCACCTCGTTTCTCACGCCGGATTCCTTTCCGGTCAGTTCCAGGAAGAGGCGTTCCAGGCGGTCCGGCTCGTTTTCGAGCATGGAGACCGCGAATCCTTTCTTCACAAGCGTTTCGTTCAGTTCGGCGGCGCATTCCGACTCCGTTTCCACGCGCAGAACGCCGGGCGCGTCCTCCGGCTGCCGGATCGACAGGATGCGAGGACCGAACATCTCCTTCAGGAGGGCTTCGGCGCGGTCGGGGTCGGTGGCGCGGATGAGCGTGACGGGCGAACGCCGCAGAATCTCCTCCATGGGCCCCTGCGCGGCGATCTTTCCGTGGTTCAGAATGGCGATGTTCGAGCAGATCTTTTCGATCTCGCCGAGCATGTGGCTGGTGACAAGCACGGTCTTCCCGAGGTCGGAACCGAGGTTGCGGATCAGTGTGCGGATGTCCACGATGCCGTTCGGGTCGAGCCCGTTCGTCGGCTCGTCCAGGATCACGAAATGCGAATCCGGCAGCAGCGCCAGCGTGATCGCCAGACGCTGTTTCATGCCGAGCGAGAACTCGCGCACGCGGTGGTTCAGCCACCCGGCGATGCCGGTGTATTCCGCGAGCTCGGCGCGGCGCGCCTTGTAGCGTTTGCCCGTGCCGCGCGACAGGATGTCGAGGTTCTGGCGCGCGGTCAGGTCGGGGTAGAACGCCGGCGAATCGACGATCGCCCCGGTCCCCTTCAGCGCCTTTTTCGGGTACGCCTCCACGTCGATCCCGTTCACCGTCACGCGTCCCGAATCCGGGTGCGCCAGCGAGGTCACGATGCGCAGGAGCGTGCTTTTCCCGGCGCCGTTCGGACCGATGATCCCGAAGATGGTGCCTTTCGGGATGGAGAGCGACGCGCCGTCGAGCGCGCGGAACTTCCCGAACGATTTCACCACGTTCTCAACAGTTAAAACATAATCACTCATAGTGCGGCTTTCTCAGCGGCGGGCTGCGTTCTGCGCGCCCGGAGCTGCGTTCAAATGGAAAAACCGGAGAAGCGTTCTATTTTTCTCCGGGGAAACCCTTCTCGGGTCGGAAAGATAGATCTCACGGTGCACCTGCTCCGTACGGACCAGCCCGTTTTCTTTCAAAAAAGCGTTCATGGCCGCAAACGTCTCCGGCTCCGTGTCGTAGGACCCGACGTGCAGCATCTGGACGGACGGACCGTCCGTGTACGACTCAAACGAGGCGCGTTCGAGCAGGTCGGCGGGGGCTTTCCTGCGGGCGGACTCCATGGCGCGGGCGACCACGTCCGGCGTCACGAACCACGGCTGGCGGATCATCAGCCGGTATTTGAGCTTCGTCTTGTCGAGCGCCCCGCCCTGCCAGGCATCCGTGTCCATCCGCCAGACGCCCTCCAGCGGGAATACCGTGTACTCCTGATAACCGGGGGGCGTCCAGCCGCTTTTCGGCATCATGCGGACAGTGTAGGAGAGTGTGTACAGAAGGCCGACCACGGCTTGGAATTCCTCGCTGTCGGGAGATCCCGCCCCGTCGACGACGAAGAACTTCATCTCCGGCACGTCGATGCGGACCGGACCTTTCTCCTTCGGCAGGTAAAACGCCTTTTCCGTCTTGCGCCACTCGTATTTCGCGGCGGCTGGCTTCTTTTCCGTTTGTTTCGGCATGGAAGTATCTGATTTCGAGGGAAAGATCACTTTCTCGGGATCTTGAGCTTCTGACCGACCTGGAGCATGTCGCTCTTCAGGTTGTTCGCCTTCTTGATGTCCTGCACGGTCACCTCGTAGGCTTTCGCGATCACGGACAGCGTCGCGCCCTTCTGCACCTCGTAGATGTCGTATTCGGCCTCGGTCGAAACGGGCGTCGGGACGGTCACGGTCGGGGGCGGCATGGAGGCGAGCTTGTCGAGCTTGCTGTTGATGGCTTTCAGCTGCGCCTCGTGCGCGTCGGCGTCCGCGGATGCCTGACGCTTCACGGCGGCGATCTCGTTCAGTAGCTTCTGATTCGTCTCCTGAAGCTCCGCGAGCTTGCGTTCCAGCGCGATCACGCGCGTTTCGAGCTCGGCGTTCTCGTCCTGCACCACGCGGAGCTGGGCCGCAGTGTTCCCCGCGAGCTCTTCCACGTAGGACACGATGTCGCGGCGGGTCCCGGTCGAAGCGGTCCGGGCGGCTGTGTTCGTCGCGGCGGACGCGGCGGTCGAAGTCTGAGGCGTCGCGCCCGCGGCGGGCTGCACGGTCTGAGCGGAAACGAACGGCGCGGCGAGCGCGGCCGCGGCGAAAAGCGATATGACGGAAAATCTCATGGGAAAGCTCCTTCGGTTCGGGGGTGGCAAGATTTACGCACTATACTTTAATGCCTAAACGCGAGAATGCAACCCGTTTTCCGCTTTTTTCGGGCGTATTTTCGGAAAATGATTTGATTTTCGGCGTTTTCGCGTTAAGGTAAATCACTACCTTTTCACATGGAGACAATGCTTATGTACGACCGCATTCTCAAATTCTTCAACGACAACGACCATTTCGCCAAGGAAAACGGCATGGTCATCACCCGCCTCGGAGAGGGCGCCAGCGAAGCCGTCCTGACCGCCACCGACCGCCACATCAACGGCATGGGCATCATCATGGGCGGCGCGCTCTTCACGCTCTCCGACTTCGCGTTCGCCGCCGCGCTCCATTCCTTCGGCCTCCGCGCCGTCGGCATGAACACCACCACGGCGTTCCTGAAGCCCGGCAAGGGCGCCCCCGGCGCGAAGTTCACCGCCCGCGCCACGCTCGTCTCGAAGACCCGCCGCACCGGCGTCTTCGACGTGAACGTCTACGACGAGGACGACCGCCTGCTCGCCCACAGCCTCATGACCGGATTCATCACCGAGACCCCGCTCTTCGACGACTGATCCACAACCTCATCTTTCATACCACCGGAGCACGCCATGACACCGTTCGATTACCTCCACCCCGCCGAACAGATCGTCGCCATCATGAACCGCATCTACGAAAACGGCATGACCACGACCAGCGGCGGCAACCTTTCCGTCCTCGACCCGGACGGCAACATGTGGATCAGCCCGTCCGGCATCGACAAGGGCACGCTCCGGCCCGCCGACATCATGCTCGTGCGCCCGGACGGTTCCATCGAGGGGCCGCACAAGCCCTCCTGCGAATACCCGTTCCACAGCGGCATCTTCAGGATGTGCCGCGACGTGAAGGCGATCCTGCATGCCCATCCCCCGGCGCTCGTCTCGTTCAGCATCGCCGGGATGATCCCGGACACCGCCGTCTTCCCGCGCACGAAACGCCTCTGCGGCGACGTCGGATTCGCGCCCTACGACGTGCCGGGCAGCGACGCGCTCGGCAAAAAAATCTCCGCCGTCTTCGCGCAGGGGCCGCGCACGGTCGTGCTGGAAAACCACGGCGTGTGCCTCGGCGGCGAATCCCTGCTGGAGGCTTATCTGAGGTTCGAGACGCTCGATTTCTGCGCGCGCACCATCTATCAGGCGACGCTCCTCGGCGGCGCGAAACCGCTCACGGACGCCCAGATCGAGGCTTGCTCCGAAGACAAAAACACCGCGTTCTCCGCGTTCACGCCGGGGCCGCGTTCCAGCGCCGAGCTCGAACTCCGCGCCACGACCGCCGTGCTCGTCCGCCGCTGCGTCCGCCAGAAACTCTTCACCGGCGCGTCCGGGGCCTACGCGGTCCGCATCGAGGGGGAAAAGTTCCTGGTCACGCCCGCGGACTGCGACCGCGCGAACCTCCGTCCCGACGAGCTCGTGCTCATCGACGGCACAAAATTCGAGACGGGCAAGACGCCCGATCCGCGCACGTGGTTCTTCAAGGCGGTGTTCGACGCACAGCCCGCGCTGAACGCCGTCTGCGCCGCGAATCCGCCCGCCATCGGGGCCTACCTGATCTCCCATGCCGAGTTCAATCCGCGCGTGATCCCGGAAAGCTTCATCCAGCTCCGCGAAACGCCCGCGTTTTCGTTCGACGACGCCCTCACCGCGCCCGAAACGGTCGCCCGCACGATCTCCATGCGGCATCCGGTCGTGCTCGTACAGAACGACGCCGTGCTGACCTGCGGACGCACCCCGCTGGAGGCGTTCGACCGCCTCGAAGTCACGGAATACAGCGCCGTCGCGGCCATCGCGGCGCGTTCGTTCGGCGGACTCCGCCCGATCACCGACGCCCAGGTCGAGGACCTCGTGACCGCGTTCGACCTCCCCCGGGAATAACGCCCGCGTCCGGAAACGGCCCTCCTTCCCTCAAGAATAGGACGCATAGGTCCCATACGACTTATTCTGTGCGGCAGCGCCGCACCATTCCCTGGATGGCCCTGCCTCCCGCGCCTCTGCGACAAGAAATAATAGTCGAGTGTAATCGAACTATCCGAACCTGTCCTAAGCGTCCTGTTTTTCCGATTTGGTCAGTTGCGCAAAGAATTCCCGCAGCGTCAAATCCGTTTCCTGTCTCCATTCTTCGCCTCGAAACAGCGCCGCGATATCTTCGATTGTGATTCTTCCCGTTTCCTTTTTCAAGCGGATGTATTTTTCCGTTTCCCCAATGACCCCGACCTTCCATTGTTTCATTCCTCTGTCGTATTCCGGCTTGGTATAAAGCAGAATACGCCAGATTTTTTTCTTCAGCTGGTATTTTCTGTTGCAATGCCAGTGGAAAACACACCCTTCCGGTCGCAGGAAATCCGGATTCACCAAATCGAAAATCCAGTCCCAGAACTTGTCCGACAACGTGGCATCCGGGTCCGGAGGCAAAACGATTTTGTCCTGTTTCGGGAAATAAAACTCTTTCTCCTCCGGGGTAATGCCGTTGGCATAAAAGAAATCGTTTTTCTTAAACATTGTTTATAGAAACAGATTCGGGGTCGGGTTATGGTCCAAGCTCAATTCGGGACGCACCGCGTCCCATTTTTTGAGAGCGGCATTCGTTCCAACTCTACTATATCACGCGTTTCGAAAAAAACAAATCGCTATTCTATGAAATGAAATGCAAAAAGCCCGGAGCTCCGTTGAGGGAACTCCGGGCGGGATTTCTTTGCAGCCGCGCGGTCAAAAGAACTGACCGGCGGACCGTTCGGAACGTATGACCGGCGATCAGATGCCCTGATCGATCATGGCGTCGGCGACCTTGCGGAAACCGGCGATGTTGGCGCCGAGGACGTAGTCGATGTAGTCGCCCTTCGGACCGTATTCCTTGGCGGCCTCGTAGGCGGCCTTGTGGATGCTGACCATGATGCCGTGGAGCTTCTGGTCGACTTCCTCGGCGGTCCAGCTGAGGCGCATGGCGTTCTGGCTCATTTCGAGTCCGCTGG
>JAEEGG010009426.1_pt1 | contig 21855 bp, 20 predicted proteins | sample 9134161 | NCBI WGS metagenome assembly JAEEGG01 (sample SAMN16246543, study PRJNA631951) | gut metagenome | biome: gut microbiome; feature: rumen; material: CR-attached | host: Bos | place: Iran: Karaj | collected 2018-10
TCGCGAATCCGGGTTCACAGAGACGATGCGCTGTCCGTCCACCGCCGGATCATGGACCCATATTTTCAGTTCGAGGGGCCTTTTGCTCAGGACGGGCGACTTCTGTTTCAGTTCGTACACCTCGCGGGCGATGTCGAACGCCTGCGCCTGGTCTTTCTCTTTCGGATTGAGTTCGATCCTGAGGTTGATCGTGTCGTTCGAGTGCACTTTGAACGTACATTCCCGAATCCTGTACTTGCTTTCGAGCGGATCGATGATGTCGGCGCAGACTTCGAAGCCCATGCCGAGCGAAATGGCCTGGAACCGAACGCCCTCACCCATCCAGTAGATAAAAAGAGCAAATCCCGCCAACCAGGCGAGCATCACGCCTGCGACGATGACCCAGGCAGTCCTTGTGGAAAATCTGACCTTCATCCCTGACCTCCGGCTTCCTCCGCGGAAACGGAATCGTCTTCGCCATTCCCCGCCTCGGTCCGGCGTTCTTCCAGCTCTTCCTGACGGATGATCTCCTGCCATTTTTCGGCCAGCTTGCCATACTCCTCGAAGTCGCGTTTTTTCCTGTGGTCCGGCGCGCCCGGTATGAAAGTGTGGATGTCGATGCCGTCTTTCGAATCGCGGACCCGTATTTTCAGTTCAAGGGGCTTCCTGCTCAGGACGGGCGACTTCCGTTTCAGCTCGTACACGTCGCGGGCGATATGGAAAGCCTGCTCCCCGTCTTTCGGATCGAGTCTGATGTTGAGCACGATCGTGTCGTCCGGGGGAAGTTCGACCGTATAAACCCCGTATTTCCTTTCCATGTCCGTGAGATTGTACCTGCTTTCAAGCGGATCGATGATGTCGGCGCTGATTTCGTAGTACATGTAGGGCTTGACGGACTTCCATCGTGCCGCCCTCGATAAATTGTAAACAAATAAAACGGGGGACGCCACACACGCCAAAAAGATACAGAGCGCGATCCAGTCAAGCTTCGTGGGTTTGCTGAGCTTCAAATTCATCGGTCCGGCCTCATGGTGACGTTCAGGGGTATCTTCGGGGGAATGAGGAAATCATACTCCTAAAATACACCTTTTTTTCCGTTTGTCAAGCGGCGAATCCGACTTATACTTCAGGATTCCAATGCCTTGATCAGGCTTTTTATGTCATGGCAAACAGGTGCATTGGGATCGTTGGCAAGGCGATGTCCCTCTTCGATGGCATCTATCGTTTCCTGATTGATTCGCGGAGCCGCCGTGATTTTGAAGGGGATCTCATGATCCCTTGCAATCCGTTTGAGGTAAATCGTGATGGCGGTGGAGAGGTTCAGCCCCATATCCGCCAGGCATTTTTCGACCGTATTCTTTAATTCGGAGTCGACCCGAACACAGAGATTGGATGTACTCATATCTTCCTCCAAGCGTTGTATATTATGAATACAATATAATGCGCTGTATTGAAAATGTCAAGCAAACAATAAAAGAAATCGAAAAAAACGCCGCGAGGAAAAGACACGGAGAAGATGGCGTGGAGGTCACAGCTCCGAACTGATATTTCTGCCGCGGGAATCGGGGAGGAAGCGGGTGGCGATCGCGGCGGGGACCGCGAGCGCGAGACAGATGCCGAGGATGATCCCGAAGGCGCGCGGCGTCGCCTGAAGGGAATCCGGGGCCTTGAACTTGTCGAAGATCGAGCCGGCGACCTGCGAAAGCGTGATGATCAGGATGTTCGCGCAGAAATTCACGAACGCGATGGCGCTGGCGGCGAATTCCGGCGGGACGAATTCCCGGCAGGCGGTGATCTGGATGCAGGTGAAGCCGTAGCCCGCGCCGAGCAGCAGGAACCCCGCCCATGCGGTACGATGAGCGAGCGCTTGCGAGTTCAGGCATGTGCCGCCGAAGAGCACGGCGCACCCGGCTGCGAGCAGGGCGCATCCCGCGAGCTGGAAGATCTTCCGGCGGTTGCCGCAGAGATAGCTGACGGACCCGGCGAAGATCATTTCGATCATCACGAGGGTGTTCATGACGCCGATGGCGGAGGCGTCGGCGCCGCAGAGGTCGGAGAGGTATTTTTTGCCGAAGACGCTGAGGCAGGACCAGTAGATCACGATGCCGCTGGCGGCGCAGTAGAACACGCACAGACACTGCGGCTTTTTGAGCTGGACGAGCAGTTCTTTCCACGGGAACGGCCGGGCGGGGACGCGGGGTTCGCCGGTCTTCGTTTTGCGGTCCGGGCGTGCCGAGGCGATCATGCAGAACGCGACGGCGACGCCGCAGGCGGTCGTGAGGTGGTTCGCCCAGCGCAGGACCGTCTGCCAGGAGTGGTCCGCGGCGAGCGATTCGAACGGGGAGGAGCCGAGGAGCGTGCCGCCGTAGCTGAAGATGTAGAACACGCCGATGAGCACGGAGAAGTATTTGCGGTCGAACTCGGTGTCGAGGAATTTGAGGAGCGTGAGGTAGCCGATGGTGCGTCCGCCGCCGTTCAGGAACGCGCCCGCGTAGATCACCGGAAGCTGCGTGAAGGTGTACAGGAGCCATTCGCCGGCGACCTGCAGCACGATGCCCGCGAGGATGACTTTCCGCCAGCCGAACCGGTCGATCAGCAGCCCGGAAATGCCGAGGAACGCCATGCAGCCGAAAACGCCCGCGCTGGAAATGCCGGAGGTCTCGGCGGCGGTGATGTGCAGGGATTCGCGGATCTGGTCGAAGACCATGCCGGGGACGCCCGCGCGCGTGGCTGCGCCGACGGCATAGACGAGCGAGGCGAAAAGGAAGATCAGGACGGTGGAGAGGGGAATCTTTTTCATGGGGCGTTATGGAGACGTGCTGGAATCGTCATGAAAGCAGAAAGAAATGATTGAAAAGACAGAATATAATATAATATAATCCGATCAAGATAGAAACAAAAATAATCATTCGGCATAGTTTGATAAAGAAAAGTTATCGATGTATCGTATCTGCACCAGGTCAATCAAACCGCAAGGATCGAACCGTGTTGTTTATCCGGGAAGGGCGTCGGGGAAGGTTTCGCGGAGCACGCGCATCACGCCGTCCTCCTCGTTGGACGGCGCGCGGTATTTCGCGGCGGCGAGCAGATCGGGGTGCGAGTTCGCCATCGCGTAGCTGAATCCGGCCTGGCGGATCATTTCGAGGTCGTTCGGGTAGTCGCCGAACGCCATGCACTGTTCGGGCGCGATCCCGAGGCGTTTCTGCAGGAACTCGAGCGAAAGGCCCTTGTTCACGTCGGCGCGCATGACGTCGACCCAGCACTGCCCCGCCAGCGTGACTTTCAGGCGCGGGCGGAACCGCGCGAACCGGGGTTCGCATTTCGTCGCGGCGTCCTCGGCGTCGAACACCGCGACCTTCACGATGGAATCGCCCGCCGCCTTCGCCGCCGCCAGCGGATCGTCCGCGAACGTGCGTTTTCTGTAGTACATGGCGGTGTTTTCGCGGGCGGCGGGACCGCAGTCCGCGGCGATGTACGCCGACTTCACGCCGCTCATGACCAGGGGCGCGCCGATCTCGGCACCTGCGCGGCGGAGTTCGGGGAGGATATCGTCCGGGATGGGCGAACAGGAGATGATGTCCGTGCCGTCGAAGATGAGGCCGCCGTTTTCGGCGAAGTAGAACAGCTTGTCCGCGACGGGTTCGACCATGGCGGCGAGGTTGTAGTACTGGCGGCCGCTGGCGAGCACGAACCGGATGCCGCGCGGGAACAGCGCCTCGACCATCGGGATGAAGTCCGGCGGGACCTCCTTGCGGTCGTTCAGCAGCGTGCCGTCCAGGTCGACGGCGATGAGGCGGATGTCGCGGCCGGTCATGTCATGCAGGCTTAATCTTCGTCCGGCTCGTCGATGCGGAGCTGGATCGGCAGGACGTTCTGGCTGCGGACCCAGGCTTTCACCGTGGGCTCCAGCAGGAAATCCTCCAGCGCCTGGTCCTTCGCGAACACGTGGTCGCAGTACGGGCAGCGGGAGAACGTCTCGACGTCGGGCTGGATCAGCATTTCGCCGCAGACGGGGCAGGTCAGATAACGCTCGGATTCGTCGTCGACGGGGAGCGCGGGGATCGGGGGGATCCGGGAAATCGTTCGGAGCATCGTCATTTTGTCACATCATCCTTTCTGTCATCATATCATGGTCCGGAGAAACAACCCTCCGTCACACAAAATATAACGCGCGAAGCCGTTATTTTCAACCCCGCCGCCCCGCTTTTTTCGAAAAAACGTCCAGCGCGCGGAAAAAACCGTTTCCCGCTTGATTTTTTCGCGGGATGGTGTATAATATCATTCCAAGTTTCTAGCGCGAAAGGAGCGGGATCGTGCGGACCGGACAACAGATCCATCGGAGACACTTATCGGCGCAGCCACGCCTTGCCGCCGACGGGATGCTCTTTTTCGTCCTGCTCCTTGATCTGGCCCTGACGCTTTTCGCGGCTCCACAGCCTGAACCGTCCATCCGTGTTGTTTCCGAAGTGCCTGCTTCGCAGAGTTTCCGGACTGCCGCGGAACGCGCGGGCAACCTCGCCGCGATGCACGAAGGTCCGGGAAGCGGAGTGCAGGTGCAAATGCGCGGCGGACACTCGTCCCCGACGTATGCCCGGCGGCTTCAGACGGAGGCTGCGCAACTCAATTCAGCCCACGTTCGCGAATCTGCCCCGAACTGTCCGGTCCGCATCGGAACGCCCGCGCAGACATTCCTTTTCCAGCTTTTTCCTCGCTGTTTTCTCCCCGTGAGGGCGGGTCCGCTTCCGGCGTAACCCCCTGATTCCGGGCCGGTCCCTCTTCCAACGGGAATCCGAAGACGGCGGACCTGTCCGCAACGAGGTTCCGGAATGTGAGGAAGCGTTCAGTGTTGAACCCAATTTCCGCACTTCCGATGAATCCTTCGTAGATTCTTTGGATTTGCACAGATATAGAATTTTTCATTCGGATATTGATTGACTTGTGTCTGTACAAACATATCGTCGCCTAATTTTTTTGCTATATATGCTACAATAAAATATCTATTTAAGCCTTTCCAATCAGTCTTCTAAACATTTTAAGGATCAATTTATTGTTCCTCAGCATTTTTTTCTTTAGGATTATATAAAGCAACAACTCGCTTCTTGTTGAATTAGTCGGCTTCTCTTGTATGCTCTCAATAAAAAAAGGATCATGAACGATTCTTTCTACCTCTAAAAAACACTCATCATCACTTAGCCTCGAACACAGCGTATACATAACAGCAAATACGCACGCATGAGATGCTCTTCCTTTTGCTTTTACTTCATTTCCTTTTCCCCATTTCTTTGCATAGTCTAGACATCTCTTGTTTGTCCTTTTTACAGACTCAAAAAAATCCCTGTTATAATTATGTGTTGTGCTTAACGAATTGGAGCGATAATAATAGTAACGTTCTGAAGTATACACCACCATATTTGCTTGATCAATACATGGAATCACAAAATATAAGTCTTCTGAATGTATGAATGAATTTATCCACTCAAGTTTGATTCTGTCAACTAGTTCTTTACTTATGCATTTTGTCGCTAGACTATTCAGGACTTTGGATGAACATATCAAACTGTAGAGTTTACTCTTTCCTTCTTCTGCAAAAACTTCAAAATCCGAGAAAGGATATAAAAGAAATGAAGATGCATAGTCCGCATCCTTCGATCCATTGAACATCACAATATCGCAATTCCATTTTGTTATTATTGAGTGCAACCCCTCCAATGTGTCTTCCCTTATCATGTCGTCTGAATCAACAAATAAGAAATAACGTCCCTTCGATTGTCTGATCCCGTTTAATCTCGCATTATATGTCCCACTGTTTTGTTGTCGAAAAACATGAAGTTCAGAATATTTCTGTTGGATATTATGGCATATTTCGTAGCCATTATCCGTAGAGCCATCATCGACAACTATAATTTCAAAATTTTTATAAGTCTGATTGATAATGGATTCAATACAATCCGAAATATATTGTTCACTATTATAAAGAGGTATAACTATCGAAAAAAAAGGTTCTTTGTTGTGGCTACTCATATGCACCTTCGCTTCGATCATGTCCGGTTTGTCCTTAAAATGTGTGTATTGGGCTCGTGACGAACATGCAGGCACGTTGTTCGAACTGTCGCGCAGACTTGTGTGTTCGCGGACGACAGCGTCGACTGCGCGAAAAACATCTTTAATATAATATAGCCTCAAAGTTAAGCGAAGTCAAGCCCGAAGTCCCGCTTCATTGCCGTCCATCGGAAATAGAAACGCCTTTTCCTCCATTTTCCCGCTCATGCAAAGGTAATGAGTTGATATATGTTTCCTTTCTGAGCAAAGTATGCCCTTATTGTTCCGTACACCCATTTTTTACTCAACACATAGACAGTACAAGTATCGGAGGAATCGTTTGCGACGGCACTTCTCTCAAGATAATCCGAATGAATTCTGGCTTCCGAACTCGATTCCATCCTCCGTCCGGTCGATCCGGCGTGGGCCAGGCTTGACAAATGAACAAACAGCAACTATATTAACAAAGAAAAGTTCGGCGTCCGCGACGTCGATATCGTGCTCGGATCAGATTGACGTACGGAATGTTTTATCCGCAAAAATCCCTGAAGGACCAACAAAACGGATGTTTCCTGTGATCGATTTTGAAAAAGATAATCCCCGGGTTCGCAGCCACCAGGTCGCGGTGAGAACAGCTGTATCGTTTCGAATCCTGCTTTATCCTCTCCTGCTGGTCATCATCGGAGTGATGACCCACGTCTTCACACTGAACTGGGAGCAGCCCTCTCCATACGAACATGTGCCCGATTGCGTCGTCCCCCTGCCCGGCTTGACGGCACAGGAAATGTTCTACGCCGGCGCTATGGCATACGGTCCGCTTCACTATGTCATCCTGGCTCAGGCCGCACCCGGCGGCGGACGCGAACTGACGGAAACGGATCCGGCGTACACCGTTCTTTCGGGAAAGCGGATCCTCGCATTCCGGTCCGTTGCAGCCGTCATGAGTATCCTGCTCGCGCTGGCCCTTTATCTCATCGCGCGTTTCTGCGCCGGTCTTCCGGAATTCTGGAGTTTCGCCGCCGCTACGGCTTTTCAGCTGCTGCCCGGCTCTCTGTACTATTCGCACACCTCCAACATGGATCTGCCATACTGTTTCTGGCTGGCCTGGGCCGTGCTGGCTGCCGGACTCGCCGTCCGTGCGGAAAAAGCATCGAAACGGACCGGTTTTTTCGGATGGAATCTGGCGGCCGGCGCACTGCTGGCCGGCTCTTTCTGCACGAAAGACCAGGTCTACGCGGTTTGTGTGCTCCCTGCCCTGGTCTACGCCGTCCTCCGTTTCCGTTCCGCCGGCGAACGCACCGGATTCCGCCGTCTGCTTTACGCGCTCGCGCCTCATCTTCTCTGGGGGATTGCATTCGCCGCATGCACGGTCATGATCTATGGAGTCACCGTGGGACTTGACGGCGCGCTGGCTCACTGGAAATTCATTTCCGGCGAAGGGAAAGATGATTTTTTCCATGCGGAAAACACGTATTGGTCACGGATGAAGCTGTTTTTCGATTCTCTGGCGGGTATCGGTGCTTTTCTGGATCCCCCGGGGCTGATCCTGCTCGCCGCGGCGGCCCTGGGCTGGGGACTGACGATTTCTTCCGGCAGAGGAAAAGATCTCGTCCGGCGCGACGGGGCACTCTGGCTCTACGGCATCTCTGCCTTTCTCTCCCAGCAGTTTCTGTTTTATCAGGTGGCACGGCGTTGTGAGTTCCGCTGGAATCTGCCGCTGACGGCACTGGCCCTTCTTGTGATCTTCTCCGGGATCCGTTTGGCTTTCAGGCAGAGGCCGGGACTGGTGAAGGGGATCCTCCTACTCGCTTTCCTTCTGCAGGGTGCCGCGGCATTCCTGTTTCTGTTCAACCTGAAAACGAGTCCGCTGACCCGGCTGGCGACCGAAATGAAAGACTTTCCGGAGCTGAAGATCTGCTGCCTTTCCGCCGCCCGCGGCAACTTCTACAGCATATCACCCGGCGGCGAATACTTCAGGATCGCCGCTGTCCGCAGCTGGATCCGCCCGAATTACGGACTTCTTCCCCCGGACCGGCTCACAGAGGCCGAAAACGATCTTTTCTCCTGCTTCTGGCTGGATGCAAAGATCATTCTCATGCCCGCGGATTCCGACCTTTCTCCCGAGTTTCTTCAGGTCTTTTCCCGGCAGGACTGCGTCGAATGGCGTTGCCGGGGACCGCGTCTTTCGTTCTGCCCCGTCGGCCCCAAAGAACTCCGCCTGCTGCCGAAAAGAAACGATGCCCCTTCCTTCCGGGCAGCATTGGAACAGGGACTTTTCGCTGCGTTTGCGGAAAAATCGGTGGAAGACCAGCTTCTCACCATGACCTTCCTGCTTCGGGGAAACAACAGCGTCTCCCGGGATACGCTGGCTGTGCTCGGATCCATCCTGAAGCCTTTTTCCATGCCGGACATGCGGAAAGCGGATATCTCCCTCGGTTCGCTTGCCGCCGCCGGGGATGCCTACGAATCGGTCGGACGGCATGAAGATGCGGAAGCAGTCCGGAGATTTCTGGAATCCCATTTACCCGAGCCTGAAGGGACTTGACAAAAATGATAGTGAACCGCAATCAGGGTTCGCGCAAAGCCTGGGAGGACGCCCGCAGCATATAGGGAAACACCGTGTGTTGCCTGTCGCGTCAGCAAAAACAGTCCAGTCCCAGGGGGACAAGGCAGACGAAGTGCCGCTCCGCCGTTTGCGGCTTTTGTATGATAGCATATTGTTTTTTTCATAATAGTTTTTTCCTTTTTCTGCTTGTAAAATCGCATCTTGTCTACTATATTATTCAATACCCCATTATCATGCTTCAAAAGTTGTTTCGGCAGGAAGTGAACGGCTCGAATAAAAAATGAAACTGAATTTTGTTCAAAACACGAAGAGGAACGTTGTCGCGAAGAGTATCAATCAGGTATTCCAGCTGATATTCCCCTTCCTGAACAGGACGCTCTTTCTTTGGCTGCTCGGTCCGGAATATTTGGGGTTGAACGGGCTTTTCGCTTCCGTCCTCGGAATCCTGCGCCTTGCGGAATTAGGCTTCGGTTCCGCCGTAGGATGTTCCATGTTCAAACTGGTGGCGAGGGATGACCGGGAGCAGATATGTGCCTGCCTGCGTTTTTTCCGGACTCTCTACCATGGGGTCGGCATTGTCATTTTTGCGATCGGGCTTTGCCTGCTGCCGTTTATCCGTCAGATCATCCATGGAGATGTACCGCCGGACATCAACATCCATGTACTCTTCCTGATCCATCTTTTCAACACTTCCGCCGGATATTTCTTTTTCGCCTATCGCGGATGCATTTTGTCGATTCATCATCGTGGAGACGTCATTACCAATATCAACACAAGCATCTCCGTCGTGCAATACATAACGGTGGCACTGATTCTGATATTTACCCGCAGTTATTACTATTATGTCATCGCCACGGTGTTCTTCACTGTCATATCCAATCTGTTGATCCTGGTCGCGACAAAGCGGCTTTTCCCGGATATCGAACCGCGCGGAACCCCCAAACGCGCGCTGCGGCATCGGATCCTGATGGATTCCAGGTCGGTTTTCCTGCACAAGATCGGGGGCGCGGTCTTGAACTCCGCTGACAACATCGTCATAGCCTCCTTTTTGGGATTGTATGCCATCGCCGTTTTTGGGAATTACAACTTCATCCGCCTGTCTGTCGCGGGTTTTGTGGGGATCATGGCCAATTCGATCCGGCCAGGAATCGGGAACCGGATTCATACCGATACAAGAGATAACGTTTTCCTGTTGTTCATTAAGCTCCACAGGCTGTCGATGATCGGAACGATTTGGAGTATGGCGATGATGATCGCCCTTTACCAGCCGTTTATGCGGATTTGGACGAAAGATGATCCTGCGCTGATGCGACATCTGCTTACCCCGCTGTTGATGACATGCTGTTTCTTTGTGCTTCAGGCACGTCAAATGCTTCAGGTTTTCAAGGGAGCGGCCGACATCTGGCATCAGGATCGCTGGAAACCTCTCTGCTCGGCGGGCTTGAACCTCGGATTGAATATCCTGTTTGTGATTACCTTCCCGGAGAAATACAAGCTTGACGGAGTGATCCTTTCCACGATTATTGCAACAACGCTTGTCGAGGTTCCATGGGAAGCTTATATCATGTTTACCCGTTTCTTCAATTCCGCGCAGGCACGGGTCTTTCTGAAACTGCAAGCAAGATTTGTGCTGGTCGCCGTTCCGCTGTCCGTCGCCACATGGTACGGGGCGAATGCGATACCGTTCGAAGGGTTGCCCGGACTAGTGTTGAAGGGGATTGTCGCCGCCATAATATCCGGAAGCATTATGCTGGTGATTTTCCATTCCGACATCAAAAATATATTAGCAAACGTTTTGAACAAAAACAAGGAAGCCTTGACTCAATAATCCCGCTTGTCCGCCCGATGTTTTCGGTTGAACGGGATGCCGTGATAAAAAAGCTCGTAGGGATCGATGTCCCAGTCCTCCTCCTTCGCCAAAATGATCCGGCCGTCCTCGGAGATCACGACGGCCTTGATGAGATCCTGACCTTCCTCTTCAAGTCCATGAGGATCTTCCTCACCGGGGATCAGCTCGAAACGCCTGGCCTTCCAGCCATGTTCAGGTTGCAGGGAATTGCGTTCCGGGAGGAAAGTCGCGACCGCGACGCAGAGGAAACGCCCTTCCTTTTTGACGTAGAGGAATCCGGGAAATTGCCGGAACTGTACCGGCCCGATCATGCCCCACGTCTCTTTGGCGGCGTCCTTCGGCAGCTTCGTTTTCAGCTCTGACAGCTGAATGTAGCCGTCGGGCATGCTCATGATCTCGTCGTAGAACTCATCCGGCAGACCGAGCCCGATGTACCGGACCGTATGGATCATCTTGTTATCCGCTTCCTGGGCCAGCGGAGCCCACCAATGAAACCACTTGAACGCGGCAACGCCCGCGGCAATGCCCGCGACGATCAGCATGGCGAACGAAATCAGCAGAGCTCTCAGGATCCACTTGAGTTTCATACGTAGCCCCCTTCCCCCTCACATCCGGCGGACGAGCTTGTAGTTCTGGAGCAGGAACAGCGGGTCGTAGGATTTCTTCGCCTGGCGAAGCCCGGGGATGCCGAGGTCCTGTTCGCGGTTGAGCAACCGGGCGCGCCCCTGAAGCGCGGCGGCCGTTTTGTGCGTGATGTACTGCGACGCGCCTTTGTATTCGTAACGGGTCTTCTCGAAATGCACGGTCCACAGGTCGGGCGAGACCGGGCTGTAAACGGCAAACGAGACCACGCGGCCCCCGGCGCGGAGGACGAGCCCTTCGACGGGGAGCGATTCGAAGTGTTCCGCCAGCTTTTCGATGGCGGCGTTTTCGTGCGCGGCCTCGACGGAAACGGGCTGATCCTGCGCCGCCAGCCAGTCGCGCTGAACGGCGAGCGCCTCGTCGAGGTTCGCGCGGGAAAGCGGCTCCATCGTCGCGTCCGGGTAGTCCTCGCAGAACTGCGAAATCAGGTTGCGTTTCTTCGCCAGCAGACGTCCGTGCAGGCCGACGAGCGCGTCCACGCAATAGATGTACTCGTCGTAGCGGTCGTCCATGCGTTCGGCGGAAAACCGCGTCCCGACGTCCGGATGCGTCTTCAGGTATTCCAGGTCCACGTGGTCGAACGAGCCGCTGTAGCCCGCGCGGATGAGGCGGTCGGAAACCGCCAGAAGCTCGTCCGGTTCCGGTCCTCGCGTGCCGCCCGGCGCGAACATCAGGATATCCTCGGTCTCCAGCAGCAGATACAGATGCGAGCCGATGAAACACCAGTCGGGGCAGTAGGTCCCGCTCCACAGGAAAAGATTGGTGAACGCGAATTCGCAGCTCTGACGGCCGGACGCCAGCAGGAAAGGCTCAAGGACCGCGCGGTCTTCGAGCGTGAGGCGGCGGAACCCCTCCGGCGGCTGAAGTTCGCGTCTGTTCATTTCATTTCCTCGCTGTTTTTCGCTTGAAAGCGGAACGCCGTATGGCCGTCCATGGTGGCGGCTCCGGCGGCCCGGTAGAATGCCTCCGTGCCGGGCACGCCGATGCAGACGATCCAGTCGATGCCGAACGATGCGAGATGTTCCGCGAGGCGGGAAACAATGGTGCGCCCAACGCCCTGCGAACGAAATTCAGGGGCGACCACGACGTCGAGGATGTACGCGTCGCTTACGCCGTCGGACAGCGCGCGCGCCATGCCGGCCAGACGCCCCGAATCATCGAACGCCGCGGACACGGCGAACGAATTCGCGATCATGGCGTCGAGCTCCGGGGCGGGATCGGAGGGGCCGAACCAGCCCGCGGCGCGGTAGAGCGCGAGAACGTCCGCACGCGGGAGGTCCTTTGTGATCGAATACCGGAACCGGTCCTGCCTGTCCGTATCCATACGTCCCCGGAGAAGATCGCCAGTCACATGTTGTCCGCGATCACGCGGGCGAACTCGGAGCAGCGGAGCTCGGTCGCGCCTTCCATCTGGCGCGCGAAGTCGTAGGTGACGCGCTTCGACGCGATGGCGCGCTCGATGCCGCGGATCACGAGGTCGGCGGCTTCGGTCCAGCCGATGTGGCGGAGCAGCATTTCGCCGGAGAGCGCAAGCGAGCAGGGATTGACCTTGTCGAGCCCTTTGTACTTCGGCGCGGTGCCGTGCGTGGCTTCGAAGATCGCCTTGCCGCCGACATAGTTGATGTTCGCGCCCGGGGCGATGCCGATGCCGCCGACGCTGGCCGCGAGGGCGTCCGACACATAGTCGCCGTTCAGGTTCATGGTCGCGATCACGTCGTATTCGGCGGGGCGGGTCAGGATCTGCTGGAGGAACGCGTCGCAGATGCAGTCCTTGATGAGGATCTTGCCCTCGGGGACCGCGCCGCCGCATTCTTCCCAGGTAACGGTCTGTTCCGGGAACTCGCGTTTCGCGAGCGCGTAGCCCCAGTCGCGGAAGCCGCCCTCAGTGAACTTCATGATGTTGCCTTTATGCACGAACGTGACGCTCTTGCGGTGGTTGTCGATGGCGTAGCGGATGGCGGCGCGGATGAGGCGTTCGGAGCCTTCCTTCGAGACCGGCTTGATGCCGATGGCGGAGGTCTCCGGGAACCGGATTTTGGAGACGCCCATTTCGTTCTGGAGGAAGGAAATGACCTTCTGCACCTCGGGCGTGCCGGAGGCCCATTCGATGCCCGCGTAGATGTCCTCGGTGTTCTCGCGGAAGACGACCATGTCGGTGAGCTCGGGGTGCTTGACGGGGGACGGGACGCCCTGGAAGTAGCGGACCGGACGCAGGCAGACGTAGAGGTCAAGCTTCTGGCGCAGGGTCACGTTGAGGGAGCGGATGCCTTTGCCGACCGGGGTCGTGAGCGGGCCCTTGATGGCGATGCGGTGCTCGGAAATGGCCTCGAGCGTCTCGTCGGGGAGCCAGACGCCCTCGCCGTAGACTTCGCAGGATTTTTCGCCGGCGAAGACTTCCATCCAGGCGATCCTGCGCTTGCCGCCGTAGGCTTTCTGAATGGCGGTGTTCCAGATGTGCATGGAGGCTGCCGTGATGTCGGGGCCGATGCCGTCGCCTTCGATGTACGGGATGATCGGCTGGTCGGGGACGATGAGGCTGCCGTCGGGATTCGCTGTGATGCGGTCGCCGTCGACCGGACGGATTTTCTGATAGCTCATGAATGGTCCTTTATGAGGTTGAGGAACGAAACGGTTTCGGAAACGAGGATGGGGTCGAGCCCCACGGCGTAGACGCGGACCGCGAGGTCGTAGAGCGCGGGTTCGCCGTCGGGACGGACGGTGCGCGGGTTCACGATGCGCATCTGCTTCAGGTCGAGTGTGTTTTTTCCGGCTTTGATGGAGTGGCGGACGCCCTCGATCATGGTCATGCCGTCGATGTGCTGTTCGATGATGACGATGCTGCCGCAGTCGCACTCCAGCTCAAGCGTCTGGTCGATGACGACCTGATTCCTGCCCGGGTCCCAGACGGTCCGGTTAATGAGCTTGCCGATTTTGAGGTCGATTGGCATGGTCGCGGCTCCTTGCTGCGCCGGGGTTAGTTTACTTCAGCCCCAGCACATCCTGCATGTCGTAATATCCGGCGGAAGCATTCGCGAGCCATTTGGCGGCGCGGAGCGCGCCCTTCGCGAACGTCATGCGGCTGGACGCCCGGTGCGTCAGCTCGATGCGTTCGCCGTCGCCCGCAAAGAGCACGGTGTGGTCGCCCACGATGTCGCCGCCGCGCACGGCATGGATGCCGATTTCGCGGCGGGTGCGCGCGCCCACGATGCCCTGACGGCCGTAGCGGAGGTCGTCCGAGGTACGGTCCGCGGCTTCGCAGAGGACTTCCGCCAGACGGACGGCGGTGCCGCTCGGGGCGTCCTTCTTCTGGTTGTGATGCGCCTCGATGATCTCCATGTCGAAATCGTCGGCGAGGAGCGAGGCGGTCTTGCCGGAGAGGAAGAAGAGGAGATTCACGCCGACGCTGTAGTTGAACGTCTGGACGATGCGCGCGCCCTGTGCGGAAAGTTCGCGGAGGGCGGCCTTGTCGGCGTCGGAGAGCGCGGTCGTGCCGATCACGATGGAGAGTCCGGCCTTCGCGGCGGCGCGGGCGTTCTCCAGCACGTTACCTGTGCTGAAGTCGATGATGGCGTCGGCGTTCGCGAGCATTTCATCCGTGAGCAAGGCGGAGATCGGCACATTGAGCGCGGCGACTCCGGCGACGGTCCCGGCGTCCTGCCCGATCAGCGGGCTGGCGGGGTATTCGGTCGCGCCGACGAGCTGGAACTCGGGGTTGGCGGCGATGGCGGAGACGAGGGCCTTGCCCATGCGTCCGGCGGAACCTGTGATGATGGTGCGGATCATGCGGAAAACTCCTTAAACGCCTTCGAGCGTGGATTTGTAGGATTGGATGAGGTCGGCAAGCGTGGCGGACGCGATGACTTTGCCGCCGCGCGTGAACACCAGTTCCTGCGCCTCGGTGGTCGTGCCGACACGGGCGAACGTCTGCCCGGCGAGCATCTTTTCGAGCTCGGCGGCGCGTTCGGGGCGGCAGGTCAGGATGAAGCGGGAATTCGACTCGGAGAAGAGCGCCTCGGCGTCGTTCAGGTTTTCGATGCCGGGAAGCTTGTCGAGGTCGATGGTCATGCCGAGACGGCCGCCGATGGCGGACTTGGCCGCGGCGATGGCGAGCCCGCCGAGCGCGGGGGAAATGATCGACGACGGGATGTCGGCCTTGATGACCTCGGCGAGCGCATGGTAAAGCGCGGACGCCTTCGGGACGTCGACTTTCGGGACGTTGTTGCCGACCGCGTCCAGCATGGCGAAGTATTCGCTGCCGCCGAGTTCGGGCTTGGTCTCGCCGAGCACATACACGGCGTCGCCCGCGAACTTGGCGTCGAGGGAAACCGCGTGCGACACGTCGTCGATGCGCGCGATGGTGCTGAAGAGGACCGTCGGCGGGATGGATATCTTGCGGCCGCCGCGCGTGCTGTCGTTCTTCATGCTGTCCTTGCCGGAGATGCAGGGCACCTTGAACGCCTTGGTGCAGTCGTACAGCGCCATGTTCGCGCGAACCAGCTGCGCGAGCTTGTATTCGCCGTCCGGGGTCTTCTCGCTCTGCACGGGGTCGGGCCAGCAGAAGTTGTCGAGGCCGGCGATGTGGTCGGGATCGGCGCCCGCGGCGACGGACCGGCGCACGGCGAGGTCGATGATAGACGCCATCATGTGGTAGGTGTCGATGTCGCTGTAGCGCGGCAGGATGCCGGCGGACAGCACGATGCCTTCCTTCGCGAGAGGTTCGGCGAGCGTGACGGTGGCGTCGGAGGCGACGTCGCGGCAGACGCCCGTGAACGGCTTGATGATGCTGAGGCCCTTCACCTCGTGGTCGTACTGGCGCGCCTTGTATTCGTCGGAGCAGATGTTCAGGCGGCCGATGAGCTTCACGAGGTCGGCGGAAAGGTCGCGGCCGGAGATGACAGGCTCGTCGAAGACCGGGGGCTTCCATTCTGCCTTCAGGTGGAGTTTCGGCAGACCCTCGTGCATGAACTTGATGTCGATGTCGGCCACCACGCGGTCGCCGTAGGTGATGTGGAACTTGCCGGAGTGGTTGAAGCGGCCGAGCACGGTCGCTTCCACGTCGCGGGCCGCGGCGAGCGCCAGGAATTCGTCGAGGCGTTCGGGCGCGACGGCGAAGCTCATGCGTTCCTGCGCCTCGGAGACGAGGATTTCCCACGGCTGGAGGCCGGAGTATTTGAGCGGGGCTTTCGCGAGGTCCATGTCGCAGCCGCCGCAGACGTCCGCCATCTCGCCGACGCTGGAGGAGAGGCCGCCCGCGCCGTTGTCGGTCACGAAGCGGTACAGCAGGCGTTCGCGCGCCTCGTGGATGAAGTCGCTCATGCGCTTCTGGGTGATCGGGTCGCCGATCTGGACCGCCTGCACGGGGCTGTCCTTGTGGAGTTCTTCGCTGGAGAACGTGGCGCCGTGGATGCCGTCCTTGCCGATGCGGCCGCCGGTCATCACGATGTAGTCGCCGGATTCGATGAACTTCTCCCAGCCGTTGCGGTCGCCGACCTTGCGCGGCAGCGTGCCGACCGTGCCGCAGTAGACCAGCGGCTTGCCGATGTAGCGGTCGTCGAAGTATTCCCAGCCCACGGCGTACGGGATGCCGCTCTGGTTGCCGCCGTCGATCACGCCCTTGTGGACGCCGTCGCGGAGGCGGCGCGGATGCAGGAGTCCTTCGGGGACGTTGATCGGGTCGGTGAACGGCGAACCGAGGCAGTAGCCCCACACGTTCAGCAGCAGGTCGGCGCCCTGCCCGGTCCCGAGCGGGTCGCGGTTCACGCCTACGATGCCGGTCATGGCTCCGCCGTAGGGATCGAGCGCGGACGGGCTGTTGTGCGTCTCGGCCTTGTAGACGAGGTCGAAGCGGTCGTTGAAGCGGATCACGCCGGCGTTGTCGGTGAAGACGGACACCAGCCAAGGCACTTCCGCCTGAAGCTCCTTCGTGCTCTTTTTGATGTAGCTCTTGTAGAGCGAGGAGATCGTGATGGTCTTGCCGTCCGGGGTGGTGTAGTCGATGTCGGCGGCGAAGATCTTGTGCTTGCAGTGTTCGCTCCAGGTCTGGGCGAGGACTTCCATTTCCACGTCGGTCGGCTTGCGGCCGAGCTGGCGGAAGTAGCCCTGAATGGACTTCATTTCCTCAAGGCTGAGGGCGAGCGTGCCCTTGTGCGAGAGCTCCATGAGCTGTTCGTCGGAGACTTCCAGGTCGTAATCGCGGACGATGACCTCGCCGAGGCCCTTGATGACGGGCTTGTTCAGCGGGATGGAGGCGTTCACGAGCTCGTCGCGGGAGAAGACGTCGACCGATTCGATCAGCACGTTCGCGAGGAGGCCCGTGGCGATGCGCTGCGCCTGTTCGCGGGTCATTTCCGGGGAGTCGACCAGATATTCGATCGAGCTGAAGACCTGTTCCTCACGGGAGAGCTTGCGGCCGATGATGTCGCCGATGGCTTCCCATGCCGTGCGTGCCACGTTGTCCGTCACGCCCGGCTTGAAGCCGACGCGGATCAGCCAGGTGTAGTCGAGGTTGGCGGACGGCGTTTCGCCCACGATGCCGTTGCGCGTGACCGGGTCGGCGAGTTCGTGCGCGACCTTGGCGGCCTCGTCCGGCGTGATGTTCGCGGAGATCGTGTAGACGGAGCGGGTGCGGATGCCGCGGACGGGCGGCAGGCCGGGGAGAGCGGCGAGGCGGCGGACGACGCCCTGGCCGCGGGCGTCCTGCCACTGCGGCTTCACCGACATTTCGATGCGATAGTCCATTGAGGTTGTCCTTATCTTGAGGGGTTTGTTTCAAAAATTAATGTAAAGAAAAATATACCTCTGAAACGGCGACTTTTCAAGCCGGAGGCGTGAATCCGGACTTCTTTTTTCGGGCGTTTGCGCGGACCGTCCGGAAAAACTCCTGGAACATCGTCTTGCACTCGTCCTCCATGAACCCGGGGACGACCTCGACGTTGTGGAGCATGCCGGGGAATCCGGTCACGTTCAGCGCGCTCCCGGCGGCGCCGCAGCGCGGATCACGCAGTCCGTAGATCACGCGGCGGATGCGCGAGTTCACCATGGCCCCGGCGCACATGGCGCACGGCTCCTTGGTCACATAGATGTCGATGCCGTCCAGCCGCCAGTCGCCGACGATCTGCGGCAGCGACGCGATCAGCATGAGTTCGGCGTGGGCGGTGGCGTCCTTCAGGAGTTCCACCTGATTCCACGAACGCGCGATGATGAGCCCGTCCTTCACCGCCACGGCTCCGACCGGGACCTCGCCCGCATCGGCGGCTTGCTGGGCACAGCGGAGCGCCGCACGCATGTAGTAATCGTCGCCCAGCAGCGGTTTCAGTTCGCCGTCGTCCCCGGCATCGTTGAACAGGCCGTCACCGGGACCGAAGTCGAAACCGTCCGGCACGGCGGGCGCGGGAAACAGAAGATCGGAGTCGTCACTTCGCATGGACGGCGTCCTCGCGGAACTGTTCGAGGGCGTCCTCGCCGTGGATGGAGCGCATGAGCTTCACGTTCTCCTCGTAGAAGACCTGCGGATCGGGCTGCTGCACCACCTCGCCGTTCGCCTCGTCCATCAGCGTCTTGCGCTTGGCGGGGTCGGAGAGGTAATGGTCCAGATAGCGCACCAGCGTACGCGGCGAAAGCTCCTCGAACTGCTTCTGCCCGAACTCGCTCACGTAGTCGGACGCGATCACGGCCACGAGGTTTTTCGAGGGCTCGCGCAGTCCCTTCGCCGTGAGGAAGTCCAGGATCATTTCCTGGCAGCGGATCTCGTCGAACATCGGGAACTCGCAGCCGCGGCCGCGGCTCGAAATGTTCGCCGGGAACCGCTGGTTCGAGGCGACCGTGATCGTGATGTTCTCCGGCAGGGAGAACGTGCCGCCGACGTTCGCGCGGAAATAGAACCAGTCGGTCGTGGCGGCGTCGATGTCGTCGAAGAACAGCATGAACTTGTGGTTCGGCCATGCGGCGAGCTCGGCGATCAGCGGCTCCAGCCCGGCGGCGATGTCGCCCGGCTGCGGGATGATGAGCGTGATATCCGGGAACGACAGGCTGTAGGCGATGCTCATCTGCGTCTTGCCGAGGCCGGGCAGGCTCGAAATGAGGAGCGGCAGATTGCTGCGCCCCTCGGAAAATGCCTTGAAATGCTCCTGGAACATCCGGCGCACGGACTGGTAGCCGTAGAAGTCCTCCGCGCGGCGGATCGAGGGGAGCGTGAGCGGCACGAACGCGCCGTCCACGTGGCGGAAGATGCGGCTGTGCGCGAACGGATCGTCCGCGGACATCTTCGCAAGCTCCAGCGCGACCGCGGCGGGCTTCATCCGCAGGAACACGCTCTGCGCGGATTCGAGCTTGAGCACGGACGGACGCAGACGCGACACCGCGCCTTCGGGCGCCGCGCCGGAACGTTCCGCGAGCAGTTTGCAGTAGGCGGGAATCAGGTCTTTCAGAAGTTGCGCCAGGCGCACCGCGTGATCGTAGAAGAACGCGGCGTCGGAACCCGGCGCAAAGCCCGCGGGCGCTTTGAGGTGCGGATCGCGGGGGGACAGCACGGACAACCGTTCGAACAGCATCTTGTCAAGCTGGCGGCTGAACGGGAACGAGGTGCAGGATGCGGCGAGCAGGTTCAGCGCGTCGACAGAATCGGTTGCGCCGTCCGGGGGCGCTTCAAAGAGGCTGACGGATCCGGGTGCGCCATGATGCGCCGGATCGTTCGGCGGCAGACCGTGCAACGGCTTCGTGAGCTTTGTCCGGACGGCCTTCGAGGACGAATGCCCGTGCTCACAGTCGACTTCTATGGCGGAGAGCGCCGCTCCGAGCCGGGCGGCAAACGTCCCGGCCGCGGGGGCTTCTCCCGTGAAAAACACATGAAACGATGCTTCCGCGGCGCGGCACGCCATCAGAAGCTCGGTCGATCCGGTTCCGGTTGTCATTTCCGCACGCCTCCTTCCCGGTTGAAATGGGTTGCAGGCGGCCGGCGGTTCAGCCGCCTTGCATGGGAACGCCCGGCTTACGACAGCGGGGCGGTGAAATCTTTTTGAGCACGCGCCAGCTCGAACGCGCGGCCGGCGCGGAAGATGCGTTTCTCCTCCATGGCCGGGGCGATGAGCTGGATTCCGACGGGCAGTCCGGTGCCGGGGTCGATCGCGGCGGGCACGCTCAGGCCGCAGTCGCCGCTCAGGTTCAGCGCCGTGGTGAACACGTCGGAGAGGTACATCTGCAGCGGGTCGGTCTTCGCGCCGAAGTGGAATGCGGGCGCGGGAGTGACCGGGGTCAGCAGGAAATCGCAGAGCTTGTAGGCTTCCTGGAAGTCGCGGCGGAGCAGCGTGCGGACCTTCTGCGCCCGCAGGTAATAGGCATCATAGTAGCCGCTGCTGAGCACGTAGGTGCCGAGCATGATGCGGCGCAGCACTTCGTTGCCGAATCCTTCGCCGCGCGATTTCTCGTAGGTCGAATTGATGTCGGTGGCGTTCGGGCTGCGGTAGCCGTAGCGGATGCCGTCGAACCGCGCGAGGTTCGCGCTCGCTTCGGCCGTGGCGATGATGTAGTAGCACGCCATGGAATACTTCGTGTGCGGGAGCGAAACGTCCACGAAGGTCGCGCCGAGGGAACGGAACACCTCAATGGAGTCGTTCATGATCGCCTTGACGGCGGGGTCCATACCCTCAAGCTCGTAGTATTCCTTCGGCAGGCCGATCTTCACGCCGTCGAGGCGCGGATTCTGTTCGAACGCCTCGAGGTCGGCGGCGAAGTTTTCCGGTTCCTGCGGCAGGCTCGTGGAATCCTTCTCGTCATGCGCGGCGATCAGGTCGAGGATGGCGGCGGCGTCCCACACGGTGCGGGACAACGGGCCGATCTGGTCGAGCGAGGAAGCGAACGCCACGAGTCCGTTGCGGGAGACGCGTCCGTAGGTCGGTTTCAGGCCGACCACGCCGCAGAACGCCGCGGGCTGGCGGATGGAGCCGCCGGTGTCGGACCCGAGCGCGGCGACCGTTTCAAGCGCGGCCACGGATGCGGCGGAACCGCCCGAGGAGCCGCCCGGCACGCAGTCGAGGTCCCACGGGTTCGCGGTGCGCTGGTAGGCGCTGTTCTCGCAGGAGGACCCCATGGCGAACTCGTCCATGTTGGCGCGGCCGAGCAGGACGCACCCGGCGGCTTTCAGCTTGCCGGTCACGAAGGAATCATACGGGGAAACAAAGCCCTTCAGGATCTTCGAGGCGCAGGAGCATTGTTCGTCCTTCGTGCAGATGTTGTCCTTCAGCGTGATCGGCACGCCGTCGAACGGGCTCAGCGGGGCCCCGGCGGCGCGGCGGGAGTCGGACGCGACGGCCTGCACCATGACTGCCCCCGCGTTCACGGCGAGGAGCGCTCGGACCTTCGGCTCGACCGCCTGAATGCGTTCGAGAAAGGCCGTGCAGAGCGCGGCGGAATTGGTGCGGCCGTCGGCGAGGGCGGCCGCGGCTTCGCGGAGCGAGAGCCTGATGAGTTCGGTGTTCGTCATCATGCGATGCCCTCCCCCGGAAGGACCTGCGGGACCTTCACGAGTTCGTCTTCGATCAGGGCGGGCGCGTTGGCGAGCATCTCCTCGCGCGGGAAAGGCTCGGACGGCACGTCGTCGCGGAGCACGTTGGTGCGGGCGACGGCGTGCGCGGTGGGCTCGATGCCGGAGACGTCAAGTTCAGCGAGCATTTCGACATAGCCGACGATCTGCTCCATTTCGGATTGCAGACGCGGGATCATGTCCTGAGGCAGACTCAGGCGCGCCAGCGAGGCGACCTGAGCCACGTCGATTTTGGTTCCCTGT
>JAEEGG010009427.1_pt1 | contig 21854 bp, 20 predicted proteins | sample 9134161 | NCBI WGS metagenome assembly JAEEGG01 (sample SAMN16246543, study PRJNA631951) | gut metagenome | biome: gut microbiome; feature: rumen; material: CR-attached | host: Bos | place: Iran: Karaj | collected 2018-10
GGTCCGCCGTAAAGACCGCTACATTTCCGTGTCCTGGTCGTTTTACGACCTTGAGCAGAAACTGAAGTACAAGGCTGCACTCAACGAGAGTTCCGTAATCAACGTGGACCCTCGTTATACAAGTCAGACCTGTCCTGTTTGCGGTCACACGGAAAAGGCCAACCGTGACAAGAAGAAACATATCTTCTGCTGCAAGTCCTGCGGTTATACGTCCAATGATGACCGCATTGGAGCGATGAATCTGTATCGAATGGGAATCAACTATCTTGCAATGGATAGCCAAGTACCTGATACGGTGGCACCTCAGCATATCTGAGATGTCAGGGACGTTGTCAACCGCCCCGCAATGTAACCCCACTGTCCGAGCAATCGGATAAGCTAAAGGTAGGAGCCGTAAGGTGCTTGTACTACCGGGGAGTTACAAGCCCACTTGCCTTGGCAGGTGGGTAGTTGACACACGATATCCGGGGTAAACTCATTTGCCGCCTGGACGGGCAGGGGTGTTCCAGCCCACAGCGCTGCCGTCAGCACCGCCGCCAGAAGCAGGGTCATCATTCTTTTCATAGGATCCATCCTTCTTTCTTTACACCGTTGCCGATACACAATTACGCCTGTTATAGCTTGGGAAACCGTACACGCCGCTTCTGCAGCACAGCCTTTTTCGACTCGACTTCCTGCTTCAGTTCCCTGATTTCAGGGCTGGCGTCTTCTTCCCGATAGAGCAGACGGATCAGTGCGTCCTGTTTTTCGATAATCTCGTTTTTTACGCTTCTTGTGGGCTCCAGGTTCTCCGCGACCTCCAACCGCATCTGAGCGACACGCGCTTCCGCTTCCTGCCGCAATCTCTCCGTCTCAACCCGGATCTCCTCCATACGCCTGGCAATGCGCTCGGTCTTATAAATGACCTCCGGATATGCTTCCGCAAAGCGGCGGTGGAAGACGGAACGGTCGCTGAGGAGCAGCCGCACCTCTTTGCTGATTGCCTCGGTGTCGTCCGCCTCACTGAGCTCAACGCCTGTCTTGACCAGCTTCAGCACAAAGTGGGACATCACGTAGTCCGCGATGAAAACCACGGATAGGGAGATCGCCATAATCTCCCGCAGGGGAAAGCTCATATGTTCAGAAAGACGAAGCAGCAGCGGATTGATCAGATCCACAATCACCACGCCGCCCAGCCCGAAGAGAATCAGGTTCCCGATCCAGACTCGTCCGTGAAGATTCATGGGCTTCCGGCTGTAATCCCACCAACGGGCATGGAAGCGTTTCTCCAGTATATAACTTGTCATATATTCCAGAAAGCCGCACAGAAGGAACGACACCGCAAAGGTCGTGCCGACGGAAAATTCCAACGGGGCCAGGCCTTTTATCACAACGGTGATCAATGCCGCGCCGGAGCCGTAGATCGGAAGCCACGGGCCAGTCAGAAAACCGCGGTTGATAAAGCGGTGAAACTGGAAATATTTCAGTGTGACCTCCATGCACCAGCCGAGGAAAGCGTAGGCGAAAAACAGCAATACCAGGTTTATCAGGCTTTCAATCGGCATTTTTCCAAACTCCTCTGTGTCCCGTATAAAGCTGCTGAGAGCTTTAAAACTTAATATGATTCGCCGTGATCATATTCTCCATACTCACAGCCAATGTGTGTGGCTCCTATTTCATCCACCAGAATAAGCTGCCCGTCTTTCCGGTCATACAGCTTTACAGTGCCCCAGCCGTTACCGCCATTCCAAAGTCGGTTATGATGCCTGCTGCCATCCGGCGCTTCATAGTTGATCAACAGCATGTCCTTCTTCAGGCAGTGCACTTCAGTTTCCATAGCGGCATAAATATTCTCCTGACGCACATGCCAGATAACTTCCTCGTCGTGCTCCTCAAAGGAGAAGTCTGTCTTAACCTTTAAGTGAAGCTTGGAGAAATTGAAATCATATTCCTTGCCCTCATAGTAAAACACGCCCAGCAGGCGGCGATCCAGCGGCACAAAATAGATCTTCGGTCTGCCGCCGCCGATATCGAAGACGCTGTCCAACAACTGTTTCCCGGATTTCTTGCTGATCAGGCAGTTGGAGGACAGCCAGACCCAGGGTGTGGTGAAATCCCGGCCCCAGTTCTTATCAGCGTAGCCATAGCAGCGTTCCGGCGTGACGGTGTACTGCCTGCCGTTGTAAAGAATGGTCCCGCTGTAGGCGCTCTTCATGCCCTCCGCATGCCAGTACATGGCGAAGGCTTCCGCATCCCGCAAGGGCTTGCTGGCCCCGTATCCGACGTTAAAAGCGATCTGCTTGTCTATCGTCAGATCCCAGGTCATTGTTCCTGCATCACACATCCACTCCGGATGGGCGGCCGCATCCTCCTCCGTGATGTCCACACTGCCTTTCAGCGCTGTCTCGCAGGCCAGGCAGTCCGCAGCCTCGATCCGATACGGAGCATCCGGGTGCAAACAGACATCTTTCCAGGCGAAGAAGCGGTGCATCTGACAGGCGTCCTCACCCCAGGTGCCTGCCTTCACCATAAGATAGGAAGGTTTCTTTCCTACGGCCAGGTTCTCCGGAAGCTGTCCCAAGACAGGCTTGTCCTCCGCCAGCGCAGGGTTGCAAACAAAAAACTCAATGAAAAACGGCTTGTCCTCACCGGTTTCAGCATCCTGAGCGGTGAAGGAATGCCACCACCAGTCGTATCCGTGATGCGCCAGGGGGCCATGCAGCATGCAGCTGTCCCGCTTGATATCGTGATGATTGAACATGATCTTTCTCCTGCAATTGTTCGCAGAGCTTCGTATTTCTCTTTTTGACGGTCACTTTCTGGAGCGGAATTTCACAGGAAACATCGAAAAAAGCAGAAGCCGGAGGAACATTCCGCCGACTTTTGCCCTTGTGGTCTTAAGATCGGTAGCGGAGAACTACCAACCGACTTGTTTCAAATCTCCCGGTTCCCGCCAATCATCCAATACCAAACCGTCTATTCCCGTGAAGTCTTTGGTGTTGTTTGTGACCAGGACGTATCCCAAGGATCGGGCATGGGCAGCAATCATTTTGTCTCTGTCCTGGTTTTGCTTATCCAAACGCTTCTTTCTCAATTCTGCCAGGATTCGCCCATAGTGAATACCTGCATCCATATTGAAATCAAGGATGATGATACCAGCCAAAAAACGATTCAATGCTTCCGCGTTCCGTTTGGGATCACTGCTGTTTTCAACACCGTAAACCATCTCTGCATAGGTTACGACTGATATGCATACATCCTGCCCAACATGGCTTGCAAGTTTTTTTGCACATGCAGAATCCGGATGCCGGATGGAGAAGACAAGGATATTCGTATCCAGCATGAACATTACAGTTCGACCCTCTGATTCGGTATTTCTTCCGGTCTTCCATCAGCCAGAAAATCATCTGTGAACATAGACAGACCGGAAAAAAAGGCCTCCTGTATCGCATTCTTTGGAGTAATGACTAGTGAACTGCCAATCCGGTTCACAATCAATTCCGTATCCTCAAAACGGTATTCCTTTGGTATCCTGACCGCTTGGCTTCGACCGCTCATAAACGGTCGGGTGGTGTGCATTTTGGTATCCAATTGAATCGCCTCCCTTGCCTATAATATATCGTGATATATTACCTGTCAAGCGGAAGCCTGTGTTGGACCAGGGAAAAAGATCCCCGGACCCCTACAGGCAGCCAGTAAGCGGGTGAGTCTACAGGAGTCTATGTTTGAGCCAGGTTGTGCCATGGACAAGCATTGTTGTATAGTTACCGCTCTCAGGTGCCTGGGCAGAGAACCGATCACGGTGAGCGTTTCTTTCTATCAATAGGTTAACTTTTTGAGAGACTTGTTTTTTCTGAGATAACCTGGCGATTTCGCGTCTCAAAAAGTCCCTGTAGACTTTTGAGATGTTTCATAAGTCAGAACCACTTTTTGAGATAACTTGGCACCTGCCTTAGTCCAGTATCTCCACCAGTTCGATGGTGAAATTCAATTCCTTCCCTGCCATCTCGTGGTTGGCGTCGAAGGTGATCGTTTTCTCATCCTTCGCGGTGACCCTTACAATCTGCTGCTGACCATAACTGTTCTGAAGATACACCTGGTCGCCGACCGACACTTCTTCCGCTCCGGGAACATTAGCAACCTCCACGGTTATGATTGCACTGGGGTCCGCCTCTCCGTAGGCCTCCGACGGCATAAGATGTACTTGCAGCGTCTGACCTACGTCCATATTTGCAACAGCTGCGTCAAAACCTTGGATCATCATACCGGCACCGCAGATGAACTCAAGCGGCTCACCACGAACATAAGAGGAATCAAACACTGTGCCATCGTTGAAGGTGCCGGTGTAATGCGTCCGGCAGGTCTTCCCAACATTTTTCCCCTCGATCGTCGGGCCGCAACCCCGGCAGCCACCGCATCCGCCACCGCAGCTTTCGCAGTTGCCGCATTCCTCGTCATTGTGGCAGTTGCAGGTTTGTTCTTCATCGTGGTGGTCGCAGTTCACGCCGGTATTCACCAAGTCCCCACGGATGTACGCCGCTACTGCCTCGTCAGCGTCTCCGGATGCGCCTGCACAGAGTTCGATGCCCTGTTCGCGCAGCGCAGCCTCGGCACCGTCGCCAATATCGCCGCAGATCAGTACGTCGACCCCATGCTCTTTTAAAAATGCCGCCAGCGCTTCATGGCCAGCACCGCCAGCGCTGACCAGCTCGGAAGAGACCGCTTTTCCATCGATAATCTCATAGACCTTGAACTGCTCCGTATGACCGAAGTGCTGGAATACTATCCCATTTTCATATGTCACTGCGATTCTCATTTTTGACCTCCTATTATTCACGTCCCCTGTTCCCTCAGCAGACAATCTTCGCTTTGGATGGCTTTTCTTCGTCGTAGATCACCTTCACGGCGGTGCCAATGCCCGGAACAGGGCTTCCCGCTCCGATCCATTTCCTTTTGGAATACTCGGTACCATTTACCGTATACGAGACTTTTATGATATGTGGGAATACCGCGCCGTCCAATGGTCCGGTTCTGACCGGTTTTGTGTTCACTTTCAGCCACCATTGCTTAGCGACGGAGACTACGATTCCCATGGTTCCTTTTTGCTGCATCACGGACTCTCCTTATATCAGTTTTGTCACGGGCAACTCCTTACTATTCAAGAGACCACTTGAATCCTTTGCAAGTCTTAACCCTTCCATTAACTGCTGCTGAGATATTTGAGACGTTGGAACCGACAGCTGCTGCAGCCTCTGTTAGGGAATTAAACTGGTGGAGCAAGATGCCGTTAGGGTCGAACTGATTGACACGTTTCTTGACGCCTGTATGTTTACTGCCTCCAAGGATTGCTTGGGCATCAATAGATTCTCCCGGTGGAGGAGCATCTTTGGCGTACCTCCAAATATAGTCACCACAAAAACGAGTTCTCCCATTTGCAGCATCACAGATAGCAGTAGTTGTCCTGCCTATTGATTCCGCGGCGATTGTCGCTGAGGGGAAAACCTGAAGGAAGTCTCCGGAAAGGCTGTATTGGTGTATCGGTTGAGAATTCTTTTTTGAAATCGCTTCTTTTGTATTCTCGTCATGGCGTTTTCCGGCAAAAGGATTCTTTTCACCGTCGTATTTTCCCAACATCTTCTCACGCAGAACAGACTTTGTCTTTTCGCTGTGATGTTGACCTTTGAAGTTGACGACACCGGTGTCTTTAATTCGCTTTGATGCCAACTCACTGAGTTTCTTCTTTGTTTCATCGCTTTGTTTGAAACCGTATGAACCGTCACCGCCGATGGTTATGTTGTATCCCTTTTCTGGATTTGTGCTGTCGAAATCCGCGATAAGACCCTGCTCAAATGCCATGGCTTCTTCTTTTGTCAACCCGGTTTTCACTATGACATGCTCAAAAGAATCCCAGCCGTACTCTTCAATATCACTCCAAAACTGACTGTTCTTTAGCCTGCGATATCCTTTTCCGGCACTCCATCTGACTCTTGGATCCCGGCTTGTGGTTCCAACGTAGACCTTGTTGTTAATCATGCTTTTGTGATAGTACACACACCAAGTGCTTTTCCCGTTGGCACCGGTCCGAGTTTGAATCTGGCGCTCTCGTGCGATAGCATTATAAGTGAACCCCTCATTCCCGCCAGAAGCTGAATTAAATCCAAAGGCGATATCCGTTGACTGGTATTCCTCAATGAAGTGCCTTTTCAGTTCCTCTGCCGCATCTACAGTAAAGAGAGTTGTTTCATTGAACGGTATCGGACTTGATATAGGAAACCACTCGCCAGTAGGACTGTAGATATAGTGTTTTGCGAGAACTTTAAACTGGTCATACCCGCCAAGATTATCTATCGCTTCCTGCATGCTTTCCTGATTTGTGTACTTACTTCCGGAAAAAAAGGCCCTCCATGGCTTCTGGGAAGTGGTGCCGACATAGATACGGCCATCGGGAAAAACGTGCTTGAATACACTGAACAAGCGGGCATCGGTACAACCGCAGCTCCTCTTTTTACCATCAGATAGTTCCGAAGTTGTTGCAGTTGTTTCATTGCCGCAATCACACCGACAGATCCAGCGAACGCTCCGAGATGGTTTTGAGGAATCTCTCTCTAAAACGACAAGCATTCCATAACGAGTTCCTGACAAATCTGTGAAATTCGGGTTGGGGCCATGGAAATTCTTCGCATTGTTTCTGGATACTTCGGCCTTTAGGCAGCCACAACTCTTAGTATTTCCTGAAATAAACTTACTTACGGGCAGTTCAATGATATTTCCGCAATCGCATTGCAACCGCCATACGAGCTCTTTGCCACGATAATCACCAGTACAGTTCAAGGCAACGAGGCGTCCGAAGCGTTGCCCAGAATAATCCTTTCGGATTGAAACGCCCCGTGGCTTACACTCGCTGTATGCAGCATCATCAGGAATATGGCTTGTTGTGCGTTCCACAAGATTCCCACAGTCACACCTAAAGCACCAAATGATATTCGTCCCTTGCCGCTTGTCGGTGGGATGTAACGCTGTCAGTCTGCCGAACCGCTTACCCGTTATATCTTTATAGCTAGGCACGTCCAATTCCTCCGATGGCATGAGATTGATGAACTGTTGGCGGTATAATCTCTGAAATGATTCCAAGAGTGGCAAAATGTATCGCAATTTGGCGAGAAGCTGCGACACATTTCATTACCGGATTAACCAGCGCTTTTTGAAACTGACGCCAAAAAAGGTGCGGGCCTCTTCCAGGTTCATGATGACCCACTCCCTTGATTTGTGAGCCTCCAGATTCTCTGGGAGTTCTTTCAGAAGCCTGTCGGCCTCGTAAGGAGCGCCGGCATTATACCTGAGTTCATTTGTCCTGCTAGAGATATCGAAAGAAGAATAACTGGTTTTCCATGCTTCGCGAATCGTCTTTATCGCATATTTGCCCGTAACCTGCTCACTGAAATAGTTTTCAAGGGAAAGGGGCCGGATATACACGGGGCAGTCATCTACATACTGTGAGATCAGAGAAACAATGATTTCCGATGACAGCTTTAGAATATCCGGCGCTTCAGTGTCATCCTGCCTAAGTTGTTCTATCAAGTCCGGCAGGCGGTCGAGCATCTCGTTAACATAGGCACGATAGAAAGCCGTGCCGATTTTCTGTTGTACGGATCTAACGACGTTGCTCCTCATGACCTCGGTGTTGGTCAATCCGGCGGAAACCCGGCATATTACTGTCCTGCGTATTACTTCCGGGGATACCGCCTTTACGTCTTCGTTTGCGCTGATCACCACCGCCGGATAATGAATAAGATGGTCACTTACACCGAAATCATCGTTTTTGATGGTTTCGATGGCGTGCTGGTTGAAACGGGTGTTTGTAAGGTCATCTACGATGATAGGCGCGCCTTCGACGTTCCTCTTGAAAGCCTCAATATTGGAACGGGTAAAATCCGGGGCGGAAACCTTTGGCTTCTGACCGATCATCATTTTCAAAAGGGTTTCAAGGAAACTCGTTTTGCCTGCTTTGCTCTGCCCGTAAACAAGTCCAAAGACTGGATAGGGGAGGCGGTTCTGGTCGAATCTCGCTGCCATATCCCGCATAACGGCCATAAATGGTGAGCAGAAAAACCAGTTGGCAAATTCAAAATACCGCTGCTGCAGTCCGGAAACGTCTCCATGAAATCGTTCGTACCCCTGCATGTATTTCAAGAACAGTTCGATATCGTTTTTAATACCTTTTGGGTCGGGGGCAAGATCCAGTATTTCATCATTGAGTGTTGCCCTATGCCCCAAAACGTCCATGACCAGGTGAGGGTACTCACTGCGCAATTCCCTCTGCTGGGTATTCTCGTCCATAATGTGCCGCCGGAGCTTGATGATATGCTCTGGGGATATAACGACTTTTCCGGTTTTTTTCTCTGCTTTGGGAATTACCGGCGCAAGTTTATCAGCCAGCTTGCGCACGTCCAGAACGAACTGCACTTCCTCCTGGTTTTCCTTTACGGGTTCTATCACCAGAGCTTTCTTCATCTTAACAGTGCCGACTACGGGGAGTTCGTCAATATGTTCCTCCAGATCAGATGATTCGAAAGCCTGCCTTGTAATCTCGTCCGTACATGACGACTTTAATTCCTCAAAAACCTCATAATACCAGTCATATGCCTTCTCATCGTCCAGATAACATATGTTCTCCCGCTGAATACCGGCAAAGGCGTTGAAGGACATGTTTGCGGAACCCATTATGACCCGCTTTCTGCCATCCTGACTGCTCAGCAGGTATATCTTTTCGTGGGAAAGCAGGGTTCTTGCCACGTAGAAGCGCACACTCTGGTCTTCAATACGGGAAATGAGACGTTCTCTTTTGTCGGAAGACTTTTCCCGCATACGGTCAATAACCTTGTTCTGAAATGCCATGACCTCCTGAAGCGTATATGACATGACGTTTTCACAGCCGAAAATGATTTGTGCACTTTCAAACAGATCAAGAAGCTGGTACATGAACCCTATTCCGGAAGAGTATGTGATAGCATATAGATGGTCGAATCCGGAAAACAAGTCCTTCCATGTTGCTGTTTCCGCACCATCAAATCTCAATCTAAGCACATCTAGGGTATGAGATGCGCTTGCCTTCTCGGAAATGGCCTCGTCAAAAAAGGACAGGTTGTCATTTTCAATAGATTTCATCGTATCAACCACCAGCAGAATATTTATAGGATTCCACTGCGAAGACTGCAGCGAGATCCCCTATCTTAGGTGCACAGTTTCATTGGATATCGGAATCCCCTATGTAGTCCGCAAGATCGCCCACATTACACTGTAGTATCTGACAGAGCTTGTTCAGAGTCTCCGTGCTTACGGGTTCATTCCTCTTTAGCCGTGTTAGTGTGGAGTTGCTGATCCCCTCTGCTTTCAGCCTGTATTGTGAAACACCTTTATCATTCATTATCTGCCAGAGTTTATTGTAAATGATCATGCCTTTTACCATCTTTCTCTTGCATTTTCCTATATTATGTACTATAATCCCTTATAAGGGTAGTACCTTTAAAAGGGTGTTACCGCAATTAGGGGAAGCCGGAGGCGGTTTAATGCTTGATTATACAGAGATAGGGGAGCGCATTCGTTCTTTTCGAAAAAAGAACGGGTACACCCAGGAACAACTGGCCTAAACTATTTCAACCTCCACAGCGTATATCAGCTATATTGAGAGAGCCATAAAGAAACCCAGCCTACAGAAACTGGCACAGATCGCAGAAGTATTTGGCATCCCGATTGACTCATTGATCTCCACTAGTCAGGCAGAAATGAAAGTCTTCCGTGAGGGCCCGCCTGGCTTGGACCGATACTCATCCCTGGAAAAAACCCGTCTTCTTAAAAACCTGAATGAACTTATCCATATTATAGAGCGATCAAACTGACTGTATTAAACGTAATACGGTCAGTTTTTTTGCGGCACTTTTATCCTCATGGTTAATTACTTAACCGGCAGGAGATTGAGTAAAACCGGTTAATACATTATTCTCGCCTCTCGAAGGAGGCCTATTATGAAGAAGAACGAAGAAAAACAGCGTGATACCCAGCTGATAAAGCAGCGTATCCGGGAGCGGTACAAAGGCGTGGGCGAAGACGTCCTGGATGTAATACCTGCACTGCCCCACGAGGACTTTTACAAATCGGATACGCAAAAAAGAGTGGCGGTATACGCGAGAGTTTCCACGGATGATCCGAACCAGACATCGTCTTATGAATTGCAGAAAAACCACTATGAAGACATGGTAAGCAGGCGCGCCAACTGGGAACTGGTCGGTATATATGCCGATGAAGGGATTTCCGGCACCTCTCTGCAGCACAGGGACAGCTTTCTCAGGATGATAAAAGACTGCCAGGATGGAAAAATCGACCTTATCGTCACGAAAAGCGTTTCCCGGTTCGCAAGAAATATCATCGACTGTATAGGTTATGTCCGCCAGCTGAAAGCAGCCCAGCCGCCTGTTGGGGTGTTCTTCGAGACAGAGAACATTTTTACACTGGACGAGCGATCCGAAATGTCCCTTTCCTTTATCGCGACACTGGCGCAGGAGGAAAGCCATACGAAGTCGGAGATCATGAACTCTTCCATAGAAATGCGGTTTAAACGGGGAATATTCCTGACACCGCCGCTTCTGGGCTATGACAAAGACCAAGACGGAAATCTGGTGATCAACGAAGAAGAAGCCAAAACTGTGCGCCTGATCTTCTTTTCCTATCTTTACGGCTACTCGACCCAACAGATGCAAAAGTATCCACTACAGAGGATATTCATAGCCACGTAATCGAGGAAACCAAGCAGTTGGCGAGCAATCTTTTGGCTGACGTCTATTACAGAGGCAAAACAGAAAGACCCTCCGTGGTCCCCAAATGGTCCCCATAGACGGTTTTTCTGGTTACAAAAATGCCGAAAAAGTTAGAAAAACCGGCCATTTCTTGCGAAATGACCGGTTTTTAAGTGGTTGCGGGGGAGGGATTTGAACCCTCGACCTCCGGGTTATGAGGACTTGACTTGGCCTTTTGCGATTTGTGACGATGTGCCGTAAACCCTTATATATCAACGGTTTCCGCGATTTGGCTTCGCGTAATTTGAGGCAATTTCTTGGGGTTTTTTATAGTCTTGGTCCCCAAATGGTCCCCATCGCCAAAGATAATAACTTCTTGCTTTGCAATATTCCTACCTTTTTTTGCTGGCGGAGATTCTGAATAAATACCCGGTGAAAAAAACCGATGAGGCGGGAGAATGGCGATGTGAAACACTCCATCACGTTGAATAGAGAAAACCATCAGACAGATGAACATGAAGAAAACAGAGCCCGTCAAGCCGTATTCGTACTCCGCCAACAGTTGGGTAGGTATACGACTGGCGGGCCTGTTCGCTAGACATTGAAAGGCTTTCGACTAAAACACTTCACCATTTGAATTATACGCTTATCAATCGTCTTCTTCATCCTTTGGCCAGGATGAGGTAATGTGAAGTTCGCCGGAATCCATCGCCACTGCCATGTTGTCGCCTATGCGCAGCATGAGGTCCCCATCGGTATCCATTGCCACGTTGTCCGAAATCGTGATTTCATAATCGCCGTCGGAATAATCGAATATGTGTTTTCCCATTTCTGCAGTCTCCATTTCATTTAAGTATGATAAGGACTGGAACCCGAAAAGTCAAGATTATCAATTATTTCAAGTCCTGAACTTTTCGTGAATTGTGCCCGCTTTTCATGGCTCGGCTTTCTTTCCTTAATAACAATGTGTATCTTTCGCGTAGGCGGATGATCGATCCGCATTACGGTCGGTAATCGAACCGCCGTCTTCGGTAGATGCTGTTTGTTCTTCGGCCCGGACCTCTGCTGAGTCGCACAGAATGCTCTGCATGACTTCCTGCTGGTAATCATGGCAGGGTATCTGCTTCTGCGAATTCGACGGACCGCGTCGCAGAAATGCTTATGTGAAGGTGATGGGCCCGTGTGCTGATACTCCGTAACCGGGCTAATACGATTGCGAAGACTATAGTTGTGAAAAGGAAAGACTGCAAACCGTACAAAAGAGTGTGCGATGAAGAGTATTTTCAGAACATGCCGCCATACCCGTCAAGAAGAATCCTGCTTGCGCCGGAAGCCCTTTCTTGTTATATTGAAAGCAAAGGGGTGCGAAAATGCCGCTGCTGAATGATTATGAGGATCGGGAATACAGGGAAAGCTTTGAAGTATCTGTGGTCGTCCCGGCCCACAACGAAGAAAAATACATCCGCCGCTGCATCGGATCCATCCGCGCCGCGGCAACAGAATACGGCGGTAGCGTGGAGATCGTGGTGGTCTGCAACCGCTGCACGGACCGGACGGAGTCTATTGCCGAAGAAAACGGGGCGACGGTGGTCCGCAACGAGGAACGCTGCATCGCCGCCGTGCGTAACGCGGGCATCCGAGCGGCACGGGGAAATATCATCCTTACCATGGACTGCGACAACCGCATGACCCCGGGGACTATCCGGGAGGCGGTGGAATTGCTGGACAGCGGGAAGTATATCGGCGGGGGCGCGCCCATGCGGTTCGAGCGGTATTCCTTCCCTCTCAGGCTCAACGACTGGATGTGCCGCCTGGCCTTCCGTATCACGGGCCTCTGGTGCGGCGTTTTCTGGGCCGGAAAGGAGACCTTTCTAGCCGTTGGGGGCTTCGTGGAACTGAAGGCCTTCGAGGACACCGCCACAGCCAAGGCCTTGAAAAAGTATGGGAAAGCACAGGGGAAGAAGTACGGCGTCCTCCGGCACAATCATTTCATCAATTCCACCCGGAAATTCGACGAACTTGGGGATTGGCTCTATTTCAAGCTAATGGTCAGCAACGCCGGGGCTCTGCTAAAGGCAGCCTTCGGGAAGACGGAAGCTTATGACAAGCTGCTGGACGAGCTCTTTTATGATTATAATGATAAGCACGTCTGAGAGCCGCAAGCAAAAGACTTTGTTTTCAGAAGCCGTCAAGCGCCTCAGATCTAAAGAGTAATACAAATCGCAGTCTATACTCAATGCGTTCCTTTCCTTCGTGTCTTCCGTGGCGAGAACCTTTTGAGCGGAAGCTGTATCGCCGAAGACCATGCATGATATATTGCTCGGCGGAGGTGAAATGGACGCTGTCGAGATCAAAGGGAGACGGATACCAGTTGCTCAGGAAGCCGTGCGGCTCAGTCGGCAGGTGGAAGAAAATCGCATCCACTTCTTGACCGGCAACCTTCAGTTTGTCCTTGATCATACCGGCTTGTTTCATGGAATCTACTGTCTCGGTCAACCATGCGACGTAATAATCGTACGAAGCTTCGGTCCACCAGTCGAGGAGTTTGTTCAGCTTATCTCTATCCTCATCAACGCTGGTGCATCCATCAATTCCATCGATCACACCTCACGATCCGTTTCGATTCCTCCGCGTCTGCGAATATTGTAAACCTGACGGACGGAAAAGTAAAGCAGCCCGCATAGCTCCTGCTCTCCCGCAGCGAAGGGGATGTTCCGCGCATGATTTCCCTCTTGGAAAAGGGCGAAGAACTCCAAACGCCCGGAAGACGCCGCTTTTATCAGAAATCGGCCTTTTCCGGCGAGACACGATCCTGTATAATAGCGATGAGAGAGAAGAGGCTGGTCGTTCGGGAGGGCCAAAATATGCCGCAGTACAGTAAGCAAGACTTGAAGTACGCTTCGGAGTTCCGCGAGGGTATTCATAAGGAAGCGCTGGAAATCATCCGAAAAACGCGCCCCAGCATCACGGAGGTCATCGACCGTCATCCGGTGGAGGACTATTTTCAGGAGCATTGGGATTATCCGGGCAGATGGTACACCATCGTGGCGATCCCCTACGGTTACAAAGGCCGTAAGGACCTGGTCGCCGCCATTGTCCGCGACACGCTCACGGGCATCGAACCGACGGAGCATGGCGGGAGTCCTTCGGAGACTGGGACCCCGGCCAGGCGGGCGCCGGGTCGGCAAAGACTCAGCAATCAGCTGGAGGTCAAGCCCTTTGGTTACCGGGAACTGTTCGTCGTGGACGTCGATCCGCAAAGACACAGCGCCCGCGCAGTCGGCGTCGACGCCGAAGGACGGTATATCCTCGAACACTGCGAGGAATACGATCATGGCGGCGCCATCGGCTCGACCGTCGCGTACGACGTCCTGACCAGGCCGGCATACAGGCGATATGCAAGGCTGGCGCTGCTCAACGGACAGGTGACGCAGGAGCAATACGACGCTCTTCTGGCGCAGTCTGCGCTATCCGAAAAGCAGGAGACTTGAACACGCGGCGGATCGATCCGAAAAAGTCGGCAGAATGGAGCCGGAACAAACTTCCACTTTCCGGCTTCTTCCGCCTTCCCCCTCCCCTTGATGCCGGAACACCGCATAAAACCAACGCCGGCTCGGTTTTGAAAACCGAGCCGGCGTTCAATTCATTTCTTCTGCCTGACGGACAGCTTGTCAAAACCCTCAACCATGAACCGCATCCTGTCGATATGCTTCCGTGCGCGGCAGTGGCCACAGTGCCATTTTCGGTCGTCGGTTCCAGCCTCAATATCGCCCAGCCGGTCCTCCGTCGCCTTATCCACAGTGCTTTGGTCGACGAAGTCCGGGAAGGTCTCGACCGGCTCATATTTCCGTGGGCAAGGGTGAGACGATATGAAGCGATCCCTCTGCGGGGCGCCTTCTGTCAATAAATGGAGTCCATCGTGCTGAAAACGGCGTGGCCGGAGCGCAGAAGGAAGGGGAACTCGCGGACGTCCGTCTCGCCGGTCAGCACCCAGTCGTCCGCATCGTCGTCATAGTCCTGGCGATGGATCGTCACGACAACCTTGCCGCCTTCGCCGCTCAGCTGCGCCTCGTAGTCCACGGAGGCGATGGTGAGATCGTCCCCCCGGCCCACGGCGGCCGCATAGAGAACGCCTTCAAATTCGCGGAGCACGCAGTCCCCGGCAAGCTGTTCCTCCACGAAGCTCTCATCCACATACCTGGACAGCATCGCCTTCACGTCGGCCAGGGTGCTCACGTCCGGATCGTCGACGCGGTAGTACCAGTAGTCCCCCTCTGCGCGGCTATCGTGGTAATCCACCGGCGCGCCGGCCTCCAGCCAGCTCCAAAGGCTCTGCGCCTCATGAAAGTCGCCGATCACCTTCGCTTCCAGGGGTAGATCGAGCAGCTGTTCCCCGTAGCCGTTCAGGAACCGGCTGATGGAGCTATAAGGAATCTCAAACATCGGAATACCGACGGCATGGGGCGCGATGTCATATTCCTGGAAGAACACCGTCATACCCTCCGCGCCGAAACAGGTTTCAAAGCTCTCCTTTTCCAGGAGCTTGTTGAACCAGTCCTCATAATAGCCATCCCGAATCTCGCTGGCGGCAATCTGTGCTGCGACTTCATAGGCGATGGTCTCCCGCAGCTCCGCCGGGCGGTCGGTCAGGTCCGCCAGATCGAAGAACGCTCCGGTGCCGAGGTCATAGTTCCAGGCACGCAGGCCGTAGTCCGGGTGCGCGCCGCCCAGATAGGCATAATCCCCCTCCAGAACGCTCAGCAGGCCGCCGTTCCGGTAGATCTCCGAGACGGTGATCTCCCTGCCGACGGGGGGCATCTCGCCGCCGGACTCCTTCCGCATTTCGTAAACCGTGCGGCCTTCTTCCTCCATGTCGATGTCCCAGACGCCCACGGCGGCTGCCGCGTCGTTGAAGGTCTGGCAGACGTCCAGCTGCTGCGCCGTCACGCCCCGACCGGGCACGCTGTCGGAGAAAACTTCGCCGCTCGCGTTCACCAGCGTCAGCACCGGCCGCTCGACGCTCTCCCTGGCGATCACCGTGCCGTCCTCCGCCTTGTACTCCTGCTCGGAGCGCTCCACCTGCACGGTGAAGTCCCATTCCTCCGCCGCGGGCTCCGGGGCCGGTTCCTGCGTCGGAGCCGGTTCCTGCGTCGGGGCCGTCGTAGGCTGCTGAGTAGGCTGTTGGTTGGGCTGTTGGGTGGGCTGCGGCGGCTGTTCCTGCTTCGTGCAGCCGAATAGGCCAAGTGCCAGCAGAAGCGTTAAGAGAACTGCAAGAAACCTTTTCATTCTATTTTCTCCTCTGAAATTATCATCGCTTCTCGGGACCCGGAAGGATAAGCCTCCCCAGGTCCCGCCCCGGGAAAAGCCCGGGGCGCAAAGCATCAGTCGTCGTATACGTATTCCAGCGACCCGTATTTGCTGGTGATCAGAAAACCGTAGTCAAATTCCCAGACGGTCATGAACTCTCCGGACGAGGTGACGGTATACCAGAGATCATAGCCGTCCTTGTCCGGGATCAGGATGCCGTAGTCATAGACGTCCCCGGTGTCCGGGTCAAACGCCGCCCAGATCCCGTCCGCGGAGATCGCCATATAATACGTATCATCGGGAAGCTCGTAACCGTTCCATTCGCTGGGTCCCGGCGTGCCGTATATGCCGATCCGGGACTCGCTGAACCAGCCGATACTCTCAAAGTCCGGCCCATCCCGCAGGATGATTTCCCCGTATCCGTGGATGGAGCTGTTGTCCCAGTATTCATGGTTTTCCTGCCAGGCGAGGTCCAGATAATAGAAGAAGTCACTTTCCGTCTGCTCTGCCAGCTCCCGGACGGTTTCCTCGTCGAAATACAGTCCGTATTCCGGCCAGGACTTGGCTTCGACGTCGATCGTTCCGGGCGCCGGGCCATCGGGCTCTTCCGGTCCATCCGGCCAATCGGGATCATAGGGATCGTCGGGTTCTTCCGGATCGTAGGTCCAGGTGCCGTCGGTATAATAGAGGCCCGGGTAAGCATTTTCGTAGATGGCTTCATAGGGATCCGGGATCGGCTCATCCAGGTCCAGGAGCCGCCGCACTTCATCCCAGTCGAGGTCCTCCTCCCGGAATTCCTCGTACTGCCGCCAATCCTCCAGCCATTCCGGCGCGGGGGGATCGGATTCGGGCCGGACGCGGTAGTCCGGGATCCAATCCATATACAAAGCCTCGCAGACATAGGGGAAGAGGTCCTCCGGCAGCCGTGTGTCGGTGCCGAAAAGTCGAAACTCGAACAGTGCGTCGTCGATGTCCTCCATGAGCGTGGCCAGGTCCAGCATCAGCTCCCCGGCGTCCACCCATTCCGCTTCTGCGTAGCCGTTGTAGGCCAGCACCTTCAGGATGACGCTGAGGATCATTTCCTCCTCAAGGGGATATAAGTCCACATAATCCTCCAGGCTGGTGTTCACGGCGCGGCAGTCCGCGTCGGAATAATACTCCAGGGGGTCGTTGCCAAAGTCGGGCGCGGGGGGATAATCCTCCTTCGCCTTTTCCGTCACCTGCTTTTCCACGACCTCGTCGATCTTGTTGGGCTCCGTCTTCGGCGTGGCCTTTTTGCGCGCCGGCTTTCCGGGGGCGGCGGTGGGCTGGGGTTCATAGGACGGCTGCGGCTCTGGGGTCACCTCCGGGCCCGACGTGGGCTGGGGTTCATAGCTTGCCTCCGGTTCGCCGGTGGGCTGGGGCTCCAGAGGTTCCTGGGCCGGCTTTTTCCCGCCGGAAAGGGGCTGCGGCTCGAAGAACTGATCGACCAGCTGGCAGATCAGCTCGTCATAGACCGCCTCGTAAGCGGTGAAGGCGTCTCCCCCCTCGAAGCGCATCAGGGCTGCCGTGGAGCCGGACATCGCGCCGAGGTACATACCGCAGGAATTGTGCCAGTGGACATAGTCATCCCCCAGGACGATATCCCCATCCTTGGCAACCACGTGGAAGATCTGGAAGAGGTTGTCCTGCTGGGATTCCGGTATCTCAAACAGCTCCAAGGTCACGTCGCTGTTCCTGTGGTCGTCGTGGAAGGTGATCCGGTTCTCCTGCACGGACATTTCCCGCAGCGTATCCGGAATCACCAGGAAAAGCTCAAATTCCGGGTAAAAGCACTCCTGCAGGCCGTAGGCGGGAGCGCCGTATTCCGGCTTGGGTCTGGGCTTACGGTTGCCGTTGACCCATTTGCTTCCCTCCAGGAAGCGGACGGACATCAACTCCCGCAGTTCGTCGAAGACGAAGCTGTATTTGCGGGGGTAGCAGATTTCCTCCGTCACCATGTATTTCTTCCCGAAACCGACGTAGGTATAGGTCACCATGCCGTCCTTGATATGCTCTGAGGTCAGCCAATTGTCCCCCCAGCCCAGGACGGTGTTGTTGGGGGTGTTTTTCATGAGGGATTCCAGCTCGTCGATGTCTTTATAGGGGTTGAATTCCAGCCGGGCGGAGCAGGTCACGCTGCTGCGCGCGTCGGAAAAGATGACGCTCTGGTCCTCAAAGGCGGTCTTTTTCGTCAGTTGGGCGGGGTAGAAAATGAGGCAGTCCGCCGCGTCCATATAATAGGCGGCCTTGTTGTGGTCGTAGTCGTCCCTTCCCCGCTCGTAGGGCTCCTTGACCTTGGAAGCATTGGCCACGGAACCGGCCACCGAGGCGGCCTTTTTCACAGCTTTGGCGTCGGCCTGTCCGTCCCGGGTCTCCGCCTTTGCTTTCACCGTCTGATCTCCCACGGTGATATAGACTGTGACATTCCCGTCGGAGGTGATGGCGATATATTCGGTATTGCCAATGACGCCGGTGACGACAGAGGGAGCGCCCTCCTCACCGGAAGCAGGCTGATTTTCCAGGGCGTCCCGGACCTCCGCCGGGTCGGTGACGGTGATGGTCACGTCCCCCTCTTCGTCCGTGTAAACATAGCCATCCTCCGAGGGGGCGAGGCCTCCGTTTTCAGAGAGATTGCGGAGGGTGTCGTTGATGTCCTCCGGAGAGGGCCCGTTGACCGGGTTCACAATCTCCCTGGGTTCCGGATCGGGCGCAGCCGTGGGCTGTGCTGTGGGCGCGGGCTCGTCCGGCTCCGAGCCGCACCCGGAAAACAGCGTGAGGCAGAGGGAGAGGATGAGCAGAAGCGCGAGGAAAAAGCGCAGGGCCCCCTTGGGTCCGCATTTCATATCGTTCGGCATGGTGGTCCTTCCTTCGAAAGTAGATTGCCCTGTGAGGCAAGGCTTTTTTATTATATCAGCCGCATGGCCCGCAGGCAACATCATATGCTGCAATCAGCCAATTCGGAACGCGCATCATTGTTTCTTAAATCGCATCTCACGATTCCAGGCACTTCGCCTTGTGAACGCCGGCACAAACACGGAAACACGGAATAGCCAATCCAAAAGCATCGCGTACCAGATCCAGAGCACATTCCGATGCAGCAGCATCACGAATACATAAGGACATAAGGCGCAGGGAAATGAAGTATTATGTTACTGCAGATACCCACGGCTTCTTCACTCTTTTCAGAGAGGCTCTTGAAGAGAAAGGTTTCTTCAGAGATGAGGAAGATCACAAGCTGATATTATTGGGTGACTTATTTGACCGGGGGACAGAAGCAAAAGAACTCCAGGAGTTTGTGCTGGAACTGATGGCTAAGAAGCAGGTGATCCTCATCCGCGGAAATCATGAGGACCTGTTTGAAACGCTGGTTACGACGGATGAAGGAGTGCCTTATGATGAGCACCTCCAAAACGGGACATGGGCAGCGACGTCCCTTCGTAAGGGTCCGCGAACACGGCTGCCGGTTCCTGCGGACACTCATTAATTGCAAAAAAGAAGATTCCTGCCATCGACGGAAGAAACCGACCTCCGCCGACACCGGCACTTTTGCCGGTGAGAATACCTGAAAGAGAGGGCGCAGTGGCAGAAATCTTCTTTTTTGCTTTCTTAAGAGATCGGGTGTGTCGAAACGTTCCGGAAAGTGGCGAGAAGTGTCGGAACGTACCGCAACAAAGGGAAGCGTGCGGTGCGTTGAACGAAGATCAACTGCAGCGGACCGGAAATCAGGCAGACTGGAACCTGACATAAGTTGACGCATTATATTGCGGATGTTATATTTACTTCAGAGATTGCAATCAATGCTTAGATAGAGAGACGGCCGGCAACTGCATGATCGCGGGAGCAGATAACGGCCAGGAAGCGGAAACAAGGCTCGGGAGACCCTAGGCTTTATTGAAGAGCAAATCTACCAGGCAGAAATCGGCAGGGGAGAGGGCACGGATTAGTATATGGAATGGTTTTGGTACATTATCGCGTCGTTGGGAGCGGGGATCGGAACTGGCCTTGCCGGCCTGTCCGCCGCAACCGTCATGGTTCCGATCCTGATCGTACTGTGTCCGTCGTTTTCCGGCGAGACCGGGGCCTATCAGGCGACAGCCATCGCGCTGGCCTCGGATATCCTCGGCTCCGCGGTGACGACCTGGACGTACGCAAGACATAAGAATATCGACCTGAAGCGCGGCTGGATCATGCTCGTTTGCATTCTGAGCATGTGCACCTTCGGCAGTTACGTAGCTTTCATCGTTGGAAATGTGGTGCTGGGCGGCTTTACACTGTTCCTGACCTTTTTCATCGGCATCCGCTTTCTCGTGAAGCCGGATACCAGCAGGGAGAAGCAGGCGGCGAAGGGAGAAAAACTGGACTGGAAGGGCGTTGTCATATCTCTCTTCTTCGGCCTGACGATCGGCTTCGGGACCGGCTTTGTCGGAACGGGCGGCGGCATGATGATGCTGGTCGTGTTCACGGTATTCCTCGGCATGGAACTGAAGACCGCCGTCGGCACCAGCACGTTCATCATGACCTTCACGGCGCTGATCGCTTCCGTCAGCCACATCCTGATCCACCCGGCCATCGTACTGGAAAAGTGGAGCGTCATGCTCGTCTGTATTGCGGTCGCCACGATCGCCAGCCTGGTATCGGCGCGCTTTGCGAACCGGGTGAAAAACCGCACGGTCGGCCTTGTGACCGGCGCGGTGCTCACCGTGCTCGGCGCAGCCATGCTGATCCTGAACTACTGGGGCTTCCTTTCCCGTTACGCGCTGTTCACCGGGACGCTGCGCTGCCTCGGAGCACTGGTTGCGTACGTGGTCCCCTGCGTCGTCATACTCTTCCCGATCCGCTTCCTGACGAAGATCCCGTCCTTCGTTTTCCGCAAGCTGCTCCACGTCGTTGCCTTTACCTGTGTTTCCCTGATGATCCTGACTGCGCAGAGCTGGCAGGCCGCTGCGCTGACCTCCGTGATTGCCGCGGCGGCAGTATATCCGCTGCTCGCAGTGTTCGAGCGGGAGAACTGGTACTCGAAACTGCTCGTGGAAAAACGGCCCGGCGAGGTCAAAAACAGTCTCATCCTCCTCTGCCTGATGTTTGCTGTGCTGATCGCGGTCTGCTGGGGCATCTTCGATCGCCCCGCGCTGGCGGCGACGGCGATCCTTATGTGGGGAACCGGCGATGCGGCGGCCGCGCTGGTCGGTATCCCATTCGGAAAGCACAAGGTCAGATCGAAACTGACGGACGGGAAGAAGTCCTGGGAGGGAAGCATGGCCATGTTTGCCGTTTCGCTGCTGACAGGCTTCCTCATGCTTCTGACGGTCGCAAAAAGCGGACTGCCGCGCGCACTGATCGCCACAGGGCTCGGCGCGCTGTTCGGTACGGCAGCGGAGCTGTTTTCACCGAGCGAATACGACACCGTGACGGTGCCGCTCGTCATCGCGGCGGTACTGCTGATCACCGGAAGGGCATAGCCTCGCGTCAACTACCCACTTGCCTTGGCAGGTGGGTAGTTGACTCTTGCCGGTTGGCCAATAGCGCTCCGACAGGTCTTATACGTGGCTCTGCGAAAAATGTGCAAGTATCTAAAGATAATTTCAGAAAAATGTGGATAAATAATGTTATAACATTCGGAAAAATGTGCAATACTGTGTATCAATTCAAGGGACCGCTTACGGAAAACTATGTTCTGCAGCAGTTGCGCGGCCAGTTTGATGTCGAGCCCCGTTACTACTCCGATAAAAACAGCGAGATAGACTTTATTCTTCAATT
>JAEEGG010009429.1_pt1 | contig 21853 bp, 22 predicted proteins | sample 9134161 | NCBI WGS metagenome assembly JAEEGG01 (sample SAMN16246543, study PRJNA631951) | gut metagenome | biome: gut microbiome; feature: rumen; material: CR-attached | host: Bos | place: Iran: Karaj | collected 2018-10
CTTGATGAGATTGAGAATTAGCCCTCCTCAACACTGCTTTTACTCTTGCCTTCACCTCTTTCATACTCAATGGTTTGGCAATATAGTCATCTGCACCGATATTGAGTCCTTTGACCGTGTTGTCCTCATCGTCGAGAGCCGTGATGAAAATAATGGGGATCCTTGCCGTTGCAGGATTTTCCTTTATCTTTCGCGCCATTTGGAACCCCGACATTTCGCCCATCATCACATCCAAGAGAATCAGAGCATATTCTTGCAAAGGAAGTTTGAGTGCCTCTTCTGCGGAATTGGTTGTCACGACCTCGTATCCCTCGGTCTCAAGGTTAAATTGCAGTATCTCGCAGAGATCCGACTCGTCATCTACAACAAGAATATTCATAAATACATTGATTTAGTGCGCTTCAAAAAAAGTACTAATCGAGTACAAAGATACAGCTTTTCATTGAAGCCACAGGACAAGGATGTTACAATGTTATTACAATTTCAACATCGGGTATTGCAATGCTGGTTCATCAGACGCTCCAAAGATTCGTCGCTGCATCCTGCAAAGAGTTTGATACGTTTCAGTTCTTCCATAACAGTATTTTTTCAGCGCAAAAATACGGAAAAAAGCGCCTGATGTAACATTTGTTACGGTTTGCCGGAATGGAAGAAACTACTTTTGTACCATCAAACCAATGAAAGGAGACACAACTATGAGTTACAACGATTGGAAAGACAAAACCGTGAGTTTCAAGAAGATTGACGTGCGCGGTGTGCAGGGCAACTTTTTCCCTGGACTGAAAATGCAGGCTGCGAAGATGGTCGTCGGCGAAGGCATGGAAATCATCCAAAGTTTTGAGCCGATTCCGCTTTATGAGGTGCTTGAAGACCTCGGTTTCGAGCATTATACTGAAAAGTTGGCCGAGGCCGAATACCACACTTACTTCTACCGCGTCCAGATGAAACAGGCCGAGAAAGACATCCCGATGCGCCCTTACGCCCTCACTAACATGGCCTTGATCGATGATGATTTGGCACAGACCGCCGTCAACTTCTGGGACTTGACCTGGAACGACAGCCGCCGTCACCTGCCATACGAGACACGTTTGTTGCTTTCGCTGGCCAATGCCGTCGGAGCAGGTCGTATGCGCCAAGCCACGCGTGAGTTGGTGAAGGCCTACATCCACGGCCTCGATTCCGCCGCTTTGGATGATGTGTTTGAACTGCTGGCTTGGAACCAAGGCATCGGTTATTTCAGTTCGGAAATCGGGCCTTCCACGCTGTTTCAAGCCTATAAAACCATCAAACAGATGGAGAAGAAAGGCAACAGCCGCACCGAGATCATCGAGGTGCTGAAGGATAAATTCACAGAAAAGAATCCGGACATTAAACTCATGTAAAATGGAAATCACAAAAGACACAAAACTAGCCGACCTCATCGACCAATATCCTTGGTTGAAGTCGGAAATGGCAAAAGTGAACGAAAAGTTCAAGATGTTCAACACGCCCGTTGGCAAAATCATGTTGGGCAAGGCTACCATCGCCGAAATGAGCAAGAAATCGGGGATGGAAGTGGAGGCCATCATAGAGAGAATCAAAGGATTGATTAACCAACACATAAACCAATAACAGAAAGGAACATCATGAAGTACAAAGTAAATGACAATTGCATCGGTTGCGGCCTTTGCGAGTCCACCTGCCCCGAAGTGTTCAGCATCCAAGGTGACGTGGCTGTCGCCATTGAGGGTGAAGTGCCCGAGTCGGCATTGGCTTCCGCAGCCGAAGCTAAAGAAGGCTGCCCTGTGGGCGCCATCGAGAAAGCGTAACACAAAATTCTATCAACCCAACCGCCGCGAGGGTTTTGTGCCTTTGCGGCGGTTGTTTGGTTCCCAATGGTAAAGAATATTGTTTTAAAATGTCATTTTGTTCGTTGACTAATTGATTTGTTTTATATTTTGCGCTGTGAAAAAGTTGCAAGAGTTCACCTTATCTATACTTTTGCCTAAACTCCGACGGTGACATCCCCTCTTGCCGTTTGAAGAACTGGCCAAAGGCTGATTGGTCGGGAAAATCGAACTGGTCCGCAATCTGTTGGTGGGTCATCTCGGTAGTCAGCAGGGCATTCTTGATTTGGCCAACCAGGAACTCATTGATGAGGTCTTTGGGCGTTTTGCCCGTTTCCTTCTTGCAGACTTTGAAAAGATAACGCTCCGAAACGCAAAGTCTCTCAGCATAAAACGGGATGTTGCGCTGTCCCGAAAGGATGTTTTCGCCTACCAACTCGAAGAAATGGTTCAAGAGTTGACGGGAACGTTTGCTGTTGTCTTTTTGCGTGGTATTTTCGGGTCTGTCGGAAGCGTTATAGAGCGTCAGCAAAAGATGCACCAGCGAGGCTGTAATCATTTTGTTGCGGGCAACGAGCTTAGGCTGCTCAACGGCGACACGAAGCAAATCATAGTCAGCGGCAAGCATTCGGTTGAAAGGCTCGTCTATCGTTTTGTCAGACCAAAACGCCATCTCCAAAGAGCCAAAATCAGCCTCCGCGCCGAGCAAGGCATATACCACATTCATCAACGGCTCATCGAAGACAAGGACTTCCATCCGCATATTACGAGAGGAAGAAACCACATTGAACTGGATCCCTTCCGGTACTACGAAAACCGTGTCAGCTAACAATTTGTGTTTCTCTTGCTCAAAAGAAACCGTGATGGTGCCATGTTGCACGTGGCACAGCCAAAACTTCGATAGTTCAGTTTTGACGATAGCCGTTGCATGGTCATATTGTTGGACGATGTAATTCATGCTGCAAAAATACAACTAGTTCCGAAAACATACAATATCGGTTCACTTTTATAAACCATGCCTGTTTTCGTAAAGCCTATTTTTGCAACTTCAAATTTGTAGTGTATGAAGCTTAGATATTTGACAGTATTGTCGGCGTTAGCCTTCCTGCTCTTTTCGTGCGGCAACAACTTACCAGAGGAACAAAACGTACCCGAAACACACGAACTGCTCACGGTGGCCATGCAGGACTACACAATGAGTACAGAATACCCTGCCTCGATTCAAGGCAACCAGGACATCAAGATTATTCCTCGTGTTGAGGGGTATCTGCAAGGTGTGCATGTGAAGGAAGGCGATGCGGTAAAGGCGGGTCAGCTGCTGTTCCGCATCGATGATGTCACCTATCGTGCCGCGGTGGAGTCGGCCAACGCCAATGTGCAGATGACCGCCGCCGCCTTGAACAGGGCGCAACTGGAATACGACGGCAAGAAAACGCTTCGCCAGCAAGAGATTGTCTCTGACTTTGAACTTTCACTTGCCGAGAGCGACCTCAATGTGGCGAAAGCCAACCTCGCAGCGGCAAAAGCGGCGCTCACCTCTGCCCGCAACGACCTCAGCTATACCGAGATCCGCAGTCCTTCCGATGGCGTGGTGGGTCGTATCCCTTACCGCAAAGGCGACCTCGTAGGGCCAACCATCCAAGACGGCCTCACTGTGGTGGCCGACAACGGTCAGATGCGTGTCTTTTTCTCGATGACGGAAAACACCGTGATGCAGTACCTGGCCGAATACCCAAGCCTCGCGGATGCGATAAGCCATTTCCCTGAACTGCAATTGCAACTGTCTAATGGCCTGGTGTACGAACAAACTGGCCATGTGGAGAGCATCAGCGGCGTGGTGGACGAGCGCACAGGTGCCGTCTCGGTCTGCGCCCGCTTCGACAACCCCAACGGGATGTTGCTTAGCGGCGGCACGGGCAAGGTCATTTTACCGACCTCGCTTCATAACGCCATTGTCATTCCACAAGAGGCCACCTACGACATTCAGGATAAAGTCTATGTAGTGAAAGTGGTCGAGGGCAAGGCGGTTGCCAGCATGATTCAGGTGGAATCCGCCACTGACGGGAAATCATACGTTGTGATTGATGGGCTGAAAGCCAGTGAGGTCATCATCGCCAAAGGTGCGGGGTTTGTGAAAGAGGGTACAACCATTAAAACGAATTGATTATGACCGTCAAAACATTTATAGACAGACCCTTACTCTCTATCGTCATCAGTGTGTTCATAGTGGCGTTGGGCGTGATTGCGCTCACTTCGCTGCCGGTGGAGAAATATCCCGACATCGCGCCGCCAGCCATCAATGTGTGGGCATCGTATCCGGGTGCGAGTGCGGAAACGGTGCAGAAGAGCGTGGTGACGCCCTTGGAGGAGGCCATCAACGGCGTGGAGGGCATGACTTACATGAAGTCGTCGGCGAGCAATGGTTCGGCGAGCGTCACGGTGTTTTTCGAGCAAGGTGCCAATGCCGACATGGCGGCGGTGAATGTGCAAAACCGCGTCATCCAAGCACAAGGGCAATTGCCTGCCGAGGTGCTGCAAATCGGTGTTTCCACCGAAAAACAGCAACCCGGACAGCTCCGTATCATTGCATTAGAAAGCCCTAACGGCACCTACGACGAGAACTTCCTGAGCAACTACTTCTACAATAACCTGCGACCTGCCATACTGCGCATCAACGGTGTGGGCAAGGTGGAGGTATGGGGTGCACCATACGCCCTGCGCATCTGGCTCAAACCCGATGTGATGGCACGTCATGGCCTCATGCCGAGCGACATCAGCGCGGTGCTGGCCGAGCAAAACATCGAGGCCTCAGTGGGTGCCTTGGGCGAGAACTCAGACAATGTGTTCCAATATGCGCTAAGGTACACGGGACGCAAAACCGAGATTCCCGAGTTTGAGGATCTGGTCATCACCTCACTCTCCACTGGCGAGGAACTACGACTGAAAGATGTGGCAGACATCGAGTTAGGGCAGTCAGACTATGCCTTCACCAACCGCATCAACGGGCATCCGGGCGTGATGGGCGCGGTGCATCAGGTGGCGGGTTCCAATGCCACCAAGATCAACCTCGAAATCGACAAACTCATCAGCGAGGTGGAACAGTCGCTGCCCAAGGACATCAAAATCGTCACCTTCGACAACACCAACGACTTCCTCTTTGCCTCCATCCGCGAAGTGGTGGTGACACTCATCATCGCCATTTTGTTGGTATTGGTGGTGGTCTTTTTCTTCCTTCAGGACTTCCGCGCCACGCTGATTCCCGCCATCGGCATCGTGGTGTCACTCATCGGTACCTTTGCCTTTATGAAGGTAGCAGGTTTTTCCGTCAATTTGCTGACGCTGTTTGCGTTGGTTCTAGTCATTGGAACCGTGGTGGACGATTCCATTGTGGTAGTAGAGGCAGTGAAGGCAAAGTTTGATTCAGGCTATAAATCGGCCTATAAAGCCTCTGTCGATGCCATGAAGGGGTTGGCTGTCACACTGTTCACCACGACCCTGGTGTTTATGGTGATCTTCATCCCTGTGTCGTTCATGGGCGGCACCACGGGCATTTTCTTCAAGCAATTCGGCCTGACGATGGCGGTGGCTGTGGGCATATCGTTCATCAATGCATTGACCTTGGCACCGGCGTTGTGTGCGTTGTTTTTAAAACCGTCTGCTGTAGAGACGTGCCATGGCGCGTCTCTACAATCGTGGATTCGTACCGCATACACAACGACATTCAACGCATTGTTAAAACATTACGCAGATATGGTGCATTGGCTGCTCGGTCTCAAATGGGTAGTAGCAGTCAGCGTTGCCGTCGCTGCTGTGCTGATGGTGGTGTTGTTCAAGATGGTTCCCACGGGCTTTGTCCCCAACGAGGACATGGGCAACCTGTTTGTGGAAATCAGCACGCCTTCAGGCTATACAATGGAAAAGACCCGGGAGGTGATGAACCGCGTGAGCGACCAGATACAGGAATTGCCTGCCGTCGAAGCTGTGGGCGGCGTGGTGGGTGTCGGCGCAGGCAGCAACGGTGCTTTCATTTATGTGCAGCTGAAGCCTTGGAAGCAGCGCAAGGGCTACGAGAACTCATCAACGGGTGTGATGGAGCAAATCAACGAGATATTAGCCGAGGAGCATGAAGCGCAATCGTTTGCGATGGAGCCAGGCATGATTGAAGGTTATGGCGGAGGCGACGGTTTCGAGTTTTCGGTGCAGGACCGCAACGGCATGGATGTCAGAACTTTGAAAGTGATTACCGACCGCTTTGTGGAAAAGTTGCAGGAACGCCCTGAAATCGGCGAAATCTATTCCAACTACGATGTCAACTACCCGCAATACCGTGTGGATGTGGACGTGTCGCGCTGCAAAAAGGTAGGCGTTTCGCCTTCAACGGTGCTCAACGAACTGGGTGCCTATCTTGGTGGCGACTACATCTCTAACTTCAACAAATACGGCAAGGTGTATCAGGTCACCACGCAACTGCGACCTTCCGACCGCATCCGTCCCGAGTCGCTTGACCAGCTCTTTGTCCGCTCGGAATCGGGCGCGATGTTGCCCATCAGCCAGTTTGTGACACTCACCAAGGAATACATGCCACAGACTTTGAGCAGCCATAATATGTTCAGCTGCATCGATGTGTCGGGCAATGTGGCGCAAGGCGGCAGTACGGGCAGCGCCATCAAAGCCATCCAAGAGGTGGCGGCGAAGGAGTTGCCTGTAGGCTATAGTGTGGAGTTCAGCGGCATCACCCGCGAGGAGAGTCGCACTTCAGGTCGCGTGGTCTTTATCTTCATCATCAGCGCTTTGTTCGTCTATCTGGTGATGGTCGCGCTCTATGAGAGCCTCTTAATCCCGTTGGCGGTGATGCTGTCGGTGCCTTTCGGCTTGGCGGGCAGTCTGTTGTTTGCCAAACTCTTTGGCGTGGAGAACAATATCTACATGCAGATTGGCCTTATCATGTTGGTCGGTCTGTTGGCGAAGACCGCCATCCTGATTACGGAATATGCCTCGCAAGGTCGCTTGAAAGGGCTATCCATCGGGCAAGCCGCTCTTCAAAGTGCGAAGGAGCGTCTGCGTCCTATCTTGATGACTTCACTGACGATGATTTTCGGTATGTTACCTTTGATGTTCGCTACGGGTGCAGGAGCCAACGGCAGCCGCACCATCGGCGTATGCGTGGTAGGTGGCATGTTGTTCGGCACCTTGGGCTTGCTCGTTACCGTGCCGGCGTTGTTTGCGGTGTTCCAGAAGGTGCAGGAGCGATTCAAGACAATTTCTGAACCAAACGAATAAAAACATGTTTTTTTATTATTTATGTTGCAAACTGAAAAATAGTTGTATCTTTGCAGCACGAGAACCCGCCAAGCCTCTTAATAATGCTTAAATCGGCGGGTCGTTTTTTTCTATGGCACACTATTCAAAGACATATTCTTCACCAAATCAATTGGTGGCATTGCTTCAATCTCGCGGTCTCATCATTTCAAATACTGCAAGGGTTGAGAATTATCTTCGACATATTGGGTACTACAGGTTCAGCGCCTACCTTTATCCCCTTCTGACAACACCCAAAGAGAATCACGTGTTCAAAGCTGGAGCTACTTTCGACAAAGCTTTGGATATGTATCGTTTCGACCGCCATCTTCGACTGTTGATGTTCAATCAGATTGAAAAGATTGAGATTGCGGTTAGAAGTGCCATCGTGAACATCACGAGCCGTGAGACCGCCAACCCGTTTTGGATGACCGACCCTGCTTGCTTTTATGATGCTATTCAGTTCACAAAAACCAAACAACTCATTGATGTCGAATTATCCAAATCACGGGAAGATTTTATCGAACATTTTCGTAGGACTTATTCCGAACCTTATCCTCCAGCGTGGATGTTGGCGGAGATACTTCCTTTGGGCGTTTTAACCAAGATATATGAAAACATACGAAGCAACCAAATCAGAAAAATGATTGCCCAGGAGTTTTCATTGACTGTTCCCGTGTTCATGTCATGGATGACAATTATTACAGTCGCACGCAACAACTGCTGCCACCATGCACGCGTTTGGAACCGCACTTTTGCCTTACGAGCCTTGACCTTGCGCCGTATGACCCGGCCATGGATTTCGGCTCCTATAAACCAACAGAAAGTCTATTTCAGTCTTTGTGTTATCAAGTATTTCCTCAATGTCATTTCTCCCAAAAACGACATGAAGGCAAAACTCATCTCACTATTATCAGACTATCCATCGATTGATACGAATGCGATGGGGTTCTCTGCGAACTGGGAGCAGGAAGCGTTGTGGCTGTAACGGTTTTTGGTATATGTATGATGTTTGGGAGAAGGAGACAACACGATATATTAAAAAAAACGACGACAAGATGAATTGTCGTCGTAATAGCATTAATGCTCAAGCATTCACATAAATCATCTATGTGCTCAATAACGCCCAATGGTTTTCTTCCCATACGAATTCAATGCCATTTACCCATAAATAAGGTAAGCCATTGGGTTTAATTTTACTAATAAACTTCATAATATAGTCCATAATCATTTAATGAAGTTTTGCAAAGATAAGTATTCTTTTTGTGTTTTACAAACACATAAGTTTTTTTTCTAATGCAACATAAGTCTATTCCTAAAAGATTAGTTTTTCGAATAACCAACAATATTTACATCATTCGCCACCCGATCAGCATAGTCTAAAAACTCTAAATATGTGAAGTCTAGTTTATTACTTTTTCCGTAAGAAGACCTATATGTTACACTTGTCGTTTTTGGTGGCAATTGAAACATATAACTATTTCCATCCTCGCTCCAAAGGAAATACTCGTTTGGTTTTATAAGCAATCCTATTGGAACATTGCCTTCATATCCATTTTTCGTATATTTGACGCTGTATTTTACCAATTCTTTTCCAGTATCATTTTTGTATACGCCATCGCGATTGCGATAGACTGTATCATTACCAATAAATTCGCTTTTTGGTACTTTTATGGTTTCTCTATTACTAACAAGAGTGACTTTCACAAAATGGCTTTCTGCTTTTGCTTGTTTTCTTTTGGAAACTCCCCCCACAAAACATAATACAAACCAAAACAAAATAACGCATCCTATGAAACAACCCATTGGAGTTGTCGATCTATCCGTCTTTTTATAGAATAAAACGATTGCAGCAATTAGAGCAGCAGCAATAGGAATACTAATTAAAAAATCAGTTAAGGTAAATGTCATCTTAGCATTTGTTATTATTACACTCTCATGTATTCATACTGTCTGGGTAAATCCAAGCCGTTAAAAGGTTTGCGAATTAAATACCGAGCCAAACTTGATAAAGTACCTGTACCACCGCTTGGAGTTTGCAACTCCTCATCAGCAACGGCTGGCGAAATTCCGTACCATGCATTATAGCAATCGTTAAGGGCTTTCACAATACTGCCTACATTGCCATAATACACAGGATTGTCAGAGGGTACCTGCTTTTGAACATTCGTCTGAATATCAACTAATTGTTGCGAAAGTTTCCCGATAAACCGTGCAATGCTTTCATAGTCCATGCCATTGTAGATAGGTGTATTAAGGAACTTCTGAAGTTTCTTCTGCTCGCTTGATTCTCTAATTGCACCTGCGATACCTATGAGCGAAAACGCCGTTACGATAGATTTCGAATGGTGTGAGAATCGTTCTACTTTGTTTAAGCCTAAAGTTAGGCTTTTTATCTCTTGCAACTTGCCATCAATTTCTTGTTGCAGAATGTTTAAGTTTTTTTCATCCATTTTTCTTATCCTAATATGTCCTCGGGCGCAACTTTATTCTGCCTACTCTATAACGCAGTTTTCGGCTTCCCTGCTATTCATATTTAGAAGCATCTGCTACTGTTCAGCAAAAAAAGCGCGGAACATTTTCTTATCCACGCTCTGAGGCTCTGCAATGCCCGTACTAATTGATAAGTCAATGCCCGCGCTAACGCACGAGCATTTGCCGACTTATTCACAATTAGTACACTTCTTTGGAATTTGCAGATTTCAGAGCAGTGCCGAATAAATAGCAAACGCTATGATTTTTAATATGTTATTTTATTCCAATTTTCTCAATAGTTCGATAATTAGTTTTCTTTTTGTTGTATTACCGTTGCAAAAATATGCAATTAGCTTGATTCAGCAAAACAATTTCCATCACAGCACCGCCGCAATCTTTCTAATCCCTTTCAAAACCTCTGTTACTGATTTGTCCTTACGTGTGGTCTGCATGTTGTATTTCATTTGCAGATACATCAGCGCATCGGCAGGAATATCGAGTGCAGCCTCAAACATCAGCGCAGTTTTGGCCGTCAACGAGCGGCGACCGTTCAGTATCTCGTTGACCACCGAATAGGTAAGGCCAATGCTGTCGGCCAGTTGACGCTGTGTAATGCCGCGTGCTTCTATCTCGTCTTTCAGCACTTCACCTGGATGTGTGGGGAATGCCCCGTAGCCTAAATTGCCCATAACTAGTTTTATTTGTAATGGTTCGACAATTCAATGATGTTGCAGATGGTAATTGCAAAAATAATACTTTTTTCGATAGTTCGCAATTTTTGCGAATTTTATTTCAGAAGATTCTCTTTGAAAAAGAGTACATAGTTCTGAAAACCTATAACACTGTACCGAAATCATACAGCATCAAGACAAGTCTTTTCCCGATTTTTGTATCTTGAAAACTTGTCTTATGAAGAAGCGTATTTTATTCATATTGAACGTTATACTATTTGCATCAAGTTGCTTTGCACAACAAACTGCAACTCCGGCTTGGCAACAAATCTTCCCCGACCCGTTATTGCAAACCTACATCAACGAGGCCTTGGAAAACAACAGTGACTTACGGACGGCGCAGCTGTCGCTGGAGCAGTCGGAGGTGATGCTGAAACAGGCACGGATGAGTTATCTGCCGAGCGTGGCCTTGTCGCCCTCTGGCACGGTGACGAAAGCGCAAAACACATCGGCGACCTATACCTACGAGCTTCCGCTGACGATGAACTGGGAACTGGATTTTGGAGGCAAACGTCACCATCAGAAGGAGATGGCAGGAGCAGAACTGCAAAAGGACTCGGCACAGCTACGCTATGCGCAGATTCAACTGGCTGCGGAGGTGGCCAATGCCTATTATACCTTGGTTATGCTTGACCAACAATATGCTGTCACGCTGGAAGGCATCCGCGTTCAAGAGGAGAACTTGCGGGTGCTTCGGGCGATGAAGGAAGTCGGGCAGCAAACGGCCGCCGCCGTCAACCAAGCAGAAGCGAACTATCAAAGTGTGGTGGCCTCGTTGCCCATGTTGGAAGCACAGATCCGAAAGGCGGAGAGTGCGCTTTGCCTGTTGCTCAACCGCCAACCCGAGACGATTGCACGAGCCTCTTGGTCAGCAGTGAGAGGCGCGGTAATGGACACGGAACGAGCCATTCCCTTGGAGGCATTGTCAGCCCGCCCCGATGTGTTGGCGGCAGAATACCAGTTAAGGGTTTCTTTCAGCAATGTAAAGGTGGCTCGGTCGGAGTTTTATCCTACTTTGAGCATCAGCGGGAGTGTCGGCTGGACCAACAACAGCGGCGTGACCATCAATCCTGCCCAGATACTGCTCAACGCCATCAGTTCGTTGGTGCAACCCTTGTTTGCCCAAGGGCGGCTGAAAGCCAACCTGAAAGTGGCACAGGCACAGCAAGAGCAGGCACAAATTGCTTTTGAGAAGGCTTTGCTTGTTGCAGGTGGCGAGGTGCGTGATGCCTTGGCCGACTGCCAGGCTTGCAGCACCCGCGAAAAAGCTCGTGCCTTACAGGTGGAAGCCAGCCGAAAAGCCTACGAGAACAGCCGTGAACAGATGCGTTATGCCGGTGCAACTTACTTGGAGGTACTCATCGCCCAAAGCACTTGGCTCGATGCGCAGTTGCAGCAGACAACCGACTGGCTCGAAAAGCAACAAAGTTATATCAATCTATATAAAGCAACATGTCTAGAATAACCATGAAAGCAAATCACCCCAACGTCATTCTTGTACCTTTGCAGCCCGACGACCGCGAGCAGTTCATCCTCGACAACCAACGTGCATTCAAGTATGGTGCCACACAAGAGTTCGGGATGAGAGACGACCATTTCGAAAAGGACGGCGAAATTATCTCACGCGCCACGATTGAGCAATCCATTGACGGTGAGAACGCCGAAGCCTACCGCATCCTCCTTGACGGAGAAAAAGTCGGCGGTGCGATTATTTCTGTCGACAAGGCTTTTCTTCGTGGAGAACTGGAGTTGCTCTTCGTCAACCCAGAAGTCCATAGCAAAGGCATAGGTTACGCTGCCTGGTGTCTCATCGAGAAGCTGCATCCTGAAATCATCGTTTGGGAAACCTGCACGCCTTATTTCGAAAAGCGCAACATCCATTTTTATGTGAACCGCTGCGGGTTCCACATCGTGAAGTTCTGGAACAAACATTTTCGTGGTCCAGCCATACCTGAAGAAGAGGTAGGGAACTGGCATGAAGATGATGAAATGTTTTTGTTTATGAAGGTGATGCGATAGGATTTCAAAATAAGAAACACCGCCGCAAGGGTTTCGGGCCTTTGCGACGGTTTTGTTTTCTCGGATTACCGAAAAAAACCTACCTTTGCAGTCTAAATTGTTACTACTACCATTATGGGCACCGCCATCGGTTTATTGATTCCTTTGTTGGGCACCATGCTCGGTGCAGCCTTTGTCTTTTTCATGAAGAAAGACATGTCGCCGATGCCTCTTCAGGCGAACATTCCAACCTCAGCACCATTGGTTTTGCCATAGGTTTTGTGCTGATGATGGTGTTGGATGTGGTGATGGGATAAATAGTCTTATGTGCTTATTTCTCCGCCGTCACCATCAGCCAGTGTTTGGCTTCGTCTTTCCGGATGTCGATGCCCTTGAAGCCTGCATTTGACAGATGCAGCCTGATTTCCTGAGGATTGTAGGTGTGCATCCCCTCGATGAGGCTTTCCCATTTGGCATCCATCGGGCCCGAGCCGTCCGACTCGTTGACGATGAAAAATTGTCCGCCGGGTTTAAGCACCCTTTTCACCTCGCCAAAGCAATGCTCGATGTCGGGCCAGAAATAGATGGTCTCAAAGGCGGTGATGAGATCGAAGGTGTTCTCTACGAAAGGCAGTTTGACCACACTGGCCTCCTGCACCTTGCAACGCCCCTCCGCGATGGCTTTGGCGTTCACTTTGGAAGACTTTGCCACCGACACAGACGAATAGTCGATGCCTTGCACCACGCCTTTCGGGGTGCGTTGCAACAGCCGGGCGATGTTGGCGCCACCGCCGCAGCCGATATCCAAGATTTGGCCGTCCTCCTTGATTTGCACCGACGACAAGGCCCAGTGGGCCATTTGAGCGTGACCGCCGCCGTTCATCCCGTTCACCATCATCTTGCCGAAGAAGCCTTCGGGCTTGCGCGTATTGCTGAAAATCTTGCTAAGTAATCCCATAATAATTGCTGTGTTTGATTCAGCTGCAAAAATCCGACGCTTTGCCCTATCGCTACAATCCCAAGAAATAGTGATTTTTTAGACCATGAATCATCATTGGCTTGGCAAACAAAATCCTTCTAATTCAATATTTTTTTACTTTTGCTGTAACAAAATTCGCTCTTCTCCGTATTACTGCAAAAGACATTTTCTCTGATGAAAAACTACAAAACCCCTATCATCCTGTTTGCCGTTTTCGAGATCATCGCCATTTCACTTTGGCTGGCAACAGGCAGCTTGTTCTATTTGCTCAACTTCAGCTATATCGGCACCATCATCGGTGTTGGACTAGCCTTGTCAAAAGCGGGATGGAAATATGCCAGAGAATTCATCCAGTTTGGCGTAGGCGCCTATATGCTGGTCTTCCTCGGACTGATATGCAGGGAGAACATGCAGATTGAGGGCTTTTGGTACTACTTGTTCTCCGGTGTGGTGGGCGCAGGTGTGCTTCATTATCTCATCGCCAAAATCTTCGGGCCTCTCCTCTTCGGGCGCGGCTGGTGTGGCTATTGCTGCTGGACAGCCATGATCCTCGACCTGCTTCCCTACAAACAACCAAAAGGTCCAAGAAAGAAGATCGGTTTCATCCGTTACATCGTGTTCGCGTTGTCGCTAATCCTCGTCCTCCTGCTGTTCCATTTCAACAAAGCCAACAAGCACACCATGTTCATGCTGTTTCTTATCGGCAACTTGGTCTATTATGTGGTGGGCATCCTTCTTGCCGTTGTGTTCAAGGACAACCGCGCCTTCTGCAAATACATCTGTCCCATCACGGTCTTCCTCAAGCCGATGAGCCACTTCTCCTTGCTGCGCATCCATTGCGACGAGAGCAAATGCATCCAGTGTGGCAAATGCCTGAAAGTCTGCCCGATGGAAGTGGAAGTGAACAACGACTCACGCAAACGCAAAAACGCCACCGAGTGCATCCTATGCCATAAATGCACCAAGGAATGCCCTGTGAAAGCGCTGAAATAACTAATACTACTATGATGAAAACAACACTTGCTAGAACTTTTCTCATTTGCTTTATTGTTTTGACATCGCTATCGGTAGAGGCGCAGAAAAAGCCTTTCAGGGACATCCACTTTTCACAACATGATTTTGTTGATACGGTGCAAATCAAGATTTGGAATGGCGCCATCATCATCCCTGTGGAAATCAATGGGGAGACCAAGAACCTGATGTTCGATACTGGCGCGAATTGGGGCTTTTGGATAGGCGAAGAAGAGGAATGGATGACGCCGTCGGCAGAGATCCTCACGGTAACCGATTCCCAAAATGCAAAAATGGAAAAGGCCCTTTATAGGATGCCGCCGATCAAAATGGGCAACACGACCATAGAAAACTATCCGCTGGTGGTTGACAATGGCATGAAAGAATATGTCTGTGACCGGATTGACGGTGCCTTCGGCTTCGACCTTGTCACCTGCGGCCTCTCGTTCAAGTTCGACACCAAGGATAGCCTGATGATTGTGACCGACCGCAAAGGCTTATTCAAAAAAGAAGAAAAACGGCAAGCCAAGCTAAAATACATGCCGTACACCTCCTATTACAAGACCAGTCCTTTGGTATGGGTGGATTTTCCTTGGGGGCGTTACAAAATGCTTTTTGATTCAGGGTGGATAGGTGGCTGGATCGACATGCCAGAGCAAACACTGAACCGTTGGTCAGAGGACGATCGAAAGATGCAGAAACAAATTGATGAATACACTGTTCTGATTGACACTACGGTTTATACAGAAGCTGGGGTTTTCGGCAGGTCGTTGGATACGATACAGTATAGGAAACTCCATCTTCCAGAGGTCGAGATGGGAGACCTATTGCTTCAAGATTTTTGGATTTCGACCAATTCCCTCTCTACCAAGGCAGGTTCAGCCATTTTAGAGCATGCCTCGTTGATTATCGACGGACCAAAACAGTGTTTTTTCTTCCTTCCGCATGACGGCAAGCGTGAGATTGTTGTCGGGAACGAAAAATAATTCCCTATTTTTGCAGCCGCTTATCAGAAGGAGTCGCCGAGATAGTCTTGCAGCCCTCGCTTAAGCTTCAGGATATGAAATGAACAGCCTTCCTTCCAGAACCAAAGCCCTGATCGGCGTCAGTTTCCGTGAATTTGCCAGATATGCCTTGCCGAGCATCATAGGGATGCTCATCGTGGGCTTGCAGACCATCATCGACGGGCTTTTCGTGGGTCGTGGCGTAGGTGCGCTGGGTCTTGCCGCCGTCAACATCGCCATGCCGCTCATCAGCTCGATGCTGAGTGTGTCCATCATGATCATCTCAGGCGGCATCGTCATCACAGGTATTGCCAAAGGGCAAGGCGACGAAGCGCGGGCGAAAGGCTTCACTTCGCTTACCTTTGTCACCTTATTGGTCACCATCGCGGCACTATCCGTCTTGGTCGGCATCTTCCTCAAACCTTTATGCTATTTCCTTGGTAGCAATGATGAAGTATATCCATTTGTCCGACAATATCTTGGCATCATCGGTTGCGGCTTCATCTTCTACTGCATCCCCAACTTCACGGAGGCCTTCACCCGCCTCAACGGGAAGCCCAACTGGGTGTTTGTCAGCGGTGTCATCTGCTGCGTGGTGAACATCGTCCTGGACTATTTCTTCGTGTTGCGTTTCGGCTGGGGTGTGGCTGGAGCCGCCATAGCCACCTGTGTGGCTAACACCACTGCGGCTTTGGTGCTGTTTCGCTTTGTCCGATTCGGCAAGATGATGGGTGGACGCAATGAGATCAAGAAGATGTTCTTCAACGGCTCATCCGAGATGCTAACCTCGGTTTCGGCGGCGGTCACCACCTACATCTTCAACCTCGTGCTGATGCGTGAGATTGGCACGAAGGGCGTGGCGGCGTTCACCATCGTCTGTTACCTCAACTTCATCGTCAACATGTCGATTTTCGGGCTGTCGCAGGCCATGTACCCCTTGATGTCATACAGCGTCGGTGCCCAAAACCACAGAAGGGTCAAGTCGTTGTTGGCCAACGCCTTGCTTCTTGGTGGCGGCATCGGCATTGGGGTGTATCTGCTCGTGTTGGTTTTCAAGCACGGCATCGCGAGTGCCTTCAGCAACGGCGACCTGGAATTGCAGACGCTGACCACCGAGGCGGCCACCTACGTCACACTGCATTATCTGGTGTCGTTCGTCAACATTGTGGCTTGCAGTTTCCACACCGCCATCGAGCGGCCTTTGGAGTCGGTGGTCATCGCCCTCTGCCGAAGCATCGTCTTCGTGCTGATTCCCATGTTTTTGCTCACCCCCATCATCGGACAGAAAGGCATTTGGCTCAGTATGCCTATTGCCGAGGTAATGACATTGATGGTCAGTATTCCGTTGGTGTTGGTGTCATTGAAACGCCTTACGCGAAACTCCTAATACTCTTTCCCACATTGATGAAATGGTCGGCCACGCGCTCGGCGTTTTGCGCCAGTGAGATGTATTCCGCCCCAACCTGAGGTGTGCATTGTCCCGCCACAAGACGCTGGATGTGTTGCGATTCCATGGTCTCTGTGAAGCTATCAATCTGTTCTTCAATCTGATAAGCGTATTCAAGTGCCGTGAAGTCAAGGTCGTGGTAGGCTTTCATGACTTCGTGGTAGAGTGCCGTAATCTTCCGCTCCATCTCCTTGATTTCCAACACGGCAGGTGCAGAGAACGTCGCATTTTGGGTTTGCAGGCTTTCCGCATATTCCACGATGTTTTCGGCATAGTCACCGATGCGTTCCAGGTCGCTCACGCTTTTCACGCTGCAACTGAGGTACTTACTATCAGTTTGGCTAATCGCCTTGGCTGAAAGCACCGCCACATATCGGGTCAACTCGCTATTCAAGAAATTGAGCTCGTTTTCAGTCTTCTTGAACTTTTCCAAATCGCTGAAATCCAATGTAGTGACGATATGGATGGCACGACAGAAGTTGTCGTGGGCCAACGCACCCATGTTTTCGACTTCGGCCTTCAACTGCCTGACTGCCAAGGCGGGTGTCACCAACATGGAGTCGTCAAGGAAATGAAGATGAAACTTGTCATCACGGAGCTCGTAAACATCGTCAGGGATGATGCGGCACACCAAACGAACCAGACCGTTGGTCAGCGGCAGTGCGACCAAGGTGGTGCAGACATTGAAAACGGTATGGAACATGGCCAGCTGCACCTGCGGGGCGTGTGGGAACATAGCCTCAAACATCCTCCCGAAACCCCAATCCCCCTGGGTGAAAAGATGTAGAAGCAAGGCAATAAGCAAAAACAGCACCACACCCATCACATTGAAAAACAAATGAATGAGGGCCGTACGTTTGGCGTTTCGGCCACTGGTCATGCCCGCCAAAATGGCCACCACGCAGGAGCCGATGTTTGAACCCATCGTGAGGAAGATGCCTTGGTCGAGCGAGAGCAGTCCCGCCACCACCATGGTGATGGCGATGGACGTCAGCACCGATGACGACTGGATGATGGCCGTAAGCAATGCACCGATGAACACAATCAGCAAGGGGTTACGGATGGTAGCCAAAAACTGTTTCACCGAATCCAAGGCGGCGAATTCATCCATGGCGCCCGACATGATGCCGAGACCGACAAACAGCAAGCCGAAACCTGCCAAGATGCTGCCGGTTTGTTTCCACTTCTCGCGCTTCGAGAACATCATCACGAAGGCACCGATACCGGCCAAAGCGGAAAAGAGCACCGTTGTGGAGATGCCGTGGCCGCCAAACATGCCCAAGGCCACCAGTTGCGCAGTGACCGTGGTACCGATGTTGGCGCCATAGATGACCGTGGCGGCCTGCGCGAGCGACATGATGCCCACGTTCACGAAGCCGATGACCATCACCGTCACCGCGCCCGAGCTTTGGATGGCAGCCGTGCCCACCGTGCCAATGCCCACACCGAGCCACTTGCTATTCCCCATCTTGGCAAACAACCGCTTCAAGCCTGCGCTGCTTGCACTTTCAAGACTGGTACTCAACATCTTGCAGGCCACCAAAAACACCCCGATGCCTGCGATTAGGGTTAAAATTGCGATAACGATGAGCATAGACGCAAATTTGTGAAAGCGGCCAACGATGGCTCACTGACCGCTTTCGTTATAAAGAAAAACGTTGACTTCTTATTTGTGGTCGATATGGGTTACGTTGAAGTTGCTGTCAAATTCAATTTCAACTCCGTTGCTTAACTCAATTTCCCAACCGTTTACTTTCTTTTCGATTTTGTCAATATGTTGGTTGGGGTAATTCGTGGCAACATAGGCGGAAATCTGTTCGGGGACGAGTTCGGTAGGAACGGCGCCATAAACACTCGATTCATCGCAGTCGATGCGCTTCCATTCGAAGGCGAGGTTGAAAGTGATTTCAGTGCCGTCGGTCAGTTTCACCTCATATTCATGCTCATCCATCTCAACCTTGAGGATGCCAACTTGAGGGAAATAGGTCTCCACAAAAGTGTTGATTTCTGCATAGTCAGAAGGAGTTCCACCGCCGTTTCCGCCACCGTTTCCGATGACATTGAAGTTGGTGTAGAACTTGATTTCCTGTCCATTCTTGAGTTCAATCTCCCAACCATAATGCTCTTTCTCGATTTGTTCGATCTGTTGGTTGGGGAAGTTCGTGCTTACATAGGCAGTAATCTGTTCGGGAACGAGTTCTGCGGGTACGGCATTGTAAATGGAGGACTCTTCACAGTCGATATGGGTCCATTCGAAGTTGAGATTGAAAGAAATCTCAGTACCATCGGCCAGTTCCACTTCATATTCGTCGTCTTCCGCTTTGATGCTAAGGATTTCTGTTTGAGAGAAATAAGCACTTACAAAAGTATTGATATCAGGGTATTCAGTACTGCTTCCTCCCCCATTTCCGCCATTGTTGACGACATTGAAGTTGGCATCAAACTTAAGTTCAACATCATTGCTGAGTTCAATCTCCCAGCCGTTGTTTTCCCTTTCAATCTCATCAATGTGTTGATTGGGATAGTTGGCGGTAACATAGGCTGCAATCTGTTCGGGGACAAGCGTCGCAGGCACAGCACCATAGATGGAAGAATGTTCGCAGTTCACCTCAACCCATTCAAACGCTTGGGTAAAATACACCTTGGTGTTGTCGCTTAGAATCACTCGGTAATAGTGTTCAGTTTGGTTACAGCTGAGGATGCTTGCTTCCGGGAAATGTGTGTTGACAAACGTTACAATGTCCGTGGCAATGTCCATCGCATTGACGGGAGCGCCGTTCCCTTCGGCCTCCCATTGGTTGTTGTTGCTGTTGTTGTTGCCTCCAGTGGGCGTTTCTTTTGTGCATGATGACACTGCCAAAGACAGTGCGATGCATGCTGCAAACAATGCTAATTTCTTCATTTTAGTTAGATTTTAGTTGATAAATAATTGAATTATGGGATAAAAAAAGATGGTCCGAACCGAAGTCCATACCATCTTTTATGTTTTTCGTGACGATATAGTTATGGCTGTCAGCCAAGTTTTTCCTTGGGGCATAACGCCTTACCTGTCCAAGACGTAAAGCTGCCGAGCACATATTTTCATTTTGCTCCTCTCCTATTGTTGTAACTGGGAAAAGGTCACATCGGCATTGCAAACCATCCGATGGACCATTGAGCACGAAAGCCGAATCCTCGTCATCATCAAACTCATCACCATCGAACGACATACTGGACAGGATTTCAGTTTGTTCCATGACAAATATGTCCTCTTGAGCCGTGCTGGTTAGGTCAAGAAGGAACAACCCCATCAGGATGAGGGCGACGACAGAAACATATTTTCGGAAAAAGTCAATCATGGCAAGTCCGATGTTCTTAAGTATAACGGACAAGAGGTAGAATTATTGTTATTTTTCTCGAGCAAATTTACTGGCCATGGGAAAAAAAGCAATACCTTTGCAAAAATAACCTTCGAACATGCGCGATCACAATATAACGTATCATGCCCTCGCCACCGTCAGACACATTAACGAAGACAACACCATGGAAGTGGTGTGAAGAATTTGAAAAAATGCAGTATGGACAATGCGTTTCTGCCTCTATGTGTCTAATTTTGTATCACATAATCAGTAAAAAAGAGCCATGAAAGTAGGACTTTTCATCGATACATGGTACCCTATGGTGGACGGGGTAATCAAAGTGGTGGACAATTACGCTCGCCGATTGGTGCAATATTGCGAGGTGATGGTATTCTGTCCAGAGACCAAAGGTTTTGATCGTGAGGAGGATGCGAAACTGCCGTATAAGGTTGTGCGGTGTTCATCGCTACCGCTCATCATGAGCGATTATGACCTTCCCACACCCATTCTGGACCCACGATTTGAAGCGCAGCTTATCAAGAGTGGTATTGACATTGTCCATATTCATTCCCCTTTTGCAGTTGGTATGGCTGGAGTCCTGTATGCAAAAATTCACAAGCTTCCTGTGGTTGCAACACTTCATTCGCAGTACAAGCAAGATTTCGAGAAATCGCTCAAACTCAAGCTGACCATGGATATAGCGATGGACACCATCATGCGTGTGTTCAACGCCTGCGATGAATGCTGGGCTGTGAATGGGGGCATCAAAGACCTCTATATCAATGAATACGGCCTAACCGCCCCCTGCAAGGTACGCCTCAACGCCACCGATCACCATCCTGTGTCCGATGCCGTTGCCGCTGCCCGGATTGTCAACGAGACCTATGGCATCGCAGCCGACACCACGGTCTTCCTTTTTGTAGGAAGGATCAATTTCATCAAGAACATCGACTTCATCGTTCGAGCTTTAGCGAAAGCCAAGGCGATGGGCCTGAAAAACTTCAAGATGTTGTTTGCCGGCAAGGGACAGGATGAGGAGAAACTTGCCGCTCTTGTGCGAGAACAAGGTCTGACCGAAGAAGTGGTCATGTGTGGCCTGACTGGCAAAGAGATGCTGGAGAAACTCTATTCTCGTGCCAAGCTTTTCCTGTTCCCGTCGCTCTACGATGCCAACTCATTAGTACAGATTGAAGCTGCTTGTCAGGGTACGCCCACCGTATTCTTGGAAGGTGCCCGTACGGCTGCAACCGTCACGCCTGATGTCAATGGTTATGTTTGCCCTCCTGATGAGGATAGTTATGCAAGGATGATCATGGACATCCTGGCCGACCCAGAAGCATACGAACGGGTCTCCGCTGCCGCCCGCCGCGATCTTTACCTCAACTGGGACGATGTTGTGCGGGACGTTTACGATGACTACAACACTTTCGTTGAGGCGATGCGCAGGGGTGCCGTTTCGCATTACTAATGCTAATATTCAATGCGCTTGTTCCACAAATAGAGTCGATGAACCGTGACACACGGACACCCTCAAATACCAATGCCTTTGAAGTTTGCGAAGGTATGAAATTATTATCGTCATCTTAGCGTCAGCACATGGTTCATGGCAAACAAAAATAGATTATTTTTGCACGTTGAAAAGCCCATAAAAAGAAATATGAAAACCAACCTATTGAAGAGAAACTGTTCAAGGTATACGGCTCCCCAAGAGGCACAATCAAAAGGGATTTACCCCTAGTATAAACC
>JAEEGG010009430.1_pt1 | contig 21853 bp, 15 predicted proteins | sample 9134161 | NCBI WGS metagenome assembly JAEEGG01 (sample SAMN16246543, study PRJNA631951) | gut metagenome | biome: gut microbiome; feature: rumen; material: CR-attached | host: Bos | place: Iran: Karaj | collected 2018-10
CTTACCACAACATAACACCAATATCATAAAAATGGTGGCATAGAGATAAAATGAATCTTAGGCCACCATTACGAGAAAAGAATAAGAGGATGTGCCTATTTTGACACACCCTCTTTTTGTTTTTCGTCTGTACGCCTTCAATCAGTTGCTGTAGAGACGCACTGTAGTTTTCTTCTTTCTAAAGCATGGGCTGCCACCCAGGCCGCAATATTGTTGCCACTCCAAAAGCTAAAAAACAAATCCCAAATTGATGTAGAACACTGGTTTCTCTGTCACATTGCTGTAGCTGAGCGTGGCTCCAAGAGGGCCGAACATCGTGTTGTAGTAATAGCTGAGTGAGGTGCCTATCATAGTCTTGTGGTCAAACAGGTCTTTCAGCTTATCAGCATCCTGACCAGCTACCAGACGCAACAATATCAGATTGTTTTGCGTGAGATGAAGCTGACCCTGAAGCTGGGCGGCTACCAGCTTGTCCCAAGCTTGCTCTATATACCCCACGCCGGCAAACGGCAGCTGGCCTTCCACATAATGGCCGAACCACTCTCCGCCAATGGTGTTGCTGATGATAAACGGGGTATGCTTGCCCGACAGCATGCGGCCGTAAAGCATCGGCTGAAGCGAGAAACGGCTACCAATCGGGAACGTCTTCCGCCACGACGCACTATACTCACGGGTGCCCATCTCATCATCAAGGCTCACAAAATTATCGGTGTAGTAAACGAAATGAGCGTGCAGTCTGGCACCCCGGGTGGGGAAAAACCAGTTGTTTTCGCTGTTGTAATCCACCTGCGCCTGATATGAGAACAGGTGCTGGTTCGAAGGACGGTCAAACTGATGGTCGGGCTGGCGGTCAACCAGCAGGTTACGGTAATGGTAATAGTCCCAGGCGGCACCTATCTGGAAATTGAAATTACGGAAATTGAAATTGAACGGCAGCACCGTCAGGTTATACTGGTTGTATGTCAGATTAAAGCTTTTACGCCCTTTCTCATAGATGTTGACATCGTTATGATGGAAGCTGAAGGAGGCCTTCTGACGCATGAAGCTGCGGGGATGGAAATCCCAGTCGGTGCGGGCCATGATGCGTTTCCCCAGACGAAGTGTCAGATCCACTTCCATCGGCAGTTTCGTGCGCAGAGGAAAGGCGGCGTTGGCCTGGAGTGCCACCATCTCCTCGTTGTCGAAACGGATGCCGAGGTTCACCTGGTTGGTCTTCTTCGTGCCTGCCGTAAACACCACGCGGGCTGAGTGCGTCCCGTCGGAATTGGCAACAGCATTTTCCTCAATTCGGTAGCCGGCACTCTGATAAAACAGGTCAAGACGAATGGCGGTCGTAATAAGCTCAGCACGGGTGTTGTCTATGCTGTCACCCTCATGCAGACGGAACTTCGTACGGATATAGACCTCGTCTGCAGAGGTCATGTTCTCGAAACGGAGACTGCCGATACGCTGACGACGGTTAAGCGAGGCGGTCTTTCTGACTGGCTGCTGAGGAACGCTGTCTGCCGACAGTTCTTTCCCAAGAGCTACAAAGGTGTCCCAATGCTCCATGGCGGCTTCCTCACCCCGGCGGATAAGGGTGTCGATGGCGTTAGCGTTAAACGATGCCGCACCATAACCGGTGGTGTTCACTCGAATGGGAAGGTCGGTTATCGACATGTTCTCCTCGTATTTGTTCTTACAGTTCACGTCAACGATCTGACCGATGATGGAAGGGGCTGAACCCAGCTCCTCCGCCGTCTTCGGCTTACCCTGAACGGACACACCGATGATGTAGTCTGCGCCCATCTCACGCGCGATGTCGGCAGGAAAGTTGTTTCGGAGACCGCCATCCACAAGCACCATGTCGCCCATCCTGACAGGAGAGAACGCACCAGGTATGGCCATGCTGGCTCGCATTGCCACACCGAGCACACCACTGTGAAATACCACCTCCGTATTGTCGATGATGTTGGTGGCGACGCATGCAAACGGGATAGGAAGACGGTTGAAGTCGATGGAATCGTTGTAGGGAGCAGTCAGCGTGCTGAACAGGGAGTTGATGTTCTTGCCCATGATGAAGCCGCCGCCGCTGTCCGACACCCGCTTGCGGAGGTTCAGGCTCCGAGAGAATGCATATATATTCTGCTTCTCACGCTCCTCCAGACTCTGGTGGCTCAGGTCGTCTTTGTCGCTCAACACGTAACTCCAGTCCTGCGCTCGCACAATCGAATCCAGCTCCGACGAACGGTAACCGCATGAATAAAGTCCTCCGATGATGCTGCCCATGCTCGTGCCCGTGATGATATCCACAGGGATGCCGGCACGCTCCAGCACTTTCAGCACTCCGATATGTGCCATGCCTTTGGCACCGCCACCACTCAACACCACTGCAACTTTCTTCCGCCGTAAAGGCTCCTGTCCCACAACGGAACACACTAACAGACAGCTGACAGCTAAAAATATGAATAATCGTTTCATTGCCTGATTTATTCTGATTTTGGAAGACTAAAATATCTGATTTTTAGAAGAATACCAATAATTCCTGCTATCATCTCCCAGTTCCAGGTACAGTAACTACGAACAGGATTTCCTGATATTCTTGCCAAAGATACAAAGAATCAGACAAACAACCAACTTTTTTCCTATTTTATCAGCATCTTTCTGCCACCGCTCACAACCAGTCCCTTATAAGATGCAGGGACAACCAATCCAGCCAGGCTGTAAGTCCTCAAATCCGTCTGCTGTTGCTCCACGGCTGTCCTGATAGCCGTGGCCTGGTCGCCGATTCCCGTAGGAGGAGCCGCACTGGTTGTCACACATAATTTGTCGATGAAAGCGCCATCCTCGCGAGTGCATATAAACAGGCGGTGACTCCCTGCTTCCAGCTGACCGCTGTAAAGCAGTCTCCACTCCCAGCTCCCGCCAGTGTATAAGCCGTTCTCCATCGTCCAGCCGCCATTATCAACCCTCACATAATAGCTGTCGTCATCGTAAGAGGGACATTTCACCCTTGCATACACATAATAAGTGCCTTGCTCATCCACAGGAAACTCCGCCTTCAGCTGATCGGCAGGATTAGACGACTGGTCAGTGTTGTTTATCACCGTCTCCAGACAACGGCCCTCTGAGGCCGACGCGTCATCAACCAGACGGAGGTTGCCTCCATATTCGCCGGACTGAAGACTCTCAGCCTCAATCCACAGGCCCTGCACCTGGTCGGGGTCCGGCTCGTCGTCCGCACCCAACGGTCCGTCCTGCAGGAATAGCTCAAGAGGCACAGCCTTGCCCATCACGTCGTATCCCGACGCATTAAGGTGCAGCCAGTCGTTCTCAAACAGATATTTAGAGTTGAGCGCTTCTTTGTCTCCGTCACTGCGGACCGCCTCGTCGAAATCAATCACGCCGTCCAGCATCTTCGTTGTCCGAATCCAGTTGTTCACATACTGACGGCCGGCCTCATGGTCGGTGCTGTAATAGCTGTTGTTCTTGAATGGGGTGATGGTGGCACCGAACACACGGATTCCCTGCTGATGGGCCTCACGGATAATCTGCTTCCACACATTCACGATGTCTTTGCCCGTCTGAACACCGTCACGGCTGCCGCCCAGGTCGTTCACACCCTCAAAGAGGATAATCCATTTCACACCTTCCTGACCGAACAGGTCGCGCTGATAACGGCTCACCGCTGCCGGGCCGAGTCCGCCTCTCACCACGCAGTTGCCACCGATGCCCAGGTTCAGGACACCAATATGGCTCGTGGCGCTGTTGGCAAGCAGCTGACGCGACATCGCATCGGTCCAGCGGTCCTGTTTATTCGTCGTGGAACCGCGGCCGTCGGTGATGCTGTTGCCCAGCACTGCCACACATCCCCACTCCTCAGGGGCTGCCACCTCGAGCGCAAGCACATGATACCAGTGGTCGGTGGTCGAAGCACCGCTGAAGTCGGTGGTGCTGCCCGATTTCAGATAGCTGGTCGTGCGGGAGCCGGGATGACCGCAAACGGTCGTGGAAGAGGCCTGACCGTAGTGGATCGTGATGGCAACGTTGCCACGAGCTTCTATCGGGAACTGCACGGCATCACTCACCACCATCTCGCCGGCTGGGATAGTCACATTGCTGTAGCCGTCGAACGTGAGCGTGACCGTAGTGTTCTCATCCACATCCGCACTGCTGCCTGACGTCAGAGCTGCCGACAGTTCCACGGCTTTTATCTCAACAGGCGAATCACCGAAATGATTGCTGAGCTTCAGCCGCACCATGTCGCCGCCTACACTCACCTGCACAATCTGACGGAGCGAGTTGCCGGCCAATCCGGGCGAAGGCGGGTTGTTGTTGGAGCCGGACACCATCGGAGCGGTGGCCCATGTGCCCACCCAATGACCGTCGGCTATATCAAACAGTTCTTTAACCACAACTGTGTACGATGCTTCCGACGCTTTATATGTCTCATTGCCGGCAAAAGAAGCAGTCACGGTGACTGTCCCCTCGCCCGTCCCTGTCGTCAGCGCGCCGGTAGTGGCGTCAACCGTGGCAAAGCCCTCGGGGGTGCTCACTGACGAATAGGTCACCGGACTCACACCATACGGATTGACGAGGTTGGGCGCAGACACCGGCTCGCCGGGGATGCCCCGCACCTGGGTGCTGCTGAAGCTGAGCTTCGGGTCTTTCAGACGGGGTGTTGCGTCATCGTAGGTCTCCATATAAAGACTGAGGATTCGCACAGAACCTGTCGCATCCTGGTTTCCGCCCGACAGCACCACCTCCGTCACGTCCTGCAGGTCTTCCTCCGTCAGTGTCCCGGCCTCAACGAGGTCAGGCAATATCAGCTCCGTCTTACCCTCATGGTTCACAACCAACGTTTTGTTCACATCCCCCTTATAAATCAGGATGCGGAAACTCTGGGCCTTCAGGTCAGCACATTCCACAACGATCTTCTCATAATCCATCAAGTCGCCGGTAGGCAGACCAAGGCCACGAATCTGGTTACTCCATTGCCGCGTCCAACTCATCGTCTTTGTCGAAACATCCCAGCGCACTTCGCTGGACAGACTCACATGGCTGAAGTCAGCATAAATCTTACTTGTTGCACCACACACCGGCAATAATCCGACCATAATAAAAATGGCCATTAAGAGCAGTCGTTTCATATCAAAAAAACTTTTTTCTGTTTAATAATATCCAAATAAAAGCATGCAAATTTACGCAAAGTAAAAGTTGCAAAGTAAAAGCATGCAAATTTAATCATTTTCCATCTCATACAAAAACCCTCCCGTTTCATTTAATTTCACCCACGTTACAACACCCCCAAAAACCAAAAACTAAACCCCAAAAATCTAAAATCCCATAATTCTTTTTCGAATGAAGCCCAATAGGACATCGCCTGGGGACGTGGACGTCTCGTCCGCGTCAACCGTCTTCGGGCATTGAGCCCTCGACGGTTGAAAAAGAAATCCGCATGCTTCTAAAAACTAAAAACTAAGAACTAAAAACTAAACAAAAGGGCTCGATACCCAAAGACGGTTGTCAAAGTAAAAACTATTTTTTAGACATTTTGAGCGAAGCGACCACTATCTTTTAAAAAAATCACACCCAGAATCATTATTTTCAATAAAAAATCAGTATCTTTGCCTTTACATGAAAATACAATACTACAACTAATTCACAGTACCCTCAAAACCAAACAACCAGACAAACAAAATCTCTTTCCATTCGAATTAACTCCCAAATGAAATTTCAACTCCCATACGAAGGATTAACTCCCTTTTATTTCCGAAACTTAAGCAACAGTAAAAAAGAAAAATCATGATGAAACACATATTATATATCCTCTTATTAATGTCTGCCATATCTGTTGCTTTCAGTCAAGAACACTTTGTTCAAGACAATTTGGTAAGATATGTGAATCCCTTGATTGGTACAGCCCACAGCACAACAAGTGGCACAGGCAGGTATGGAAAAGGTAGTGAAGAGATGGGCCAGACCATTCCAGCCGTTACTGTCCCGAATGGTATGAACTTCTGGACTCCACAGACCCGACAGAGTGAGAAGAAATGTGTTGCGCCTTATTATTATGAAGATAACATTTTCCTGGGTTTCCGCAATTCTCATTGGATTAATGGAGGTTGCACACAAGACTATGGTTCTATGACCATAACCCCGCAATTTGGAAATCTTCGCACGTCTGAAGACAAAATAGGCACCCACTTCACCCATTCCAATGAAATAGCTCAAGCTAACTACTACTCAGTGATGCTTGAAGAGGAACACATTCGAGCCGAGATGACTGGACGTTCCCGTACTGCCATATTCCGTTTCACCTACAAAGAGCAAGGCAGAGCTTATATTGTAGTAAGCTCAAACAGCGACGAAAGACAAGGAACGGTAAAATTTGACAAAACCCGCAACTGTATATATGGACAGAATCCAGTCCATAAGATTTATCAAGGAAAGGGAGAAAGCGCCGGGTTTTCCAGTTGGTTTATCGTTCAGTTTCCGAAAACACCTGTAGATTGCGGAGAGTTTAAACAAGGGGGATGGTTTGCGTTTGAGGTTTCAGAAAACGACACGCTTGTGGTTAAAGCCTCTTCTTCGTTTTGCGACCTGAATGGAGCCCGCCAGAACATGGACGCAGAGATTCCACATTGGGATTTCAATCGCACCCTCACTGAAACAACAAACGACTGGAATCGCCAACTGGGCTTGATAGAGATTGACTCCTGGAACCAGAAGGACAAGGAGATATTTTATACGGCCTTATGGCATGCTTCTCTTCTTCCACGATGCATAAGCGATATGGACGGCCGACGCCCCCGGTTCGACAACGGCAGCCAAACATCCACGACGTTGGTTAAGAGCAAACATCCGTATTATACCGATTTTAGCCTTTGGGACACCTACCGGGCTCTCCATCCGCTGCTGAACATAATTAGCCCTGAAAAGAATGGCCAGATGATTCAAAGTCTGGTTGATATGTATAGTGAAGGTGGTTGGATTCCTATCTTCCCTTGCTGGAACAGCTACACCTGCGCGATGATTGGCGACCATGCGCTGTCTGCCATCACTGATGCCTACATAAAAGGTGTGAGGAATTTTGACATTCAGAAAGCTTACGAGGGAATGAGAAAGAACGCATTTGAAATCCCTCAGTCAGAGCAGGAATATCGTGATGGTCACGGACGGCGGGCTTTAAAGAGTTACATGAATTTTGGCTATATTCCTCTGGAGGATAATGTAAACGATGCGTATCACAAGGCTGAGCAAGTGTCCCGCACCCTAGAATATGCTTACGATGACTGGTGCCTGTCGCAGATGGCATTGGCTTTGAATAAAAAAAAGGACTACAAAATGCTGATAAAGCGAAGTGAAAATTACCGGAATGTGATCAACCCAAAGACCGGTTATGCTCAAGGCCGTTATAAGAACAAGAAATTCGCAAAGGATTTCTCCCCTTTTTCCCTGCAAAACTATATCACAGAAGGTGCTCCATGTCACTACACTTGGTATGTTCCTCACGACCCGGACGGCTTAATTGGACTTTTGGGTGGCAGAAACCGTTACTTGGCACGTCTTGACTCCATGTTCTCTCAGAAACTGTACTGGCATGGCAACGAGCCATGCCACCAGGTTGCATATATGTATGTATATGCCGGCGTACCACAAAAAACGCAAAAAGAAGTGCATAATATTCTCCGTAATGAATATAATAACGGACCTGGTGGATTGCCTGGCAACGAGGATGCAGGTCAGATGTCGGCATGGTATGTGTTCTCATCGTTGGGATTCTATCCGGTTTGTCCGGGAAGTCCTGACTATATCATTGGAGCACCCCTATTCCCCTATGCGAAAATTCATCTCTTCAACGGCAAAACATTTGAAATTCGGGCGAATAACCTAAGCGAAGATAACATTTACATCCAGTCAATGCGTTTCAACGGACAGCCTTACACTAATTACCATCTCACAAACGATATGATTATAAACGGAGGGCTGCTTGAGTTTGAAATGGGACCAACTGCTTTTATTTCTTTGCAACCCCATTGGACTCCGAATAGCACCATTTCATCTTTGCCCTGATCATAGTTCCAAATGGTCAATAACAACTACTAATAACTAAAAACTAACAACTATTATCAGCTTGGGGGTGCAATCATCCTGACCGCAGTAATCCGTGCGAAGCGCGGCAAAACCACCAGCTACTAAAAACTCTCAACTAATTTTGAATTATGAATTAAATATTGTAACTTTGCGAAGACAAGAGATTTTAACACCAGCACTAAATCTCACCACCCTAACCTACCCTATAATCCGAACTCTATGGCAAAGAAAGTAAAAGAAGAAACACTGATTAAATTGCTGAATCAATATAGGGATTTAGGCATTTCTGAGCAGATAGACTTCCAGAAATTCTATATCTATTCCATTATTGCTCATTCCACAGCCATCGAAGGCAGCACCGTGACTGAGGTGGAGGCACAACTCCTCTTCGATGAAGGTATCACCAGCAGCAAACGCACAATACAGGAGCAGATGATGAACCTTGATCTCAAGGCCGCATACGAATATGGGATGAAATGGATTCAGCGACACGAGCCTATTACTGTAGATTGGCTTATTTCGTTGGCTGCAAAAGTAATGAGCCATACCGGCAGCGAGTATAACACCATGATTGGAAGTTTTTCGGCTGCCCGAGGTGAGTTGCGCAAATTGAATGTAAGTGCGGGACTTGGAGGGCCATCGTATATGTCGTACCAGAAAGTGCCGTCACGTCTTGCCGTTTTTTGCGAAGAACTGAACAAACGACGCATATCAGTTGACAAAACAGATCCCTGCGCTCTCTATCACCTCAGTTTTTGGGCTCACTACGAATTGGTGACAATTCATCCATGGGCAGACGGCAATGGGCGTACCAGCCGTTTGCTGATGAACTTGCTGCAAATGGAATACGACTTATTGCCCGTGAGAGTGCTCAAAGAAGACAAGATAGTTTATATTCAGGCACTTGTCGACACACGAAACAATGAAGATATCAGCATCTTTGTCGATTGCATGACGCAGTTGCATATTGAGCACTTGCGTAATGATATAAATAAATTCCTTAAGACGACAGAAGAGGGAAATAGTGACGAAAAGAAAGAAACTACTCTGAAAAATGTCGCAGAAAAACTTTCTGACAGACAAAGAATTATCATAGAATTGATAGCAAAGGGTGTCGCAGATGATGTCGCACGAAATGTCGCAGTAAACACTAAATACCTCTCGGAAAAACTGAATGTAAACAGAAAAACTATTCAGCGGGATATAGCACACTTGCGAGAGAGGGAACTAATACAATGGGTTGGATCTGACAAAACTGGTCACTGGGAATTGCTTCTGCAATCATGAATGGTAAAACTATTGTCCACGAGCCACAGGCTCGTTAACTCCCATTTTTTGCAGAAAAATTAACTCCAAATGCAATTTTAACTCCCATCCGAAGGATTAACTCCCTTTTTAACTTCTATAAATAACAAAACCAACATGAAACAACTATTATTATCTTTTCTATTTCCGTTTGCATTATTAGCGAACATCAATGCACAAACAGTAATATCTGGCAGTTTCGACTGTCTGACAACAGAAAAAGCACTTTGTATAAAATGGGATTTCACCAAAACTGTCTTTGAAAAAAAATTCAACGAACAGGAATGGACAGAGCTAAAGGGGACAGAAGAATGGGATAAAGCGAAGAAAGAGGCAATGGATGTAATCATTGAAAATGTCAATGACAAGCTGAAAAAAGAGCAAGTGTATGTTGTAAAGAACAGCGAAAAAGCTAACTACGTCATCACCATCTTCCCCCAGACATTAGACAGTAAAGGGAATAACAAGTCTGAGTATGTTCTGACCAATATCAAGGATGGAAACGAAGAAGGCCGTATCTTGATTAAAGGAGACGGTGGTCACTGGGGAGATCTTAGCAACCTGCTTGGTGATGGGTATGAAGAAGCAGCAAGGAAACTGGGTAAATACATCAAGAAATGTATTCATGAAGGCTTTGATTGACATTCATTCCACTATTTATCATCAACATACTGGTGGGGATGGATATAACTTAAAGGCTATTCCCAATTATTTTGAACATAGCGACCACTAAAAACTAATAACTAACAACTATTATCATCGGCTGGGGACGTGGAGATCTCGTCCGCGTCAAGCTTCGAGGGCGCGATGCCGAAGACGCTTGTAAAAATTGTCCGAATGGCATCTGATAACAAAAACTAAAAATCCATCCGCATGGTTTCTATAAACTATAAACTAAAAACTATAAACTAAAAACTATATGACCAACAAAGAAATAACCATACGCCCGGCTTATCAGGCAGGACGCTTTTATGAGCGAAACCCGGAGCGGCTCAGTAAGGAAGTGGACAGCTATCTGGATGCCCACGCCCAGAATCCCTCCTACGACAACGTGGCTGCATTGATTGTGCCACACGCAGGATATTATTACTCCGGCAATGTGGCGGCAGCGGCTTACATGGCACTGAATCCAAAGATGCAATATAAGCGCGTGTTTTTGTTAGGACCAAGCCATCAGGCATGGCTCGACGGGTCATCAGCCGACAGTGCCTACGACTTTTATGCCACACCTTTGGGCAATGTGAAAGTGGACAAAGAAACCGCACAAATGCTCAACCAACAGAAAGAGGTGTTCCACTACAAGGAAAAAGCCCACCAAGGTGAGCACTGCCTGGAGGTGCAGCTGCCATTCCTGCAACGGAGACTGGGCGATGTGCCGCCCATCGTGCCGATAATCATCTCCACTGACGACTTCGACAAACTGAAACAGACAGCAGAACTCCTCCGCCCCTATTTCAACGACGACAACCTCTTTGTCATCAGCAGCGACTTCTCCCATTATCCGGCATACGACGATGCCTGTAAGGTGGACGCAAAAACTGCAGAAGCCATACAAAGCGGGGATGTATGGGAACTGATCCGAACCGTGGGGCAAAACCACCGCGACAACATCCCGAACCTCTCAACCAGCGCATGCGGACTGTTCCCCATCATCGTGCTCATGCTGCTCGCCGGCAACCAATACGAACCCAAACACATCCTTTACCAGAATTCAGGAGATATCGACAGCAACCATGCCGGCGGAGTAGTGGGCTACCATGCCTTCGCATTCCTGCGCAACAAAGCTAAAGAAACCAACGGATTCACCCTGACTGATGAAGAGAAGCATAAACTAAAGGAGATCGCATTCGGGAGCATCAAGACCGCAATCCAACATGAGAAGTTCAATCCCGGTGACCTCACACCCTACCCTGCCCTCAATGCCAAATGCGGAGCGTTCGTCTCGCTCCATCAGCACGGACACCTAAGAGGCTGCATCGGACATTTCGGAGAGGACACACCGCTAAACGAAATCGTGGCGGAAATGGCAAGGGCAGCTGCATTCGAAGACCCCCGTTTCCCCAAACTACGAAGCGACGAGCTAGACGACACAGACATTGAAATTTCAGTGCTCACCCCCATGCGACGCATTCAAAGCATCGACGAGTTTCAGCTTCACCGCCACGGCATCTACATCCGCAAGGGCTGGCGCTCTGGGACCTTTCTTCCGCAGGTAGCCGACGAGGTGGACTGGACGAAAGAGGAATTCATCAGCCACTGCGCACGCGACAAAGCCGGAATAGGATGGGACGGATGGCGCGATGCAGAACTTTATGTGTATGAAGCCATCGTGTTCTGATTAACTATAGAAACAATAACCATGAAAAAAAGCAGCTACTACCAAAAGGTGGAAGGAGATGTCGTGGAATGTCTGCTCTGCCCCCATCATTGCCGTATTGCAGACGGGAAGTCCGGTATCTGCAAAAGCAGGCGGAATTACAGCGGAGCCCTCTATAGCCTCGTCTATGGATGTCCGGTCGCTGTCGCCATCGACCCCATCGAGAAGAAACCTCTCTACCACTTCCATCCGGGAACCAAATGCCTGTCGTTGGCTTGTACCGGCTGCAACCTGCGATGCCTGCATTGCCAAAACCACGACATATCACAGATATCACCCGAACAAGAGGAATGCTACAGAATCTCACCGCAGCAGCTTGTGGATATATGTGTCAGCCAGGGAATTCCAGGCATTGCCTACACCTACACCGAGCCGCTCACATATATAGAATACGTGTCGGATTGTGCGAAACTGGCTCATGAGCACAGACTATGGAACATCCTGGTAACTGCAGGCTACGTGGAAGAAGATCCGCTCAACGACCTTATACCCTACATCGACGCAGCCAACATCGACCTGAAATATTTCAGTGACGAATGCTACCAGAAGGTGAGCGGAGCACATCTTGACGTGGTGCTCCGCACGATTATGACCATGCATAAGGCTGGTGTGTGGATTGAGCTGACCAACCTCATCATCCCCGGTGTCAACGACGACATGGAGATGATACGCCAGATGTGCCAATGGATTGTAACCAACGGAATGGCAGAAGTGCCACTCCATCTCTCCCGTTTCTTCCCACATTATAAGATGATTCAGACTCCCCCAACACCCATCAGCACACTCCAACAAGCCAAAGACATCGCTATCAGCGAGGGCATCTTCCACGTCCATCTCGGAAACGTATGATTTTTTAATTAGAAGTAAAAGAGGAAGTAAAAGAGGAAGTAAAAATGGAAGTAAAAATGGAAGTAAAAATGGAAGTAAAAATGGAAGTAAAAGAGGAAGTAAAAGAGGAAGTAAAAGAGGAAGTTAATTTTTAGAAAATGGGAGTTGTTAACTGAAAATTCGGATTTGACAATTAAAACAAGAAAGCGGGAGTCAAAAAGGACATCTGCCCTCTTCAACTCCCGCTTGAGACACTCAGGGGTTGTTCTAAAAAAAGAATTACTTACTTCTTCTTCCTCACAGGCCGTATGTTCATTCCGAAATTCCGGGTGTCGGTGTCACAACTGAGATCCCTATCAACGTAAATCATGTATGCATCATTGTGGTCCGACTCTCTACAAGTGGATGTCCAGAACCGACCTCTTCCTGCTCTTATAGTAGGGTCATCACCAGGAGAACCCGCCTCAGTGAGAAAGACTTTTTTCCCGACTTTAGTAAACAGAACACCTCCATGGACACCATTGAGATAACAATAATCCTCATAGTCTTCAAATCTACAATTATTTTCAAGGAAAACAGCCAGTTCACGGTTGGGCATCACCCAGTCCCCACCCCATTTCACGTGAGCCACATCGTAGTCCGTGCCGGCTATGTCGGCACCCAGATACGTGAATTGAAGGTCATTTTCGCTTTCTGAGAACTTGTATTCAGTCCAGAAGTAATCGCTCTTTGTCTCAGTCTCACCCCAAGAATAAAAACCACCGGTCTCCCAGGGAGCGTCAGCATCCACATTACAGCAGGCTATCTCATAGCCATTTCCCAAATCGATGGCATGAGGATGATGGTTGTCGGGACAGAACATCGCTCTCACAGCAGCATCAGGCGCCTCGAAAACAGGCCGTGCACACAAGCCGTAGTAGCGTTTCATTGTGTGGAGAACCACATTTGATTCAGAAACCTGAAGGGCTTCGGCATCGCTACCAGTCCTGCTTGGAGCATATTTGGTGGTCCAGTAATAACCAACTGCGCTGCCTTCTATGCTCTCGCCACTGCGGTAGCCCGTGGCAGGAAGGAAGACCGACGCCCCGTTCGAGGCATTAAATCTCCTGCCGTTGACACCATTAAGCACAGTCCATTCGCTGGAACAATAATTGGCAAGCTTCGACAGCTGAGTATTGTCAGGCATATACCAGTTGCCGCCCCATGTCGCATACGACACATCAAACCGGTTACCGGTCACGCCGATTCTGGGTACAGGGAAAACGCCCTCACTGCTGTTGTAAAGCGAATAATTGTCAACATCGTAAGAACTCTTTTCCGTTGTCTCAGCCCAGGCATAATAGCCGCCAATCTCCCACGGAGCATCTGCGCCCACGTTGCAGCAGGAGAAGCTCACACCGAACCCCAAATCAATGACATGAGGATGATGGTTGTCAGGACACAGGCCGGCTTTTACCGCAGCATCCGGCTCTTCATAAGCCACAGGTCGGACAGACTGGCCATAACAACGGTCAAAATCATTGTTCCATGTTATCACATTGTCAAATTCAAACCAGAATTCGTAAGCATAGCCGGGAACAGTGTCACATACCGTTGATGTCCAATAGGAGCCGCTCTCTCCTTCCGTGAAATAGTAACCATCCTGTTTCTCTCCGGCTCCAGGAAGGAAAATGACGGCACCGTTCTTCGAGGTGACTTTCCTGCCTTTAATTCCATTGAGCGTAAACACCTCGTTGATGCAGTTACGGCCAAGATATTCTGCCTGAGAAAGGTTGGGCATACACCAACGGTCTCCCCATTTTACGTATGCCACGTCATGGATTGTTCTTGAGATGTCCTTACCGAGATCATAACACGACTCTTCACTTCCGTCACAATGCTGATAGGCGCTCCAGCCATACCAGGTATCCTCTTCCGTCTCTCCCCAGGCATAATGACCGCCAAATTCCCATGGAGCCGTAGCCCCCACATTGCAGCACGACCATTTCCTTCCATCGCCCATGTTGATGAAATGAGGATGATGGGAGTTCGGACAGAAGCCAGCAGCGACAGCCGGGTCGTCCATGTCGGTTTCTTGACCCGCCATAATGTTGACGACTGCCACAACGTCTGAGATGTTTACATTGCCGTCGCAATTCACGTCGGCAGTATCCATAAAGGACTTGTTACCGGAAATAGTGTTGATGACCGCCACCACATCCGATATATTCACTGTCTCATCGCCATTAACATCGGCCCAGTTCTTTGCCGAGAGCGAGATACAAAAGCAAAAGGATAAAAAGAATAAAAGTGATCGTATTATTCTCATAAGGTTTGAAATTAAAAAGGTTGTAAACAGAAATAACAAAACAAAAATAGTGCGCATGGTTATGCGCACTAAACATTATCCTACAACCATGTGGAAATAGTTTGCCATAAAGTGGGCAATCTTCAAAGAATAATCTGTGTCGCCAAGTGAATTATATGACGCATTCGGATAATTGACCTGACCTACCACATGTTCCTTCTTGTCGTAATAAACCTTTCTGACGATTCTGTACTGAAGCATAAACTCATCAAACTCGTAGAGCACCTCAGCACGTACCGGCTTGCCTTTTATACCGTCGTCCTTCGCATCCTCCTTGCAGAACTTGGGAGCAAGATAATCGTAGCGAATCCAAATACGATGGGCTGAGCCATAAAGCTCCTTGCAATCGCTGGCGTTCACAACCACTCTTTCATCTCCAGTAACGGTCTCATAAGTCTTAACCTGAGCGCTTACTGATATGCATGCAAGCAACATGCAAATCATTGAAAACATAAATTTCTTCATAACAAATAATTTTGGGTTTGTATTAAAGTAACTTTATTCTGCAAATTTAATAAAACCAACGATAACACACAAATTTTTAGTGAACTATTTATCCATTGTCCCCGAATAGGTCAAATTTAAATGCAGTAATGGCTGAAAGAACAAATAAAGTGGAAGCATTGAAAAAGAAAAAAACACAGCAACTTATGTGACTAAATCCATCACGTTGAACTATGGAAAAGCATACATGGCACCAAAAGAAAACTTCGTCAGCACACCTGAATTCTGCGACTACCTCAATCCTTTTATGTTGACCTTTCATTTTCAGTTTCTATGGGATTTTTCTGAGAAGCTGAAAAAAGCAGAATGCATAAAAGCGGTGGATGCTTTCAGAAATTGGATTTATAAGATACCGGAATACATCCTTCGAAGCGATGAATATCTGAAAACCCATCAAATCCTCCACGACAGGAAGCTCCACCCTGCCTGCTATACAAGGTATCTGAATGAAGTTGTGAGAGTGCTGACATACAAGATGATTCCCGACAGATTCAAATCAGAATCAGACAAGCCGTTTTACAAGGAAAACATGCAATTAGACCTTATTTTTCCCTCTGACTTCTCTTTGGCTTCTGAATACGTGCCAGACTCAAGAGAGGATATGCTGTTCGAAAAGCCCGAAGAAGAGCGGAACACACCTGTTCCTCATATAAGCAAAGAGCAGTTTAAACTCACCAAAGAAGATAATCCGATTTTGGAAAAATCCAGCGAGGAATTTGACATATCTGTGGGGGTACAATAAACAATCAGGAATAATAAAAAAAATGAGGAATATTCGTTTATTTCTCATTTTTTGTTTGTATATTTGCCGTTGATACTGGAATCCAAATAAGAATCTGCCAAAAACAGTGTTTTTTTGCGGTTTCCATCAGGCAAAAGCCCACATCAACGTCAAAACAACAACTGAATAACCCCAAAACAAAGAAAACTCTATGAAAAAACTGAATCCGACAATCAAACTGGAAAAACAGATAGGAGAACAAATCTACACCGCCTTGCAAGGGGCGGTGGTGGAAGAAGTGCTTCGGAAGACCCGAACCACCAGTGGCGACACTTACTGGCGAAGCAGCATGGAAGGGCATAGTCTGAAAGTTCAGAAGCAGTTGTTACCAGACTTCTATAATCTATGCCAGGAAGTAAAAGAACAACTGAATTTCCAAGAAGACGTGGATTTCTACATCACCGGCGACTCATCGGTGAATGCATTCTCACTGTCGGCTGAAGATGAGGGTCAGCCACATATCGTGAACGTGAACTCAGCCTTGTTCGACCTGATGAACGAGGATGAGATGCGATTCGTACTTGGACACGAACTGGGGCATCTCATCAACAGAGACTCCAAACTGTCAAGACTAATCGGGTTTGTGTTCCCGCCAAGAGCGGCTATCCCAATATCGCTTCAATACAAGATACGTTTGCATGAACAGCTGGCGGAGCTCGTGGCCGACCGCTACGGATACATGGCAACAGGCAATCTGGGCGTGTGTGTGACCGCCTTCTTCAAGCTGGCATCAGGACTTGATTTGGCAAAGATGAACGTGAGTATAGACGCGCTGCTTGTGGATAACACCCAACGGCTGGAATATTTCCTGAAAGACAAAGGTGTGAGCCGTAACTCTCACCCAGTCAATCCAATCCGAGTGGAAGCACTCCATTTATTCTCCACAGCAAAGACACAAAAAGAATTGAATGAAGGAATGGATGAGCTCATCAGCATCCTCCTGAAAGTAGGCGACAGCGAGCTTGACGAATATACAGCACAGTTTATCGCAGCGGCAGGACTTATTGTAGCAAATATCGATGGAAAAATCACCGAACAGGAAGCAGAACAGATTATCGACTCACTTGCTGGTCTTACCATGTTCCCAAGAAATTTCCTAGAGGAAATTGCAAATGGAGACGTTGGTGCTGTGTTCAACAGCGCAATTGAAAACATCCTGAAAATTGACCCGGGCACACGCGACGGTATGCTCCGCTATATGATTCTCGTAGTGATGTCAGACAAAATCATCGACAAAAAAGAAGTGGAATTCCTCTATTCTTTCGGGCAAAACATCGGTCTGAGCGAAATAGAAGTCTCAAATGCTATTGCAGAGTCCATTCAGAAAAACTACATTCCAAGTCTCAATTCCATCTGTTAAGTGAAGTATTAAATAATCAATAATATGAAAAAGCTATTTATGACCATCTTGCTGACGGCTTTCACGCTGGCTGCCGCAGCACAAGGAGTAGCAACAGCTCCTGAAGCACCGAAACTGACGTTCGCACTTCAGCTGAAAGTAACCCTCGGCGAAGCCTTTGGCATCAACAACACCCAACACGGGCGACGTACCGTAATTCCCATCACCGGCGGCACATTCGAAGGACCGGGACTAAAGGGAACCATCATCAACGGCGGAGCTGACTATCAGTTGGCGAATGCCGACGGCCGCTCTGAAATTGAGGCTATCTACTGCATCAAAACCGATGATGGCGTGTATATCCATGTTCGCAACCGCGGGATCATCACCTCAGGACAAGATGCTGAAGGGAAGCCAAACTTCTACTTCCGCTGCGCACCTCAGTTTGAGGCTCCGGCAGACAGCAAATACGGATGGCTGAACAATGCGCTTTTCGTCTGCGCCCCATCATTCGCACCTGGATTCCAAGGTATCACACTCAATGTCTGGAAAGTGGAATAGGATAATAAACAAGCAAAAAAGAGTCTGGAAAAACCGTGGATTCAGGTTTTTCCAGACTCTTTGCTTTTCATCTCATTTTTCACTATTCAACGAATGTTGAGAATTAGTGAAATCATTGCCTAAAAATAGCGAAATTCGTGTCTAAATATTAATGAAATTCGTATCTAGAACTCAGTATGCTCTGTTCGGTTAATGATTTCGTTCTGCAAATCTTCACCGAGATCGTTGAAATAATCACTGTAGCCGGCAACACGGACAATGAGGTCGCGGTAGTTTTCGGGATGTTTCTGTGCGTCGCGTAGCGTGTCGGCATTCACCACGTTGAACTGGATATGGTGTCCGTCCATACGGAAATAAGACCGGATAAGATGTACCACATTCATGCACCCCTCCTCAGTTTTAAGAAGCGATGGAGTGAACTTCTGGTTGAGCAACGTGCCGCCAGTCTTGATATGGTCGATTTTCGCAGCCGATCGAATTACCGCAGTCGGGCCATTGGTGTCGGCTCCCTGCACAGGAGAGATTCCCTCCGACAACACTTTCCATGCATTCCGTCCGTCAGGAGTAGCAGCCGTGACACTACCGAAATACACATGACACGTGGTAGGCAGCATATTCACCCTGTAGTCGGCCCCACGTGGCGACTTATGGCCATTGATAGTGTCATAATACATGTCGAACACCTGCACCTCCTGTGCATCGGCATAGTCGTCATCGTTGCCATATTTCGGCGTGTTATAGACGAGGTTATACTGCAGCTTCTCATACCCCTTGAAATCGGCGTCGAGCGCATCGATTAGCGTCTGCATGGAAATGCTCTTCGTGTCATACACCTGATATTTCACGGCTGTAAGCATGTCGGTGATGCTGCCCAGTCCCACACCCTGAATATAGGTGCTGTTATAGCGGGCTCCGCCACACATATAGTCTTTTCCACGGGCTATGCAGTCGTCAATCAGGATGGAGAGGAACGGCACAGGCATGTTTCTCATGAAAATACGCTCAATAATGTTGTTACCAGTGAGTTTCACTCCCATGAAATACTGAACTTGGGTGCGGTATGCCTCGAAAAACTCCTCGTAAGTCTTGAAATCAACCGGATTTCCAGTCTGCGGTCCGAGCTGCTTGTTGGTGCGGTGGTCAAAACCGTTATGAAGGGTCAGCTCAAGGATTTTCGGCAGGTTGAAATAGCCAGTAAGGATATATGCCTCGGTGCCGAATGCGCCTGTCTCCACACATCCGGAGCAACCGCCGTTTCGGGCGTCCTTCACATCCTTTCCCGCACGCAGCATCTCCTGAACGAGCGCATCAGTGTTGAACACCGATGGCTGTCCGAACCCGGTCTTTATGATATCCACCGCCTTACGTATAAAGAGGTCTGGATTTTTCTTGCTCACCTGAATCATGGAGCTTGGCTGAAGGAGCCGCATCTCACGTATTACATCAAGAATGATATACGACATCTCGTTCACACCGTCGCTGCCGTCTTCCTTCACACCACCCACGTTGATGAGGCAGAAGTCGGTGTATGTGTTGCTCTCCTCTGCCGTCACTCCCACCTTTGGAGGCGACGGATGATTGTTGAACTTCACCCAGAACGACTCAAGCACCTCATATACTTGTTCTTTGGTGGTGGTGCCCTCTTCCATTTCTTTCTTATATATCGGAAAAAGTGCCTGGTCTAAGCGTCCCGGATTGAAGGAGTCCCACGGGTTGAGTTCTGTCACCACACCAAGATGGATGAACCAATAATGCTGAAGAGCCTCATGGATGGTCTCCGGTGCATGAGCAGGCACCTTACGGCAGATACGCGCCATCTCCGTAAGCTCTGCTTTACGTTGAGGGTCATTTTCGGCTGCCGCCAACTCATCTAGCTTCTCTGCATGACGCTCAGCATAGTGCATGATGGCATCACATACGATGTCCATAGCTCGCAGTTCATCAAGCTGGTCAATCGCTGTCGGTTTTTTCACCAAGTCGAGCTTGGCCATGCTCTCAGCGATGCGTTGCTTCAGGTCGAGCATACCGGTATGGAACATCTTTATGCCCAAAGCGGTATGACCGGGAGCACGTTGCTCCTGGAACTCTGTGAAGATGCCTGCAGCATAGCAGTCTTTCCATTCCTGCGGGAGCGATGCGAAGATGCGGTCACGGTTGCTACGTCCTTTCCAGAAAGGAATGATGATGTCGCGATAGGCGGCACGAGTCTCCTCATCTGACTTGAACGACACTTTCTTTCGGTCATTGAGTATCTGGAGGTCCTGAAGGGTATGGATGCAGATTTCAGGATAAGTCGGAGTAGCTTTAGGAGCTGGCCCACGCTCACCTACTATCAGCTCGCCCTCGTTGATGCAGATGGATTTGTTTTCCAGAATATACTTGAACGACAATGCCCTCTGAACCGGAACTGGCTCAGCGGCGGCAACACCCGATTTATAGAACTCGGTGATCAGCAGTGCCCGTTCCGCGGAAATACGGTTGACAGCGTTCAGGCTTTGCTCACGTAGTTTTTTTATTCTTTCTGATAATACCATATTAGTTGTTAGTTTTGAGTACTTAGTTTTTAGTTCTTAGTGATTTACTTCAGACTGCAACTTAATAGTCCAATAATCAAATTAAAAATATATCTCGTCTTCTTAATTTGTCATGTTGAGAAAAGCTGGAATCCGGCAGCAGCAAACTTGTTGTTGAGTGGCTGCAAGTCTTCCTGTGTGAGGTTGTGTGCATCGCCCATCTGCCAGTTCCGTCCGAGACGACGGTATTTGTCGAAACCTGTGCGGTGGAAAGGCAGCAACGACACTTCACGGACTCGCGGATATTGCAGCAAAACGGAGATAATCTGGTCAATGCTGTCCTCATCATCGTTAACTCCCGGAATAACAGGAATACGGATTATCACCCTACTTGCGTTTTCTGCCACTTTCGCCAGATTCCTCATCACCATGTCGAATCCAGTCCCTACATATTCGGCAAAGGTTTCGCTGTTCATCGTCTTCACGTCGAAGAGGAATATATCGGTGAGAGCGATAATCTTATCCATCAGCGGAGTATCAACTGCACCGGCGGTATCGACACATGTCTGAATGTTACGCTGTTTGCACCCGCGCAGACATTCCAGAAGAAACTCAGGCTGCATGATCGGCTCTCCGCCAGAGAAAGTCACTCCCCCGCCCGACTCGTCGAAGAACACCTCGTCGCGTGCTATCTGCTCCACGAGTTGCCCGCTTTCAATGGTATAACCCACCTGCTGAATATCATCAAAGATGTTGTCACCAAGCTTACGCTTCACGGTCATTGTCTCATGCTTCGGCGACTGGCTCTCAGGGTTATGACACCAACGGCACCTCAGGCTGCATCCTTTAAAGAACACAGTCGTGCGTATGCCCGGTCCGTCATTCACCGCATAGCGTTTGATATCGAAGATGAATCCTTGCAACTATTCTGTTTTTAACAGTCCACGAATTAGTCGAATTAATCCAACAGAAACACTCAAATCCTTTAATCGTAAACCCTTAATCGTAAATCCTTAAATCACAAATCTTTAAATCGTAAATCCTTAAATCGTAAATCCTTAAATCCTTAAATCACAAATCTTTAAATCGTAAATCTTTAAATCGTAAATCTTTAAATCGTAAATCCTTAAATCACAAATCTTTAAATCGTAAATCCTTAAATCCTTAAATCACAAATCTTTATATCGTAAATCATTAAATCCTTATATCACAAATCATTAAA
>JAEEGG010009432.1_pt1 | contig 21852 bp, 18 predicted proteins | sample 9134161 | NCBI WGS metagenome assembly JAEEGG01 (sample SAMN16246543, study PRJNA631951) | gut metagenome | biome: gut microbiome; feature: rumen; material: CR-attached | host: Bos | place: Iran: Karaj | collected 2018-10
AAAACCATACGCTTCCATGATAGCTGTTGTACTGAAACAACAGAACACCACTGATTATTTCCAAAAAGATGAAAATAAACCAGTGATGATATGTCTTCAGGAAATCCAGCAGGTTGCGCATTCCCTATCGTATTTTATCGCATCAAGAAGTTGAAACGATCGATGTTCTTGAGGGCAACGCCAGCACCCATAGCCACGCAACGGAGGGGATCCTCTGGCACATGGAAGGGGATGTGCATCTTTTCCTCAAGACGCTTGTCAAGACCACGCAGCAGCGCACCGCCACCAGCCAGATAGATACCATTCTGCACGATATCGGCATACAGCTCAGGAGGTGTGTTCTCAAGGGCTGAGAGCACGGCGTTCTCAATCTTAGATACGGTCTTGTCGAGACAGTGGGCAATCTCCTGATAGCATACAGGCACCTCCATAGGCAGGGCTGTGATACGGTTAGGACCATGCACGATGAAGTCCTCTGGAGCCTCATCGCCCAGATCGGTCAGGGCAGAACCCACGTGTATCTTGATACGCTCAGCCATACGCTCAGAAACCTTCACGTTGTGCTGGCGATACATATACTCCTGAATGTCGGCTGTCAGATCGTCACCTGCCACACGGATAGAGTTGTTAGACACGATACCACCCAGTGAGATCACTGCAATCTCAGTAGAACCACCACCGATATCAACAATCATGTTGCCCTCTGGTGCTTCCACATCGATACCGATACCAATAGCAGCAGCCATCGGCTCGAAAATCAGATAGATATCACGTCCATTGGCATGCTCAGCAGAGTCGCGTACGGCACGCAGCTCCACTTCTGTTGAACCAGAAGGAACGCCAATCACCATACGGAGTGAAGGTGAGAACAGACGATTACCTACATGCACCATCTTGATCAGTCCGCGCATCATCTGCTCACAGGCAGAGAAGTCGGCGATCACGCCATCACGCAGCGGACGGATGGTTCGAATGTTCTCATGTGTCTTTTCATACATCATCTTGGCCTCGTTACCAACAGCAATCATCTTGTCGGTACGACAATCCAAAGCAATCACGGAGGGCTCATCAACCACAATCTTATCATCGCTGATGATAATGGTGTTGGCTGTACCCAGGTCGATTGCTATATCTTGAACAAAACTAAAAAATCCCATTGCGATTTATGATTTTACTGTTTTCTATTTTACCATTTTTACTTGGCAGTCTTTACAAACCAAGCGTTGATAGCTGTATCGTAGTGTGAGCTTACGCCAAAGGCACGGGTAGCAAACATACGGCGATCCTCGATATCAGTCTGGGCTCCTTTCTTGTTCAGGATATCCAGCAGTACGCCATATTCAGCCTTAGAGGGTACGATGACCACATCCTTAAAGTTCTTTGCACCAGCACGGATCAGTGAGATACCGCCGATATCAATCTTTTCGATGATATCTGCCTCAGAAGCGCCGCTGGCCACTGTCTGCTCAAAGGGATAGAGATCCACAATCACGAGATCGATCTCAGGAATCTCATACTGCTTCATCTGCGCAATGTCGCCTTCATTCTCACGACGCGCCAGAATACCACCAAACACTTTTGGATGAAGGGTCTTCACACGACCACCAAGGATTGAGGGATAGGTTGTTACATCCTCCACCTTCTGGCACTCATAGCCCAATGATTCGATAAACTGCTGGGTACCACCAGTTGACAGGAATTTCACACCCTCCTCGTTCAGTTTTTTGAGGAGCTCGTCAAGACCATCCTTGTGGAATACAGACACTAAAGCGGTCTTAATTTTCTTACTTTCAGCCATTTTCTTGTTATAACGTTATAATGTAATGCTTATTTCGCCTGCAAAGATACAAAAAGAAAACGGATTAATCTCTATTTTCCTAATGAAAAATTTGATTAATCCGTGTTAAAATTGATAGCTGTCAATCAACAGCCCTGATTCTTACGAGTGAAGGTCGAGGATGAACCTTGTGCCCTTGGTGAATTTTGGGTCGATTTCAAGGTCGCCATTCATCTTCAGAGCCATCTGTTTACAGATAGGAAGTCCTAGTCCGTCGCCCTCTGTCAGATCCTTAATCTCCAGGAAAGGTTTGAACACGTCTTCGTGATTCTCCTCAGGAATCGGCTCTCCCGTATTGGCCACCAGGAACTGATATGAGTGGGCGCCACGCTTCTTGAACTCAAGCCATATCGTACCCTCGGCAGGGGTATATTCTGCTGCATTCTGCAGCAAATGACTCAGGATATGCGTTAAGTAAGGCTTATAGAAGCTAACGTTCAGTTTCGATGCATTAACCGTCAGGTTCACATCCTTCTTCACCTTATTACGGATCTCGTCCATCAGTCCTTCGCAGAACTCAGGAACCTTGATCTCTTCCAGTTCCATCTCCTCATCTTTAGAGTTTTCCAGATCAGAGAGCTGCTGGATATGGCTGTTGAAATCCAGGAGTGCTTTCACCTCAGGCTTACTCTGGTCGAACTTCTGCAGAGTGGGATTCATCTGTGCCGAGATATTACTGATAAACTTAGCCTTCAAGGCATTGCTGTCGTTTGCAAGATCGATCTGTTTCTTCTGCTTACGGGTGAGCAGGATAAAGCGCATCAGCACGAGGGCTCCCAGCACCAAAGCAGCAGCAAGGGCAGCAGCAAGAATACTCAGACCCACGATAGCTGCCTGACGGGTAGTCAGCGAACTGTCCTTATCGGCGATCGTTGCCTCATGGTCGGAGATTTGCTTTTTCAGCGCATTCACCTCGTCGGCATGTTTCATGGCAATTGCAGAATCCTTCCATGCGATATAGTTGCTATATGAGTTTGCCACCATATTAGCGTTACCGCTCTTACGCCCGTTGGCTATCAGCGTCTGATATACCTCATCCACCTTGTCGTATTCCTTCGAGGCTGTCAGTTTATCAGCCATCTCCCGAAATACGGCATTACCCTTATCAGTCTGTCCGAAGGTGTAATAATAGATGGCTTTATTGTAGAGCAGATCGTTCTTCAGTTCATCCTTACCAGAGAGGTTGGCATGATTCTCCATCGCCTTCAGATGATCCAAGGCGTTGGCACCTCTTTTCATTCTCATATACATTTCGTAACGCTCCTTAGAAGTAAGGTAGAACATAGCAGCCTTTGCAGAAGGATCACCCTTGATGTTCTGCTCGATACGCGACAACAGATCAAATGCCTCCTTATAGTAATTCTCCTTGTAATAGAGAGCCACAGCCTTCACACCACACTCCGTACCTGCCTGATAGTTTCCTTTGTTCATATACTCTTCATAGGCACGGATAAAATGGTAACGGGCATCTGCCGTTTTCTTGTCTTTTAGACTAGTCTCCGCATGTTGCTGTAACGCACTCATCTGTGCATCCTGAGCGTGCATAAAACCGCAGGAAAGCAACAGACCTAAGGATAGGATTAAAACTCTTTTTCTCATATCTCGTTCATGTATTTGCAAAAAATTCAACTGCAAAGGTAAGTATTAATTCCGAAACAACAAAAAAAAGGGCAGCTTTTTTGTCAAAACTGCCCTTTAATGTATTAATTAACTATCATCATATCAAGTTCATGCCCAGTTTCTTGCACTCACTGCGCATCTCCTCGGGCCAGATACTGGCCTGAATCTCACCGATATGTCCCTTATGGAGCAGCACCATGCAGAGTCGGCTCTGACCGATACCACCACCTATACTCAGAGGCAGCTTGTCATTGAGCAGCTGCTGGTGGAAATAAAGCTCCTTGCGGTCTTCTTTGTCCTCCAGTTTCAGCTGACGCAGCAACGACTCCTTATCCACTCGGATACCCATCGAGGAGAGCTCAAACGAACGTCCCAGCACGGGATACCATATCAGGATATCACCATTCAGACCCTCACGGCCATTCTCTGCCACAGTAGTCCAGTCGTCATAGTCAGGCGCACGTCCGTCATGCTTCTCACCATTCGAGAGCTTGCCGCCTATACCTATTATAAATACAGCACCATATTTCTCACAGATAGCATCCTCGCGCTCCTTGGGTGTGAGGTCGGGATACATCTGCAGCAACTCTTCGGCGTGGATGAAGTGAATCTTCTCAGGCAGGAAGGGCTTGATCTGCGGATAAGTCTCACAAGTGAGGTATTCCGTACGACGTATAGCAGCATAGATGCGCTCCACGATATTCTTCAGAAAAGCCAGCGTGCGATCTTCCTTACGGATCACAGCTTCCCAGTCCCACTGATCCACGTAGAGGGAATGCAGGTTGTCGAGCTCCTCATCCGCGCGTATAGCGTTCATATCTGTATAGATGCCATAGCCTGGTTCTATCTGATACTCGGCCAGCGAGAGTCGCTTCCACTTGGCCAGTGAATGAACCACTTCAGCCCTCGCATCACCCAGATCCTTGATAGGGAACGTTACGGCTCGCTCTACGCCGTTCAGATCGTCGTTGATACCAAGTCCCTTCAGAACAAAGAGTGGTGCAGTGACACGACGCAGGCGAAGCTCTGTTGAGAGGTTCTGCTGAAAGAAGTCCTTAATCAGTTTGATACCCTGCTCTGTCTGCTTCATATCGAGCAGCGGCTCGTACTGAATTGGTTTTATTACTTGTCCCATTTTTACAGTTTATGTTTAATTTGCGTGCAAAGATACATATTTTCTTAAATTCTGCAAGCAAATTGGCGATTATTTTTGCAAAATGACACAAATAATTGATTTCTGCTAACTTTTTGCATCTCCATGGCAATCCTTAAAAGAAATTAATTCCATCAATTTTTCGCCACACCCCTTTCGCCTTTCACATTTTTATTGTAACTTTGCAGCCGTTTTAAAGGTCCCGTAGCTTAGCTGAATAGAGCGTCAGATTCCGGTTCTGAAGGTCTTGGGTTTGAATCCCAACGGGATCACTTTAGAAAAATCCGCAAGAAACTGACATGTAGAATCTTGCGGATTTCTTTTGTTATTTACCCAACACTTCGTCGAGTTTTTCCGGAAGGTCGTCGAGGTCTATATTGCTGACGACAATCTTTCCCTGGGGATTCACCAACAGGTTTGTGGGGATGCCAAACACCTTATACACCTCAACAGCCTTTGAATCCCAGCCTTTCAGGTCGGAAAGGTGATTCCAAGACAGATTCATCTTCTTGACAGCTTTCTGCCAGGCCTGCGCATCATCATCGAGCGAGATGCCTACCACCTCGAAGCCGTCTGCATGGTATGCCCGATACACCTTCACCAGCTCGGGCAGTTCTGCACGACAGGGGCCGCACCAGGATGCCCAGAAGTCTATCAACACCCACTTACCTTTGCCTACGTACTCACTCAGGCGATGCGACTGACCATTTAAGTCTTTCAACTGCAAATCAGTGTATTGCTTACCTACCAAGACCTGCATCGGATCCTCGTCATCTTCACCATTGGCTCCAGTACCAGCCATTGCCGGACAGGCCAGCACCCACATAAGAGCCATCACACACAATAAAACCTTCTTCTTCATGACGCGTATTATTATTAATTCGGTTACAAAGATACAAAATATTTTTGAAACCACCAAATGATTTGTAGAATTTCCTGGAATTGTTAAAATGTCAACCACATCAGGAAATAAGCGAAAAAATGTCAACTGAAATTAGGAAAAGACATAATGGCGCGTCGGCGTTGCGGCTTAATGTCTTTTCCTACTTCGTAGAATTCTCAATTTTAACATTTCAAGGTTTTTGGGGAAAATGCTTGCAGGATTGCTGAAATTTTCATACCTTTGCAACGCCGGAACAGAGATAGGGAGAGAGCAGGGATTAAGGATAGAAATTGCGAGATTTAAATCTAGAAATTGCGCGTATTAATGGTAGCAAACTTTTCTTTTAACAGAGCCAGGAAAGCAGCTTAGGAGCAGCAACGAATTATTTGATAAATTGTTTAACATTCTCGAGAGTCGTGAGACTCCCGTTTGGGTGGCGGGCGAACTTTTCTGAAAAAAAATGCCAGAAATGTTTGGAATTTGGAAACATTTGTTTATCTTTGCAACCAGAACTATAAACAAACTGAAACAATCGATCTTGACCAAATGGCAGGTAATCTCAAGGTAATACAGAAGATTCGCAGTTCGTTCACAAGGCAGTTGACGATCTGGGTGGCTGGCGGTGTGCTGGTGATTACAGCAGTCGTCATCTTCCTATTGGGGCGGTTTTCCCAGCAGGTTATTTTGGATGAATCGATTGAGATCACCCAACAGTCATTGGAGAATATGGCTGTCAGGATCAGTAACGAGTTACAGCAGTCAGACATCTCAGCGCAGCTCGAGAATCGCCCCTTCAGCATCAAAAAGGCGGAGATTGAACAACTGATAGAGAAAGACAATCAGTTGAAAGCCATCAGGCAGTCGCAACCTAACATCAAGCTTCGGGTGATGGAAGCAAAAGCCGACACTGTTTCAGAGGCAGTATGGCAGGATGCCCAAAAGAACTACGTCTTCCAAGAGCCCATCTACGGCAATCAGTTCTGCATCACTGCCACATGCCCTGCTGAAGATATCTATTCTAAGTACACGAGCGTGCAATGGCTTCTTATCAGGAGTTCACTCATCGGTGTGCTGGGGCTGCTGCTGATCCTTTGGCAGGTGATAGCCCGCCATCTGCGGCCGCTTCACACCTTGGCCGACTCTGCCCAGCGTATCGCCGACGGCCATATCAACGAGCGGATCCCCGACAGCCGCCATAAGGACGAGATAGGCCAGTTGCAGAACAGTCTCGCCACGATGCAGCTATCCTTGGCAGACTATATGGATGAGATGCAGCAGAAGCAGACAGAGCTCAACATGCAGAACGCCCAGCTGCAAGAAGCCTACGATGAGGCACAGGAATACGAGCGGATGAAGGATAAGTTCCTGCATGACACGACCAACGAGATGTCAGAGCCTGTGGCAATGATATGCAAGTGCACCGATACCATCTGTGCTAACTATCAGACGATGTCGAAGGCCGAGATCGCCAAGATACAGATAGACATCCTCCAAGCTACCGAGCGTGTTACATCACTGTTAGACCAATCATTTACCACTGACGAATGAAACAGATTATCCAATATATACAGCAGCGGCTCTCGCTCCAATTGGGACTGCTCATCGTGGGCATCATCATGGTGGTGTTCTCTGCGCTCTTCGACTATCTGTTCTATAATTGCAAGCGTTACATCAAGCAGGTGGCCATCGAAAGGGCTGAGCAACAGCTCGACAATACGGTTGAACATATCAACGGCATCATGAACGAGACGGAGTTGGTGACCAACTATATGGCTACCGTCATCCCCCATCGTCTGCATCCCGATTCACTGCTGGCCATTGCCCATAGGACAGTCACCAACCACAGTATCCTGACAGGATTCGCCATCTCGATGGAGCCCTACTTCTTCCCCGAGATGGGGCGCTATTTCTCAGCTTACTCCCTACGTCAGGACGACACCATCTCTACCGTGCGCGAAGGGCCCTTTGAGTATTTTGAGAAAGTATGGTACAAGAGCTCACGCACGTTGGGTGTGCCCTGCTGGGTAGATGCCTTCGACGACTATAACGAGGGTACACAATCATCGAAGGATTATCTGACCTCCTATTGCTGTCCGATGCGCGACGAGAACGGCAAGTTTATCGGCTCCATCACAACCAGTCTCTCGCTGAACTGGCTTTCAGAGGCTGTCACAAAGATCCAGTCCTATCCGAATTCGTCAGCCATCATGATAGGTCGCAATGGCACTTATCTGGTTCATCCTGACACAGCCAAGCTGTTCCGGGAGACCATCTTCTCGGATGCAGCCCCTGAGGCGCAACGTGACATCAACATTCTCGGCAAGGCGATGATAGCTGGTCACAGCGGCATGACGCAGACCATCGTTGACGGGCAGGAAGCCTATATCTTCTATCGTCCATTGCAGCGAACAGGCTGGAGTATCGCCATCGTATGTCCGGCAAGCGACGTGTTCAGCAGATACCATCAGTTGCTATATACCGTCTGGGTTATCATCGGCATCGGTCTGCTCGCACTACTGCTCATCTGCTATCTGACCATCAAGAAGGCGATGCTACCCGTAAGGCAACTGGCCAGACATGCCCAGCTCATTGCCAAGGGGAACTTTGACGAGCAGATGCCAGAGAGTGATCGCAGCGACAGCGTTGGGCGCCTTACTAACAGTTTCATCCAGATGCAACATACGCTGGCAAAATCAGTAGCTGACATCCAAAAAGTGAATTTGGAACTGGAAAAGCATAATGAGAAACTGTCTCATGCCTATAAGTTGAAAAAGGAAGCCAACGAGCGCAAGACAGCCTTCATCCAGAGCATGTTCCATCAGATACGCACCCCGCTGAACATCATCAACGGATTCACGCAGGTACTTGGTAACAACTTCCATGAGCTGTCAGAGGAGGAGATTGAAGACATCACGGGCAGAATGAAGGAGAGTGCCGATGACATCAACACCCTTTTAAATACACTTAAGCTTCCTGAGAAGAAGTGAACACCAGCTTACACTCGCTGACGAACTCCTTCTGTTGAGAGGAAAGACGCGTGCCTTTCCAAGAGGCTACCTGCTCATCAACAATACGGCGACACATCTCGTCAGCAGCCAACTGCGCCAGATAAAGACGGATGCGGAGTTTAAGGAAACTTGAGTCATGAAGACGATCCATCGCCTCTCGAAGCCGCTGCTCAGCAGTCTCAACATCTTCTTCAAGCTTCACGGCAGACATATAGAGAGGTAATGCCAGTTCGGCCTCCTGAGCTGCTACATAACCCTTGAAAGGCAACAGCCGTTCACGGATGCGACGCATCTCAGAAAACAACAGATAATACTCTTTCTCGTGCTGATAAGAAGAGGGTATCTCAAACAGCAAGCGCCTGGCATAGTCGAACAGCAACTTCCTGTCTTCAACGATATTCTTTGAGCGTTCCTTCTTCTGGGGCGCCTTTTGAGTATTGCCAGCAGTCTTTTCCTTTGGCTCTGGCGCAATCAGTTCCAGAAGTTCTGGCTCCAACTCCACAGAGGCATAAATCAAGCTGGGAATAGAGACCACCAGCTGGCGACGGCGCTTGCCCTTGATACGCAGCACAACACCCTCGCAACCATCATAGAAACCTCCAGTAATGCGAATCTTATCACCTGCCTGCAAATGAATCTCATCGGGTTTGTAATAGGTGATGTTCTCGCCTGCTATATCCGAGAAGGCTATGAAGTTACGCATGTCGTGCTCAGACACGGAGAGATAATCCTCTTTATTAGAAAAGGAGGACTTGCGGATAAAAAGTCCGTCGCGGCGAAACTTGATGGCCTCGCGTACGCCCTCCAGTGTTCCACGAACGAAGATGAGTCCTGGAAGAGCAGGTACCAAGACACGCTGACGCTTGCCTTGCTTCCCCTTCAGCTCATACTTCAGAGGCACGAAGCACTCATGCGCATCGCGTCGCAGCTCATCACGGATCTTCAACTCATGATCTCGCGTTACTGAACCTATGACATACCATCTCACCTCATTTTCATCCATCTTCCCGAAAATTTCTGCAAAGTTAGTGCATTTTTTTCGATTATATGAAAGAATCTGCTGAAAAATGCTTAATTTTGTATCCTCTTAAAATGAAAGATAGCGAAAATGGATATTACCGAACGATTTCTTAACTACACGAAATTCGACACGCAGTCGCAAGAAGACAGCGACCAGGTGCCGAGTACCGAGAAACAGCTAGTGTTTGCTAACTACCTGAAAAAGGAACTGGAGAACGAAGGTTTGAGCGACGTTGAGATGGACGACAAAGGTTACATCTACGCCACATTGAAAGCCAACGTGAAAGACCATATCCCCACCATCGGCTTTATATCCCACTACGATACAAGTCCTGACTGCTCAGGCGCTGACATCAAGGCCCGCATTGTGAACAACTATGACGGCAGCGACATCCTCTTGTCGGAAGGCATCGTGAGCAGTCCGAAGAAGTTCCCGGAACTGCTGAAGCATGTAGGTGAGGATCTCATTGTGACAGATGGACATACGCTGTTGGGAGCCGATGACAAGGCTGGTATCGCAGAGATCATCCAGGCTATGTGCTGGTTGAGAGACCATCCGGAAGTGAAACACGGTAAAATCCGCATCGCCTTCAACCCTGACGAGGAGATCGGTATGGGAGCCCACCACTTTGACGTAGGGAAGTTCGGATGCGACTGGGCCTACACGATGGATGGCGGTGATGTGGGTGAGCTGGAGTTCGAGAACTTCAATGCCGCCAGCGCCAAGATCTTCATCAAAGGTGTGAGCGTGCATCCGGGCTATGCCAAGAACAAGATGGTGAACGCCAATATCCTGGCTACAGAGTTCGCCCAGATGTTGCCTGCCGAAGAGCGTCCTGAGACCACCGAGGGCTATCAGGGATTCTACCATCTGCTAGGCATCGAGAGTCATGTGGAGCAGGCTAAGCTGAGTTACATCATCCGCGATCACGACCGCGATCGCTTTGAAGAACGTAAGCGCTTGGTGCTGAAATGTGCGGAGCAGATGAACGAGACTTACGGCGAAGGCACAGTGACAGCAGAGGTGAAAGACCAGTATTACAATATGAAGGAGAAGATTGACCCCCAGATGCACGTCATCGACCTGGTGCTGCATGCGATGCAGGATTGTGGCGTAGCACCCAAGGTGAAGCCTATACGTGGCGGTACGGATGGTGCACAGCTATCGTTCAAAGGTCTCCCCTGCCCTAACATCTTTGCTGGTGGTGTGAACTTTCACGGACCTTATGAGTTTGTCAGCATCCAGTCGATGAAACAGGCCATGCAGGTGATCATCCGCATCTGCGAACTGACAGCAGAGTATAATAACTGATTCTGTAATCCATCAAATGGCAAGTAGTGCGTCGAGCGATTCCTGCTCGCCTACAACCCAGATGATATCCCCTTCCCGGAACTTACGATTTGGAGGGAAAGTAGAGAGGTTCTGCTTTCCTTCCTCCAAGCCGATAACCATACAGCTGTAGAGGTCGCGGATACCGCTGTCTATCAGTGTCTTGCCCACAAAGGGACTATCACCGCCGATCACCAACTGGCGTAGCATCATCAGGCGTTTCTCGGCATCAGGATCAGCACCCAAACGCTCATTATCCAGAGCCTCACGGAAGGCAGAGAACTGTTCATCGCTACCAATAGCCTGCAATACATCGCCTGGGAAAATCACAAAATCCCCATCGGGAATGTTTACACGCCAGCCACTGCGCAGGATACTGCTGATATGCACACCATAGTTCTTACCCAGATTCAACTGCTTCAAACTCTTTCCCATCCATAAAGAATCAGATGGCACTTCAAATTCGGCGATATGAATATCACGATCCAACAGACGATCGGCATATAGCGGACGCTTCTTGCCATGCACCTGGGCATCAATCTCGCGAGAGCGCAAGTTCTGCACAAACAGACGTTCAAGCGTGATACTGCGATGTTTCACCCAACGGGAGAAGATGATCAGCGTAACAACGAGCACACCAATGGTAATCATCAGCGCATTGGTAAAACGACTCAGATAATTGCAGATATAGAAGATAAAGGAGATGGCGATTATGAAACGCACCACAATGGTAAAGATGAGTGGCATGCGGTTGCGAGTACTTGCAGCCCATAAGGCACGAAACTCCGGACTGCGGTTCTTTTTCATCACCATAGCACGCAGGAATGGCGCTATGAGAAGCACTGTTAGCACACCTGTAACACCATTGGCATACCAATGAAGCTCCCAACCAGGCATCAGATTACGCATGAAGGGCAGCACAACGGTAAACATGACGGCAATAGAGGCAGAAGTCAGGATGGAATACACCACCGTATTGACAGTCATCTGCGTGAGCAGCCTCTTCCAATGGTTCTCATTATGTGTGTGCTGATGAGTGGTCATCGTCAGCGAATTAAGGGTGTTGATAAGCTTATTGGGCAAATGGTGCTCCAGATGATTGTAAACCGGTGTGGCAAGACGAATCATATAAGGAGTGAGGAACGTGGTAGTAACAGACACTGCCACCACTACCGGATATAGGAAATCACTGATAACACCCAAGGATAGACCCAGCGATGCAATGATAAATGAGAACTCACCAATCTGCGCCATCGAGAAACCGCATCGCATAGCTGACTTTAACGACTCACCTGCCAACATGAACGAGAATGTGCCAAACACGCTCTGTCCTATCAGGATAGCCATCACCAATATGGCAATGGGGACAGCATACTCTACAAGGATCTTAGGTTCAACCATCATACCTACCGACACGAAGAAGATGGCACCAAAGAGATTCTTTACAGGCTCCACCAGTTTCTCGATACGCTCCGCCTCAACCGTCTCTGCCAAAATACTACCCATGATAAAGGCACCAAATGCAGAGCTGAAACCTACCTGAGTAGAGAAGACAGCCATCGCACAACAGAGACCTATCGACACCACTAACAGCACCTCGGCATTAATCAGCGAGCGAACCGAACGCAAGAAGAGCGGAACAGCGAAGATACCCACCACGAGCCACAATATCAGGAAGAAACCGATACGCATTATCGACGTTAGCATCTGACTGCCTTCCAAATTGCCTTGGGCAATGGCACTCAGCATCACCATCATCACGATAGCCAGGATATCTTCAAGTATCAGCACGCTCATCACCAAACCAGCAAACTGCTGCTGGCGTAGTCCCAAATCATCAAAAGCCTTATAGATAATCGTTGTTGACGACATGGCCAGCATACCACCCAAGAAGATACAGTCCATATGCCCCCATCCGAAAAAACGACCTACACAAAAGCCCAACAAAGACATACAGAAGATGATGGTACAGGTAGAAATGACAGGCGATGCCCCCATCTTCAGAATCTTCTTGAAAGAGAAATCAAGACCGAGTGAGAACAAAAGGAACAACACACCGATATCAGCCCATAGATGCACGTTTTCCATATCTACGACAGATGCCGTATAAGGCATGTTAGGACTCACCAGGAAGCCTGCCACGATATAGCCCAGAACCAAAGGTTGCTTCAGTTTTTTGAATATCAGCGTAACAAATCCTGCTACCACTAAGATGAGAGCAAGATCCTCTATCATATCAGGAAGTTCAGCCATATCTATTGTCTATTATCAAAAGTCTAATACCACTGCACAGCATTCGAGTAGCTGCTGCGCTTATCGTATTTCAAGGCATCCGTCAGCGTTGCTGCATTACACCTGAATGAGAAGTTATAGCTGGTATATGGTGCGAGCACCACTGAGCACGACATATTAAAGCAATGCAGATCGCGACTGAGCGAAGCAGTGGTCATGGATATTTTCTTGTTATCGAAGTCATAACCTGATGAGAAGGAGATGTTCCAGCCATCACTGATACGCACGTTACCACTCACATTCAGGTTCTGCGTCACCTTATAAGGATAGCGCATGGTGTCGTAGTTGAACTTCTTCACGTTCATATCCTCACGTATCGTTAGACCATAACCAATACTCAGACTCCAGGGTATATTGAAGGTCATATAGCCGTCGGCATCAGTCTCAGCCTTATTGCTGCTGTTTTTCTTAGCACCATGCTTGGCCTTCTCCATATCCTTATCAATGTTCGACTCAGCAGGATTATCCCACTCGTCGTCATCAGATTTTTTATTCTTGTTTTTGTCCTTCTTATCCACTTTCTCACCCCTGAGCCGCTTAATGAAATTCATCACCTTCTCGTTATTAAGCGTATATGAGAGGTTCTGGGAGAGACCTGTGAAACGCCCGAACTTACCTTGCTGCCAATAAGTGACGTTCTCACTCTCACGAGGGGTAGCGCCCACACTGTCAGCCTCATAGACATACGACTTGAATACAGTACTCAGGTTCAGTGTATAGCTCTTGGAGAGTTTCAGACGCATGGAAACATTAAGGTCACCGAGCGGACGGATATCTGTTGCAAAGTTGTAGTAGGACGACAACTTCAACTCATCAATCAGCGAGATCTTCTTCACACCTGTAGAGTCATCGTCACTTTTCACCTTCATTTCGACATTGTTACTCAACTCGAAGTTCAACAAGCTCGATTTTCCCTTACCTGGATAACCATAAGCCGCACCTTGATAAGGACTGTACTCCACCATCGTGACGTTTCCATTTGCATCGGTCTTTTGGTAGTAGTCATAGTAGCCATAACTTCTGGCACTAAAGTCTGGTGCATACGCAAAACTCACCGTTGGTGTCAAGACGTGACGGATGGCCTGGATCTTGTCGCCGAAAATCTTACGATTGGGAATCCAGAAACCATACATCTTAGTTGAGAGACCCAGATTCAGGCTCCAGTTATAGACATTATAGAAACCTGTTATAGTATCTGTAACCTCACGCTGCTTGTCTTCGTCCCACGACTTATGTATCTTTCGCAGATAGTTACGATCTACGAAATTGAATGATGGCGTAACATTCAGATAGTTGAAGAGTGTCAAGTTGGCTCTAATGGGAATCGTATGCTGCATGCCGTTCACCCAGTCTTTGTTCAACTTCGACTTCATGATCAGCTCTTCCTTCGTGTTAATCTCGTTCTTAAACAAACCAGTATAGCTGATGGAGATTTTCTCATACCATTTTTCCGTACCTGCAGCCTTCTTCTTTTTAAAGGGATAGAATGGCGCAATGGCAATGTTCAAGTTAGGGAGCGTCACCGCAAGCGAAGAGTCACGCATATTCTGACTGACGTTCATCTGCGTACCAATCGTCATACCAATACTTGAGAAGCGAGTCTGGTAAGATACTGATGAAGTACGGGTGGATTGTGTCAGTGCCTGCGGATTATACATGGAACTGAGGTTATTACGCTCAAATTTCGTTGTGGCAAAGTTCACGCTCGCCGACAGAGTAGAATAAGGATTAGCCTTCGCATCCTGACTATGCGACCACTGAATTTTGAAACTGTTCTCCTTCGAATAGTCAGGCATATTCTTCTCGCCATGGATGGTATTCTGATAACTGATCAGGAACGAGCCGTTGTATCTGTAGCGCTTTCTATAGTTCGATGTAGCAGTTAAGCCCCAAGAGCCCTTAGTATATATCTCACCTATCAGTTTCAAGTCCATCTTGTCGCTGATAGCAAAGTAGTAACCTCCGTCACGCAGATAGAATCCACGTTCCATCTCATCTCCGTAGGTTGGCATAATCAGACCGCTGGAATAACTCTTTGTAAAGGGGAAGAAGCCGTAAGGTACTGCTAAAGGCAGAGGCACATCAGCCACCACGAGGTAGGCAGGACCAAACACCACATCCTTACCAGGGCGCACCTTCGCACGCGAGAGTGCCAGATAGAAGTCGGGATGCGGATCGTCACAGGTCGTATAGCGTCCGTGCTGAAGGAACATCTCGCCATCGGCACCACGCTTGGATATCTCACTGGTTAGGAATCCTTCATCCTGCTGGGTATAGACAGAGGTGATCAGACCTTTCTTCGTCTTGAAGTTAAACGACATCGTATCGCTCTCATACTCGTCGTTACCCATCTTGAACACAGGTGTACCAGTCAGTTCCTTTGTCGTGCTATCCATCGTTCCTGTGGCATGCACCAGATTGCTGTCAAGACTCATGGAAATGCGATCACTCTCCAAATCCATATTCTGATATTTCACCTTTGAAGAGCCATAGAGGTTAGCCATCTTAACGCCTGCATGATAGGTCAGAGAGTCATCGGCAGAGTACTCCACAGGAGAGTCGATACCATTTTTACGACTGCGGTTGATACTGTCGAGTGCCAAAGAGTCATCTACGGCTTTGTTGTGTCTATAGATAGCCAGCTCCAAAGAGTCCATCATCGAGGTATCACGTTTGGTCTTTGCGCTTGCTTCCACATGTGTGTTCAGCACAGTATCCGTCTGCTGGTGTGAAACAGTATCTTTCACATCATTCTTCCTGGACCTTTTCGAATACAGCGACAAAGGTCCTTCTGCCATCATCATCATCATGGCAAAAAGCATAAGGATTAAAGCTGATTTTCTTTTCACACTTGTAATCTTTCGTTTGCGCTGCAAAGGTACAATAAAAGAAGTGAAAAGCGGAAATCGAAAAGTGAAAAGTTGCTATACCTTGTTATTTTTTAACGCAATCAGCCCACTTTTCACGCTTCACTTCCCACTTTTCACTCCTTATGGTTCACTTCTCACTCAAACATATCCACCCATTTTTGGAATCTGCGCACACCATCCCAGCCGAATTTCTCCAGACTTCGCATCGCTTGCACAACTGTGCGCTCATTGCCCGGGTGAGTCTTTGAATAAAATTTATCGGCATAACAAACCACCTCTTCCTCTAGCGCCACAGGCATATAATCCTGATGGGGCAAAGGCAGCTGCTGCTGTTCGATATCCCATTTCGTGAGGCCTGTTCCCGTATGGCGTTCGCACACCAGCGCATGACGCTCCCATCCCTCCTGGCGCATCATCTCTGCACCTATAATACCATGACGGATATAAGGTTCTGTGCCAAAGCACTGAATACCTGGTGCGTCACAACGGAAAATACCGATATCGTGAAGCATGGCAGCTTCTTCAAGAAACTCCTCGTCGAGTTTCAATTCCGGATGTGCCTTGGAAATCTTCAGACATCGGTCAGCCACCTGACGACTGTGTACTAACAATATCCGTCGGAGTTCATTCTCCGACGGATAATACTTATCTATGATTGACTGATAGTCCATTATGCCTCACGTTCAATCCACGCAATCGTGTCGCCCTGACGGATCTTCTGTCCAGGTTTCACGCTGATATCCACGAGCTTACCACCCAGTGCAGCAGGAATCTCTACGATCTCGCCCCACTTTGTCTGGAGGTAGCAGAACACATCACCTTCCTTATACTTCTGACCAATGAATGGCTCAATGCAGGCGGCAGGTACACCCTCGCCACCAAAGCTCCACATGAGTTGTCCATCCAGCGGACTCTTCACAGCGTCAGCCTTAGCATGCTTCAGGGCATCAATCTCTTCCTGAGAGATCTTCTGACCACCACCCAACTTGGCATCCTTTGCCTTCTGGATATCAGCCAGCAGCTGCTTCTTGGCCTGACCGCTCTTGAATGGACGATACTGCTCTGGATGCATAGCCAACTCGAAGAGTTCTTCATCATCCTGTCCATAATCCCAGCCGTTCTCATCCATCTCCTTGCGGAAAGTATCGAGAGTATTCTCCAACAGTGTATGAGGATCGGCATCTGTAAACTTCAGTCCCTTCTTCTCTGCCAGTTCTATCAGCTCAGGAGCGATGGTGCCAGGCACCTTACCACTCTTACCAAGGATCATGCCCCAGATAGCGTCGTCCATCATCACATAGCGACCCTTGCCCTGCTCCATCGTCAGGAGGTTCATCAGCGCAATATTCTTAGTGTACTGTGAGAATGGTGTTACCAATGGGGGATAACCAACCTTTGGCCATACATACTCCACCTCATTGAAGAGCTTCACAAGCATATCGTCCATGGTCAGGATCGACTCACCCTTCTTCTCACGCTCCTTATTGATCATCTTCTGGATAGGACCAAGATCGGCCATCATCGAGCCCATCATGCCACCAGGCAGACCACTACCAAGCAGCAGTGAAGACATGTGCTTGTTGGCAGGGTTGATAAAGCATCCGAGCCAGTCGTCGATAAACTCCTGAGTCAGCGTACGAGCCTGCATATAGGCGTTCATATTCAAGTCAGCCACCTCAAAGCCCTCGTTCTTCAGCATGCTCTGAACAGAGATGATATCTGGGTGAACCTTACCCCAAGACAGCGGCTCGATAGCGGTATCGATGATGTCGGCACCATTGTTACAAACTTCCAGGATAGAAGCCATCGAGAGTCCAGGACCTGAGTGACCATGATACTGGATGATGATATCGGGATGCTTGGTCTTAATGGCCTTTGTCAACTTACCCAGCATAGCTGGCTGTCCGATACCGGCCATATCCTTCAGGCAGATTTCCTCTGCACCAGCAGCAATCACCTCATCAGCAATAGCAGCATAGTACTCTACGGTATGTACAGGAGAAGTCGTGATACACAGAGTAGCCTGTGGGGTCATACCACCTTCCTTAGCCCATTTGATGCTGGGAATGATATTACGGGTATCGTTGAGTCCACAGAAGATACGAGTGATATCGACACCCTGTGCATGCTTCACCTTATACATCAAGGCACGTACATCATCAGGCACAGGATACATGCGCAGGGCATTCAGACCACGATCGAGCATGTGAGTCTTGATACCCACCTCGTTAAATGGTTTGCAAAATGCTCTCACTGCCAGATTAGGATTCTCACCTGCCATCAGGTTCACCTGTTCAAAGGCACCACCATTCGTTTCCACTCGGGCGAAACAGCCCATATCGATAATAGCGGGAGCAACACGTTCCAACTGATCCTTACGAGGCTGGAACTTACCGGAACTCTGCCACATGTCCCTATAAACGAGACTGAATTGAATCTTCTTCTTTGCCATATTATTATTCAATTTTGCAATTTGAATGCAAATATAGCACATTTTTCCCACATAGCATTAAAAAGCCCCGCAAATTAATAATTTTTTGCAGGGCTTTATTTTTAGAAAGAGTGGTTCATGAATCGCTGTTCAGCAAGTTGTTCATACTTGGTGCCCGGGCGACCATAGTTGGCATAGGGATAGATACTGATACCACCACGCGGCGTGAAGAGACCTATCACCTCGATATATTTAGGATCCATCAACTTCACCAGATCCTTCATGATCACATTCACGCAATCCTCATGGAAATCCCCATGATTACGGAAGCTGAACAGATAAAGTTTCAAGCTCTTGCTCTCCACCATCCGCTCACCAGGAATATACATGATTTTGATTTCCGCGAAGTCAGGCTGTCCCGTAATAGGGCACAACGAGGTAAACTCCGGACAGTTGAACTGCACCCAATAGTCATTCTCGGGATGCTTATTCTGGAAAGTCTCCAACACCTCAGGAGCATAATCCATCTTGTACTCGGTCTTCTTGCCGAGCTGCTGTAATCCTTCTTGCTCTCTGCTCATAGTTCTTTCACCTTAAATATATTATACGCCACATTCTTATCAAAGACATCCTCGTGATCATGCTGCTTCGTAAAGTTCACCACGCGGATGGTTATCGGCAATGCCACGATCTCATAAACAGTCTTCAGCGTCACCTGCGTAATCACAAGCGACGGCATTTCCTCCCAGGGAATCACGCCACCTAAAGCCAAGGGGAAGAAGATGATAGAGTCAGTCAGCTCACCGAAAATGGTACTCAGCACAGCACGATACGAGAAGTTCTTTCCACTCGACGAGAGTTTCATCTTACTCATGACAAAAGCGTTCATAAACGATCCGCACAGGAATGCCAGGAATGAGGCTCCGGCGATACGGGGTGCCAGTCCGAAGATCTGGTGGAATCCCTCTTCACCATGCCAGTAGGGAGCCCCGGGAATCCAGTCGGCAATCGCGCCGAAGAGCACAAACATAAAGTTCATGGCAAAGCCAAGCCAGATAAGCAGGCGTGTGCGCCCATAGCCCCACACTTCACATACCACATCGTTGATAATGTAACTCACTGGAAATACAATCAGACCAGCCGTCATGTTCGCAGGTCCAAAAGAGATCTGCTTTGTCTCAAGTACGTTTGCCGTAATCAGGCAGACGCAGAACAGTATGCCGTAAAACATAAACAGCACACTGATTTTTGGTTCTTGTTTCTGTTTCATTATTCTTGTTTTGTTAAAGGGGGTTTCGCAAGCAACTAATGTTTGCGGGCATAAAGCCGCAAGTACCCCTGTGTTTCAAATTAAAGCAGGTAGAACAGCCAGCCCATATAGACAGCAAAGCCACCTATGAGCACAGCCCCTTCCCTACGCGACACATAATACTTGGTGAAGGCAAACATCCAAAGTAAGCCCATACTCACCAGCATCATGGTCAGATCGACAATCGTGATACCCATAATACGCATGGGGTGCACCACTGCCGTCAGTCCGAGAATCAATAAGATATTGAAGACGTTCGAGCCAATCACATTTCCGATGGCAATAGCCGAACGCCCTTTATAAGCAGCAACCACACTCGTAGCCAACTCAGGCAACGAGGTACCACCAGCCACAATCGTCAGGCCTACCACACTCTGGCGCACACCATAGCGATGAGCCACATACGAGGCAGCATCCACAAACAGATCACTACCAATAATCAGGCAAGCCAGACCTAATACAATCCATAAGATACTACGTCCTACCTTAGAGTAGTCCTTTGGCAACTCACGGTTATCCTCCAGCTCCTCTTCAGTAGGCATCAAGCCAGCCTTCCTCGCGGCGTTGAAAGTATAAATCATGAATGCCGTAAAACCGATCAGCAGGATGATACCGTCAGAACGGCTGATCTCGTTACCCCAAAGGTGAGGTGAGTTCATATCGTCGATACAAAGCAGGAAGAACAGGAATGCCGCCATCGCAGCCCAGGGGATATCCTTAGTCACCGTCATTTTCACAACCGGCATCGGCGCCAATACAGCCGAACAACCCACGATGAGCATTGTGTTGAAGATGTTGGAACCTATCACGTTACCCACCGCCAGATCCGATGTCCCCTTCAGAGCCGACACCAGGCTGACGAACAGCTCTGGCGCAGAAGTTCCAGCAGCCACAATTGTCAAACCAATGATAATCTCAGGCACGCGCATGCCACGGGCAAGCTGGGAAGCACCATCTGTCAAGCGGTTAGCACCCCATATCACCAGGAATATTCCTACAATGATATAAACAATGTTTATCAGCATTCTTTTGTTATTTAGTCTTCGTCATCATCCCAGTCGTCACCAAAGAACGTGTCGAAGTCACCCTCCAGCGAAGGCCCTACAAACGCATCCATCTGCCGACGGTCTTTTTTTGTTGGGCGTCCCGTTCCTCTGGCTCTGTTCACGAATCCGCTGATGCGGTTCATCTCCAGCAGCTCATACTGGTCGGGAGTCGTCACATTCTCATAGATCTCAGGCAGCAGCTTCGCCCCCACCCGCTGTTCTATGGTCTTCAGTATCTTGAAGGAATAGGTCACAGGCGGCTTTCTGACGCAGACAGTCTCACCAGCCTTCACCGTATGCGAGGGTTTCACGTTCACGCCCTTAATGGTGACGCGTCCGTTCTTACAGGCATCGGCAGCTATAGAACGTGTCTTGAAAATACGCGCAGCCCACAGCCATTTGTCGATTCTTGCTACCTCACCCATCTCACACTTCACTTTTTACAACGCGCTTCCCCAGCTTGTTATACTGGTTCATCGTCAGGTCGATACCTGCCAGCACAAAACTCTTGATCACCTCCACCGCTGTATCAATACTTGGTTGCAACGCCTTCAGCTCCTCTGCGTCATATTTACCCAGCACCCAGTCCACCTGCATGCCTCGTGGAAATTCGTTGCCGATTCCCATCCTTAAGCGGGCGTAGTTCTGACCGATGAGCTGCTGGATATGTCCCAGGCCGTTATGCCCGCCATTCGAGCCTCCCGCCTTTAGACGGAACTGTCCCAGGGGCAGCGCCACATCGTCGCTGATCACCAGCAGGCGACTCTGGTCGATATTCTCCTTGTTCAGCCAGTATCTCACGGCGTTACCACTCAGATTCATGAAGGTTGACGGCTTGAGCAGGATTACTTTCCGACCTTTGAGCGACGTTTCGGCCACAAAGCCGTAGCGCTTGTCTTCAAATGAAATATTGGACGCCTTCGCAAAAGCGTCCAATACCATGAATCCTGTATTGTGGCGGGTCAGTTCGTATTCGTCACCGACATTGCCCAAGCCAACAATCAAGTACTTGTCCATGCACCGAACAGTTCAGTGATTACTGAGCGTCCTCTG
>JAEEGG010009441.1_pt1 | contig 21842 bp, 22 predicted proteins | sample 9134161 | NCBI WGS metagenome assembly JAEEGG01 (sample SAMN16246543, study PRJNA631951) | gut metagenome | biome: gut microbiome; feature: rumen; material: CR-attached | host: Bos | place: Iran: Karaj | collected 2018-10
TCTGCGGATGGAGGATCTTCTGATCTGCCATATAAGCGTTAAAAAATGCCGCTGAAGGATCCAAAAAATCGTAAGGCAGGAACAAAAGCTATGTTAAGAATATACAATACTTTAACCAAGAAGGTGGAGGACTTTGTCCCCAACGTTGAGGGCAAGGTCAGCATGTACACATGCGGCCCCACCGTTTATCACTTTGCACATATCGGAAACCTCCGCAGCTACATCTGCGAGGATATTCTCGAGAAATCGCTTCGTTACATGGGTTACGACGTAAAGCGTGTCATGAACATCACCGACGTCGGCCACCTTTCGAGTGACGCCGACACCGGCGAGGACAAGATGCTCAAGGGCGCCAAGCGCGAGAACAAGACGGTCATGGAGATCGCGGATTTCTACACCAAGGCATTCTTCGCTGACTGCGCGGCTCTCAACATCAAGACACCCGACGTGGTCGAGCCCGCGACAAACTGCATCCCCGAGTTCATAAACATGATCGAGGGCCTTCTCGAGAAGGGCTATGCCTACAAGGCAGGAGAGAACATCTACTTCGATACTTCGAAGCTCAAGGATTACTACGTCTTCGGCAATCAGAACGAGGACGAGCTCATGGTCGGCGTCAGGGATGATGTCGAGGAAGACACCAACAAGCGTAACAAGAACGATTTCGTGCTCTGGTTTACGAAATCGAAGTTTGAGGATCAGGCGCTCAAGTGGGACAGCCCTTGGGGTGTGGGTTACCCCGGCTGGCATATCGAGTGCTCCTGCATCAGCATGAAGCACCTCGGCGAGTACATGGACATCCACTGCGGCGGCGTGGACAACATCTTCCCTCATCACACGAATGAGATCGCGCAGAGCGAGTCGTTCATCGGTCACAAGTGGTGCAATTACTGGTTCCACGTTCATCACCTCAACGACCGTTCGGGCAAGATGAGCAAGTCGAAGGGTAACATCCTCACCGTGACCGTCCTCAAGGAGGCCGGCTACAACCCGCTTGCTTACAGGTTCTTCTGCCTGCAGTCGCATTACCGCAAGCCGCTCGAGTTCTCGTACGATGCGCTCGACAACGCTGTTTCGGCTTATGATAAGCTGAAGAGAGCGGCCATCCGCTGCACACAGGGCGAGCAGGGCACTGTTGATACTGAGGCTTTTAACGCATATAAGGACAAGTTCATCGCAGCGCTCGCGAGTGACGTGAACACCTCGTCCGCACTCACCGTTGTTTACGAAGTGATCAAAGCTGATATCAGTAACGCCACAAAGGCAGAGCTGCTCGGATCCTTTGACACCGTTCTCGGACTTGATCTGTTAAAGCCCGAAGAAGAGAAGCAGGACGAAGGCGTTGACGCAGAGCTTAAGGCCTACGTTGAGGAGATGATCGCCAAGCGCGCCGAGGCCAAGAAGGCCAAGGATTTCGCTGCAGCCGACAGTATCCGCGACGAGCTCGCATCAAAGGGCATCGTGATCAAGGACACCCGAGAGGGCGTTGTATGGTCAGTTCAGAAGTAAGAGGAGTTCGTAATGGCAGAAGCTTTGGTAGCAGATCTGTGTGAGAAGCTCGGGATCAGGGAACGTGATCCGAAGACTCTCCCGGGTCTGACGCTGGCATATATAGGAGACTGTGTGTTTGAGATAGTCGTAAGGACTACGCTTGTTGAAAGCGGACTGAACCACGTCAGCGATCTCAATAGGATCGCGACACGTCTGGTCAGTGCGAAAGCTCAGGCGGCCTTTATGAAGACTATCGAAGACTCGCTTGAGGACGACGAAAGGGATGCGTACCGTCGCGGTAAGAACTGCAACAGCACTTCGATCCCCAAGTCGGCCACGAGAGTCGAGTATCACACGGCGACCGGTCTGGAAGCACTCATCGGATATCTCTTTCTTGAGGGGAAGAAGGAGAGGATATTCGAGTTGTGCGAGCCGCTCCTTAAGGAAGCTGTAGGCGGAAAGGGGTCGGCATAAGCGGCTCACATAGGCGTTATGCGTGCGGTTATGAGAGAAGGACACAGGGTATGGTAGGGCTATTGTATGGGGATTTACAAAAATAGCCCCTGAAATGGGCGAAAGGAGAGTCCGCAGGCAGCGGACACACAAATATGGAAGAAAAAAGGGACGAAGTACAGAAGACTACTTCAGGAGGTTTTAAGGCTTTCCTCAAAAAGCAGAACATCGTGTTCTCGGCCAAAGCGTACTTTATTGACGCTATGAGCGCCATGGCGAACGGATTGTTTGCTTCTCTTCTTATCGGAACGATACTTTCGACGATCGGAACACAGTTTGGGATCGAGTTTTTCACCGAGGCGGGCAACTACGCCAAGGCAGTGGCGGGACCTGCAATGGCAGCGGCCATCGCGTACTCACTTAAGGGTTCACCGCTCGTTATCTTCTCGATGATAGCCGTCGGAAGCGCGGCCAATACGCTCGGAGGAGCGGGGGGACCGCTTGCGGTATTCTTCATCGCGATCATCGCGACCGAGATGGGAAAGCTTGTTTCAAAGACTACAAAAGTTGATATTCTTGTAACGCCTTCCGTTACGATCTGCACCGGTGTCGGTCTTTCGATGCTCGTCGCGCCGTATATCGGAGAAGCTGCAAGTTCGGTAGGTAATATAATCATGTGGGCAACAAACCAGCAGCCATTCGTAATGGGCATCGTTGTGTCGGTTGTCATCGGTATCGCACTCACGCTGCCGATCAGTTCTGCAGCGATCTGCGCGGCGCTCGGTCTTACGGGCCTCGCGGGAGGAGCCGCTGTTGCGGGATGTTGTGCACAGATGGTAGGTTTCGCGGTGATGAGCTTCCGCGAGAACAAAGTCGGCGGTCTTGTATCACAGGGCCTCGGCACGAGCATGCTTCAGATGGGTAATATCATCAAGAACCCGAGGATCTGGATTCCTCCGATCCTTGCTTCTGCGATCACGGGCCCCATCGCGACATGTGTTTTCAAACTTGAGATGAACGGTGCACCCATTTCTTCGGGTATGGGTACATGCGGACTCGTGGGTCAGATCGGCGTATATACGGGCTGGCTTGACGAAGCCGGTCACTGCACCGCGGGAGCCATGGACTGGATCGGTCTTGTGTTCGTAAGCTTTATACTTCCCGGGCTTCTTACCTGGGCGATCGGACTTCTGCTCAGGAAGATCGGATGGATCAAAGAAGGCGACTTAAAGCTTGAGAGATAAGCGTCACTTCCTTGAAAAAGGGCGGTTTGAAAGATACAGATATGTCATAAAGCTCAGTCGGGACCTGTGTTCCGACTGTACTTTTATATAAGAAAACTGCGGAGCAGATCGCGACTGTCCTTGACATGAACGGGCAATCGCCTGCCGATATATGAGACAAGCGAAACCGTAAGGCTCGTGAGGAAAATGTGACGTAACTCGTGAAATGGATGTAGTGCATTGTTACTGAGAGGTTTTGAAAGAGGAGATGAGATATCATGAAATATCAGGACGATAAGAAGTGGGATAATAACCCTGACAGGTACAATAAGAAGTGGGATAACAGACCCGACAGGAACAACAAGAAGGAGTGGAATAATAAACCCGACCGTGACAACAAGAAGGAATGGGATAGTAAACCCGACGGTGACCGCGAGGGCGAAGGGAACTTTACCGCACTCGAGGGCAAGAATGCGGTGACGGAGGCCTTCCGCGCCGGGAAGACCATCGACAAGCTGTTTATCCTTGACGGAGCGCGCGAGGGTGCGATCTCGAGCATCCTCCGTGAGGCGAAGAAGCAGGACACGATAGTCTCCTTTGTGAAGAAGGAGCGTCTCGACAGCATGTCGCAGACAGGCAACCATCAGGGTGTTATCGCATATGCGGCCGCATATGAATATGCGGAGGTGTCTGACATTCTCGAAGCTGCCCGCGCGAAGGGAGAGGCACCTTTTATCATCCTGCTCGATGGGATCGAGGATCCCCACAACCTCGGAGCCATCATCCGAAGCGCCAATCTTGCGGGCGCTCACGGTGTTATCATCCCCAAGCGAAGGGCAGTGGGACTCACCGCTACGGTCGCCAGGACCAGCGCCGGTGCGCTCAACTTCACACCTGTGGCGAAGGTCACGAATCTTACTGCTACTATGGAAGAACTTAAAAAAGAAGGAATGTGGTTCGCCTGCGCCGAGATGGGTGGTCAGAGCATGTACGAGTGCAATCTCACGGGCCCCCTCGGACTCGTGATCGGCTCGGAAGGAGAAGGCGTATCAAGACTTGTTAAAGAACATTGTGACTTCACAGCCAGTATCCCCATGAAGGGTGACATAGATTCGCTTAACGCGTCGGTCGCTGCCGGTATACTGATGTTTGAAGCCTCAAGACAAAGAAGAGGATTATGAGTAAATATATAGCAAATAAAAAGTTTTATGTAAGAGTGCTGATGATCGCACTGCCTATCATGGCGCAGAACGGTATCAGCAACTTTGTTAACCTGCTTGACAACATAATGATCGGATCTGTCGGAACGGAGCCCATGAGCGGCGTCTCGATAGTAAACCAGTTGTTTTTTGTCTTCATCCTTTGCCTGTTCGGATCGGTTTCGGGTGGCGGCATTTTGGGTGCGCAGTACTTCGGAAAAGGGAATATGAAGGGAGTCAGGGACGTTCTGCGCATCAAGATCATCGTGGCGATCTTCTTTACATGCGTTGCGATAGCGGTCTTATGGATTTACGGAGAGGATCTGATCTCGATCTTCCTTAAAGAGGACGGATTGGCCGGAAGCATTGAGGATACGCTCGCTTACGGCAAAGAGTATATGCTTGTTATGTTCGTCGGACTTCCTCCGCTCGCAATCGAGATGAGCTATTCATCGACGCTTCGAGAGTCGGGACAGACAAAGATCCCGATGCTGGCATCGATCGCCGCTGTTATTGTCAATCTGGCGCTCAACTACGTGCTGATCTTCGGACATTTCGGAGCGCCCGAGCTCGGAGTTGCCGGAGCTGCCATTGCGACGGCTGTGTCAAGGTACATCGCGATGTTAATAGTTGTGATCTGGACACACAAAAACACTGAGAAGAATCCGTATATCGTCGGGCTTTATAAGCATTTCAGCGTTCCGTTAAAGATGTTCGGCAAGGTTGTATGGCTGTCGCTTCCGCTTATGATGAATGAGACGCTCTGGGCAGCCGGTACCACGGCCGTTAATTCGTGCTACGCACAAAGGGGTCTGTCGGTTGTAGCGGCTCTGAACATCCAATCAACGATCTACAACATTTTTAACATCATGTTCATTGCGATGGGCGACTCGATCGCCATAATCGTCGGACAGCAGCTCGGAGCGGGTGAGATAGACGACGCGAAGGATTCTGCGCGGAAGATAATCGTCATGTCGGTCTTCTTCGCGACGCTTGGCGGACTTTTGATGTTCCCGATCTCATTTGTCTTCCCGGAGGCATATAATACCACCGATCAGGTCAAGTCTATCGCGGGAACGCTGATCCGTGTCACATCATGTTTCGTACCGATACACGGGCTCCTGCACGCAATGTACTTCACGATCAGGTCGGGTGGAAAGACCTTTATCACCTTCTTGTTTGACAGCTGCTACATGTGGGTGATCGTTTTCCCGGTCGCTTATCTGTTGTCGCGCCATACAGGCATGGATATAATGTATCTCTTCATGATCTGCCAGAGCATAGACCTGATAAAGGTAATGATCGGTGCGCTCATTTACAGGTCAGGGGTATGGGCCAAGAACATCACGGTATAAAACAGAAATGTACAACAAAGACTATCGGATGTGGTCATACAGCAAGTAAAACCCACATTTTGTGTTATATTTTTCGTGGACAACTAATTCTTGATATGCTATAATCTTCCACAAATAAGGATGTTTTGTCGACAGTTAGTCTATTCACGGTATTGTTCATGCAAAGTAAAGACCGGACGCTGTGTTGATCGGGCAAACATTTTTGAAACCCGGACAAGGGATGAGGATACGGAAGCAGATAAGAAACTGCTTCTGATGAGGAGGAAAATATGTACGTACTTAAGGTTGATCTTCCTACCGGAAGAGCCTTCTTTACAGGAAAGAAAAAGGTCGTTCAGAGTTGTGAATTCCCCGGACTCACTGAAGAGTTTGAGAATGCCAAGCAGTACGAGACGGAAGAAGAAGCCAAGAAGTTCTGCAAGATGCTGATCAAGAAGTACGATATGGACTTCTATTACTCATCTACAGACGAACCTCACGAGGAGTATTCGGGCGAGGATGATTTCACCGTTTCCATCTCCGAGGACCTTGCGAAAGAGATCGATGCGGAGTTTAACACTCCTCAGGACGAGGGCCCCGAAGGGACACCTTACTACGACATCCCCGGCGGCAAGGACAGGTTCTGATCGCGGAGACCATAATGATGTTTATTACAGGCGGCAGAGAGATCTGCCGCTTCTTTTTATGTGTCATATAATGGCTCTGATGACAATAGCATTTTCTAAATATTGAATGAATCATCATAAGTGAATTGACAAAAATACAGTTTATTGTTAAAATCATTAAAGCATTTGATGTGGCGATATATGATACTATATGAGTGAAAACCTGGGAAGGGATAAAAATGGGGGCAAAGATACTTTGTTTTTTCTGTTGGATAATGCATTCTTTTTATTCTTTCTTTGAAAGATAATTCTTTCGTATGCCAAGTGATTGAAATCACGCCTGTTTTTAGGCGGTTTTTTATGGTCTGTTTTTACTATAAACAGATATGATCAAATCGTACCAAAGAAAAGGGGACCAATATGGACAACAGCGCAATAGCGTTAAATTATGAGAAGGCCATCAACTATGCTAACGAACTGGCCGGTATTGCAGATTTGTTGAAAAATGATGTTTCGCAAAGTATAAACGAAGCAAAGACAATTACTTCATCATCTTGGGACGGTCAGAATTCAATAAAATATGTGAATAAGGTGAGCTTAGTGAATGCGAAAAATAAAGCATCGGCTATAGAGCTTGAAACGCTCGCATCAACTATCCGCGCGGCAGCACAGAGGGTATATGAGGCGGAGATGGAAGCACTACGGATTGAGAAAGAGAGAGAGTATTTAAAGAGTCTGGAAGAGATAAATAAAACGAAGAAGCAACACAATAGAAAAGCTTCAAAATAGGAGGAGCGCGTTTTGTCATATTTTTATATCAACACTAAAGAAACACTTAAGGGTGCAAAAAAGTTGGATGAAGCAGCGGGTAAAGTTCGGGTAGCATGTACGAGATTGGATGGAATAGATTTGTCCGGATTAAGACTTGGAAACGTGTCAGGCGTAGTTGCTAGCAGATTAAATGAAACAAAAGCGGTTGTTAATGGGGTGAATTCAAGCTTGAATGATCTCTCTGAAGTGTTGAAGAAAATTGTATTGGCATATAAAACTACGGAAGAGAGTGTTTATCTTCGTGCTAAAGAAACGGGAATGATATCTCAAAATGCGTCCGATGTGATCCGAATGAATTCCCCAGAGAAGAAAAATGATCCGATTTTGGAAAATGTTTATTTCGCCAAAGATACGATTACTTCTTCTGGGATTGTTCGAACTTCACTTCGTCATCATAGTAGTGATAACAGTATAGCTACTGATGAAACAAAAGAATTCGTTTCAATGATTGATCTATTAGCGGGAAAAGATTTGGTAAAATTTATAGATTTCTTTTATGACAGAATGCCGGCAAACTCTATCGGAGTAAAAGCATTTGAGGAATTATACGGGTTTTCTGAAGAAGAAGCGGAATTGATCAATTGCGCATTAACAAAAATAGGAATAGCTATTGATATTTACTGCCTGATAAATCAAATACCGCTTGACAACAAGAAAAAGATTAAGGTGACATTTGGATCATTGGCCTCTCTTGTAAAAGGGTATTCCTCTGCAGATCAAATGTTTCGCTTGGTAAGCGATAATATTTCAACAAATGACGCAATTGAGTTATATAATGACATAGGAATAGACGGGGAGTTGTTAAAGAGAGTAATTGTTGATCAGCATAACGGAGCTCCAGATAAAAGAATACGGGATTTTGCTCATGAGTGCGCCACTTATTCGGTTATGGCAAATGAGGGCTTTGTAAAATGGGCAGGCGGATTAATAGATGATATAGATGCACTTGTTGGATTTAAGGGGGACATATATCAGGGGGTTATGAGGGATGATGATCTGATGTCTGATATTACGTCGACAAACTTATACAATAGGATGCTCAACGCAAAAGATGGAAACATGTTGTCTGCCATGCGGGAATACTATGACGGGGTGATGAATGAAAGTATAAATGAATCACTGGAATTCTTGACCGTGTATGGGAAAGGAGATCCAAAGAAAGGGCTTATAAAAGTTTGGCAGATAATAGAAGATGAGTCACTGGGAACCGATATGTTGTCAAAAAATGCCTCGGTTGAAGATATCCAAAAGACAGAAAAACTTTTTATAAAACATTTGATAATAAACAGTGGTATAGACTTGGATGATTAGATAATAAAAGCTTATATGGTGAGAGACAAACGATATGAAAAAGAGCACAAAATTATTAATAGCTGCAGATGTCATTCTCTGGATAATAACAATGGCTCCATATATTTTTTTGTTCGGGTACATGGTGCACGTATATTTCAATGGCGTATATAATGGGTGGAACGGTGAGTATACGATACTATATGGCTGGGATGCGGTGCGAGATGTTTTTGAATGGATAATAAAAGGTTTTTATGTTGCTTTATGGCCTGTTGTGATTCCTATAATGCTCACTGTATATCTGGGAGTCCGGGACAGTAAGAAAAAAAGAAACAAAACAGAAGAGAAAAAAGTTCTCTGGCAAACTACGACTAGTAATGATCGCTTAGGGAAAGGTATACATTACGACCTGAAAAAGAGTACTGTTGCTATGATAGCAGTAGATATTGTTCTTTGGGTAATGACGCTTATTCCCTATTGCATAATGATCTATTATATGATCGATGCGTTCTTTAATGGGGTGTTAAATGGTTGGCGAAGCGAGGAAGTAATGTTTTATGGATGGGAAGGGGTACGAGAACTCATTGATGTATGGTTGATAATTGGGTTGTATGTTTTCTTATTGCCAATCGTAATTCCTTTGCTCTTTTCTGTTTATCTGGCTGTACGGGTCGAAACCGAGAAAAGGAAAAAATTGAGGCATGCTGAAAAAGCGATTTCTCAAATTTCCTAAATTTCGATAAATTTGTGCTTGCATTACGAAAGGGACTGTGATAATATAATCGTCGGACTTCACGCAAGGACATGTTTGCTACTATAGCTCAGCCGGTAGAGCGCATCCTCGGTAAGGATGAGGTCACCAGTTCAAGCCTGGTTAGTAGCTCTGCCGTGCAAAGTGTTGACGGCGTAGGTTTAAGTTAATAGGTTACGAGGTGTGGCTCAGTTTGGCTAGAGCGCCACGTTAGGGACGTGGAGGTCGCTGGTTCAAGTCCAGTCACCTCGATCAAAAAGGGATTCGTTGAAACGAATCCCTTTTTTGCTCGAGGTGGCGGCTGAAGCCGCCGACGTAACTTCGTTACGTCGCTCCCTACGCGGAAAATGACTTGAAGCGTGTCATTTCCCGCTACGGGCCCCGCATTCGCGCTTAGCGCGAAATGCTCGGGGTTCAAGTCCGCGGCTTCGCCGGCAACTGGACGCAGAACCGGCGTCCGTGTCGCTCCCTACGCAAAGCTCTCACTTGAAGCATGTGAGAGCTTATTGCTACGGGCTTGAAGCCTTCGTAAACGAAGGCTTCTGGGGTTCAAGTCCGCGGATTCGCCGGCAACTGGACGCAGAACCGGCGTCCATGTCGTTCCCTTCGCAAAGCTCTCACTAGAAGCGTGTGAGAGCTTTTTGCTACGGTTTAAAGCCTTCGTAAACGAAGGCTTCTGAGGATTCAAGTCCGCGGCTTCGCCGCAAGGGACGCAGAACCGGCGTCCGTGTCGCTCCTTTGTGGAAGAATTAATTGAAATTCATCATTTTTCTTGTTATTCTGTAAATGTGAGAAAGGTAAGAAGTAAATGGTTTATAGGTTTGTTTGGAAAAACACATGACTCTCATAATGCAGAAAGGAGTCAAAGGAAGATGAATGACATTATTAAAAAGGAATTAGTTAGTGGTTTGAGAAGAATCTTTAAGGACAAGTTGATCTGTGTTTATTTGTATGGATCTGTTGCTCGAAATGAACAAACACCGGAGAGTGATGTGGATATTGCATTCATCGTACGTTCTGGCCTAGATAATGCGGAGAAAGCTGAATTTTTACACTGGAATGCTGAGATTGATCTAAGGTTCGACCTGGTTTTTTCGATAGTGGACATAGATGAAGAAACTTTTGCAAAATGGAACAATACGGTTCCGTTTTATAAGACGATTAAGCAGGAAGGAATTGTATTATGGAAGGCAGCATAAAGGATTTGGCTGATATCAGGTTTGAAAAAGCATGCGAAATGCTAAAGTCGGCGTAGAGCAATCTGGAACTTGGGGGGTACCCCTCAAGTTACCCCCCCAGGATATTCATTCACTGCAAGGAAATTCGTATGAGAGTAAGATTCTTGAATTCAGTATAGAACCGCGATCATTACAGGAGATTTTGACATATCTTGGACTTAACGATAGAAAAAACTTATGGTTTGTGAGCCGTTTTTTGCAAGAGTAACTCCAAAAATCGCACCTTGAAAACAGAATTAAGTTTTGCAAAAACAGCCTAAATCGGAAGTTTCTATTACTATGGTAGCATCGAACCCAAAGTTCTAGTTGTACGTTTATAGCAATTATAGTAGTATATGTATACAAGGTAGTGCTTGCACTACTGGGGCTGGTCGCAAGACCCGGGTCCACCATGAGCGGGTAAGACACTCGCAATTTTTTACATTGAGGTGGCGAGATGCAGGACTCGCTGCACCCGTAATTGAGGAAATGTTCGGAAGAAGAACTCCGGATCGGACAATACTAACTCTTCCTTTGGATTCTAATAATCTGCCGATTCGTCAATCGTCAGATTCGTCAGATATTGGAGAAAGGCATTACATAAATACCGGCAATAAGGGAATCACAAATGAATACATGGAATTGACAAAAAGAGGTAATTAATGTACGATTTTATGTACAAAGAGAGCAGGTCTGCATTGAATATATGCGGCACACTGCTCTCACTTTTTGTCTTTTTACGAACTAAGGGAAGCACAGCACTCATGTCGTTCCTTTCTTAAGAATTTTAGTGATTAACTTTTGATTAACCTGCGAATTGTTAATCATGAAACCCTTGATTTTACCTGGTTTTCAGAGTGGTCGTACGTTCAAGTCCAGTCACCTCGACTAAAAAGGACATCCGATGGATGTCCTTTTTTAGTCGAGGTGACTGGACGCAGAACCGGCGCCCGTGTCGCTGCCTACGTAAAAAGTGTGCGTGAAGCATGCACACTTTTTACTACGGTCCCGCGCTTTCGAAAACGAAAGCGCTCGAGTTCAAGTCCCGGGAGACTGGGCTTGGACAGTTGGCAGCTAATAAAAACGCAGGGGACTGGACTTGAACCAGTCCCCCCCGATGAAATCTTCAAATCTTTGATTGTTATCAGATGCTCAACAACCTCTTGACAGCTTATCGCGACATTTGTAGAATATAACTATCGCGACATTTGTAGAAATGAGGTGGGTCATGAATAATACATGCTCTTTACCGGATGCAGAGCTTGAGATCATGCAGATCGTCTGGCAGTGCGAGCCTCCCGTTGCCCGCAGTACCATCGAAGATAAGCTGAAGGAACAAAAGCAGCTGGCTCCGAGTACCATTCTCACATATCTTACCAGATTATGCGACCGCGGCTTCCTACGGGTGGAGCAGCAGGGCCGCAAAAACCTCTATACGCCGCTTATTTCACGGAAGGATTATCTGTCAGGTGAGAGCCGCAGGATGCTGGATCGTCTTTTTGGCGGATCATTGTCGGAATTCGCTGTTTCGCTCTGTGACAGCGGTATTAAGAAAGAGGAGATTGAGACGCTGCGTACTATGTTGGAGGAGGGCAGCCTATGATCTGGTTCCGTATTATCTGGGGATTGGTTCTTTCAGGTGTGTTGGGTTATTCTTTTCGCAGGGCATGGCGCTGGGAGCACGGAATACCGAATTATTCGAGGAGCCTGTCGGGGAAGGACAGGGGGACGGAGACGTTTGTTTTATTGCCTCCGACTGTATTTTTCTGGATATTGCTGGTTTTTCTGGCCGCATATGTTATTACTTTCGGAATAAAGGACGGTGGTATCCGTTTTGCGGCACTTCTGATCGATGTTATGTTTATCCTGAGCATATATTATGTGCTGCTTCTTATTATCCTGCCGTTACTGCGAAAAAGGATCAGTGCGCGTGCGTGTGCCGTTTTGTGGCTTGTTCCGGCCTTCCTGAGCTGGCAGGCACATATTCTGATGGAGTTGGTTCCGCTTCCTGTAAAAACGATCTTCATTCCGCACAGCGTGTTGCCGGTGATTATAAGTATATGGCTTGCCGGTTTTATCATCGTGGGAGGATATTATCTTTTCTCGCATCTGACTTTTTGCTCATATGTAAAAAAGCATTCTTCGGAAGAAAATGATGCGGAAATACTCGCCATCTGGGAGCAAGAGCAGGAAGTACTTGATTATAAGCGACATGTCAGGCTTTTACGTGGGGATGTACCGGCACCGTTTTCAATGGGCCGCACAAAGCGCAGCCGCTGTACAGTATTGCCAAGACGCGAATTCACAACGGCGGAGCTGTCCATAATCTTTCGCCACGAACTGCATCATCTTCAGAGGTGTGACGTAGATACCAAGGTTTTCCTTTGTCTTTGCAAAGCATTATGCTGGTTTAATCCTCTTGTCTGGATCGCCGCAAAAAAGGCAGCGCAGGATCTGGAACGAAGCTGCGATGAGATAGTTACGGACGGAATGAATGAAGGGGAGAGAAAGGTGTATGCACACCTTTTGCTGGATAACGCGGCACTGGGGCGGGGCTGCACTACATGCCTTTCAGCTGCCGCGGGAACACTCAGATACCGCATGAAAAGCATAATTGAGCCTCAAAGGCGCCCGCTGGGTACTGTACTGCTGATGATCGCGCTCTTTACGAGTGTGATGTGCTTCGGTCTCATATCAATGTGTGATGCAAAGGGAAATTTTTCTTCTTTGGTGCTGTCTGACGATGTGAAGATCACAAGGGTCTATGATTCACAGACTTATGAACCGGTTTTATGTGATACTTCCGGATTCCGCGAAAAACTTGATGAGATCGAACTGGAACACGTAGCGGGATTGCGTGAGTACGCGGACGATAAAGGAAGCAGACGGATCACTTTTTCATTGTCTGACGGAAGATACGCAACACTTACCGATAAGATTCTCTATATAAGGGATTCGCATTATGTTAAGAGACGTGTCGATTGCTTTCTTGTAAAAAGTGAAGTCGATATGGACGTACTCTTTGAAAGTATGAAATAGCATTTTGCAGTGTTTGCACGATTCTCGCTACGATGGATTGCATTTGTGTGAACTACTCCGACTTCTATAAGTCGGAGTAGTTCACATGACTATTGCAAGGCGCAATGTAGGTGTATCGGATTGCCAGCGTAGGAAAACAGAAGTTTTTTACTAAGCAAATTTTTTGTTCAGAACATCCGGGGTGCTTTTGGACTTGAATTTTCAAATTAATCGTATATAATTTAAATAGTAGGTGATGCACAGCCTTATAAATGAGCGAGTTATAAGTGGGTGATGCACAGCCCTAAAATGAGCGAGTTAACAGCAGGGACAAGGTTTCTTGTCCCTGTTTCTTGTAAGAAAGGACACACATATGCCTGGTTTGAAAATTTATGAGATCAATGCTAATTATGTAAAATATTTGTCTGTTTATCAAAATCATCTGTTCTTTTCGGATGGCGATAAAGCAGGAAGAAAATATATTGGTATTGTTTTGGAGATAAATAGTTTTAAATATTTTGCACCGCTATCGTCGTTTAAGCCTAAGCATAAAAAGATGGACGAGGGTGTAGATTTTATCAAGATAAAAGACTATGCGGTTATAAATATCAATAATATGATCCCGGTTCCTGAGGGAGAATTTACACCGATAGATATTAATGGTACCAAAGATCCTCACTATCGTTTTTTATTACAAGCCGAAATACGAGAAATCAATCGTCAAAGAAATAGGATCTTGAAAAACGCAGTTATAGTCTATAGGCATAAGGAAAGAAATGGAGATAGTACTCCGTTAGCAAAAAGGACAAATAACTTTCTTGTTTTAGAGAAAGCGTGTAAAAAATTTATTTCATAAAACAACAAACTACAAGAGAAGCTTAACAGCTCAAAGAAAAAAATATAGCCACCAAATAAAGGACGTCCAAACAATGTAAGTACAGCACTCATGTCGTTCCTTTGGCTAACCTTTTGTTGCTTTTTATGTCTGAACCCGAAGTTCTAGTTGTACGTTTATAGCAATTATAGTAGTATATGTATACAAGGTAGTGCTTGCACTACTGGGGCTGGTCGCAAGACCCGGGTCCACCATGAGCGGGTAAGACACTCGCTATTTTTTTACATTGAGGTGGCGAGATGCAGGACTCGCTGCACCCGTAATTGAGGAAATGTTCGGAGGAAGAACTCCGGATCGGACAATACTAACTCTTCCCTTGAATTCTAATAATCTGCCGATTCGTCAATCGTCAGATATTGGAGAAAGGCATTACATAAATACCGGCAATAAGGGAATCACAAATGAATACATGGAATTGACAAAAAGAGGTAATTAATGTACGATTTTATGCACAAAGAGAGCAGGTCTGCATTGAATATATGCGGCACACTGCTCTCACTTTTTATCTTTTTGCGAACTAAGGGAAGCACAGCACTCATGTCGTTCCTTTCTTAAAAGATTTTGTGATCAACTTTTGATTAACCTGCGAATTGTTAATTATGGAACCCTTGATTTTACAGGCTTTCGGGATGCGGGTGAATGGTTCAAGTCCAGTCACCTCGACTGCCACTTCCATTTGGCGGAGAAGTACTATACAATAAGTGAGGGTGGAAACACCCGAAAGGAGCTGTTTTATGATCACTGTATACTGTTACTCTAAATGCACAACGTGCAAGAAAGCCCTTAAGTGGCTTGATGATCGCAAGATCAAGTATGACCTTAAGGACATAAAAACCGAGCATCCCGATGAGAAGATGCTTCGTGAACTTCATAAGAAGAGTGGGCTGCCGCTGAAGAGATTCTTTAACACCAGCGGTCAGCTTTATCGCGATATGGAGCTATCCAAGAAGCTCCCGCAGATGAGCGAGGATGAGATGTTCAAGCTACTGGCATCTGACGGGATGATGGTGAAGCGACCGCTTCTTATAAGCGGTGATGCGGTTCTTGTAGGGTTTAAGGAAGAAGAATGGAGCAGCCTCTAAATACAAAAAAAGTTGATAAATACGAATGTAAAGTTGCCCCCACTCTTTTGACAGGAGAAAAGACAGATGAGTTCGGTTGAGATCAGGAAGATCGATATAACAAAACTTGATACCGATGCCATAGTAAATGCCGCTAATGAAGGACTTTGGGAAGGCGGAGGAGTTTGCGGAGCGATATTTCGGGAGGCCGGATCCGCCGAGATGACAAAGGCGTGCAATGCCATCGGTGGATGCAGGACAGGAAATGCGGTCATCACTCCCGGCTTCAGGCTTACGGCAAGGTTCGTGATACATGCGGTCGGTCCGCGCTGGTCGGGCGGCAATGCCGGTGAGCCGGAGCTCCTTTACGGCGCATATAAGCATTCATTGCTTTTGGCTAAAGAAAACGGACTTCATTCGATAGGCTTTCCGCTTATTTCGGCGGGAATATTCGGATATCCCCTGAAACCGGCATGGGAAACAGCGATCCGTGCCTGCGTGGATTTCATAAATGACAACAAAGAATATGATATAAACATTGTGTTTGCAGTCCTTGACGACGTTATCAAGGCAGAGGGAGAAAGGATGACGCATGAATATCTACGTTGATTTTGACGACTGCCTCTGCGAGACGGCGCGGTACATCGCGGGGATGGCAGCGGAGATGTTCGGGAAAAACGTGCCCTACGAGCAGATCTCCTTCTTCGACCTGCAGAAGTCGTTCTCGATCACGAGAGATCAATACGAGCGCATGATGATCGAGGCGCATACCCGGGAGACACTCCTCGCGTTCGAAGAGACCCCGGGTGCAAGCGAGACACTTAATGAATGGATCGACTCCGGCTTTAACGTTTATGTGATAACAGGGCGCCCCTACAGCGCGTTCGACGCATCACGTGAGTGGCTTGACCGCCACGGTCTTGAAAGAGTCAAACTGTATTGTCTCAACAAATACGGCCGCGACAGTTTTATTAAGAAAAGTGATTTTAACCTCGAACTTGATGAGTTCTACAAGATGCATTTTGACCTGGCGGTGGAAGACTCGACACTCGCTTTCAAATATTTCGATCATTTGCCGGATCTTAAGGTGTGCGTTTATGAGCGCCCGTGGAACAGAACTTGCGAGCTGCCCGGCACGGGCTACAGGCTCTGCCCGGACTGGGCGAGTATCCGGGAATTCGCAAAGAGCCTGCGGAATTAAAGATACAAATGACAAAACTCAACAGGGAAAAGAAAAAAGGACTCTTGCCATTTTGGGGCAGGAGTCCTTTTGGGGTCACTGGGTATTTTGGGGCAAGAGTCCTTTTGGGGTCACTTTGCATATCCGAGTGAAAGGATCGTAAAGGATTTGTCTTCGAAGCCTTCAGCCATCCGTATCTCAACCGTATGCTCGGCGGATTCCTCCGCGTCGATCACAGAAACCACGTTGCAGTTGTTCCAGCCGCCTGAAGCCCAGCCGTTGCAGGCAGCCACAGGGGCACCGTCAACAAGGACCTCTGCGAGACCGAAGGACTTGGAATTCGATGTCTTAAAGTTCAAAAGGAGCTTTTTGCACGTAAGCTTGAGGGTAAAAGGATCGTTACCGCCTTCCTTGTCGTGCATAAAGTTCTGAGCGAACGCCGCCTTGCCCGTGAAGAACATTGACTGGACCGACTTGTCGGTGAGAGTAAAGCTGCCGGGATCAAGAGTAACACCTTCTTCTAAGGATTCGGGGTCGGCAGTGATCATGGTCGTGTGTTCGTAGAAAACTTTTCTGATACCATGCTCGGGGACTTCCGGTGCCGTTTCGGGAGCTTCTCTGTCCACAAGTCCGATGAGATGCATGAGGCAATCACTCATGATCTGATGACCGTAGGTCTTGGGGTGATACTCGTCGGAGAAGAAGAGGTCGTTGTTCAGATCACCGTTAAAGTAAGGAACTACGATCGCATCCTTGATGCTTACCATGGGGAGTTCGTAGATCTCGCCTTCGGGGATATAGTTCGTTTGCATGTTCCACTTTGATTTGAAGACCGCAAAGAGCAGGATCACCGCACAGTCGGGATTGTCGGTGAGGGCTCTGTGGATCATGCTTGAATAAGCCTGTCCGTGGGTCGCTTCGCCCGAATCATTGACCGAGAACTCTATGATGAGCAGATCGGGAGCGCCTCCCAAAAGTCCCACAACATCCCTGTCGTAACGCATGATACCGAGTGATGAAGGTGTGCCTGAAAGACCGGCGTTGACGAAGGTCATATTGCCGGCACCCTCAGGACAATAATTCTTCTCGAAAGCCGAGGCAAATTTATATGCATATCCTTCCTTGTTGACCACCGCTCCCGCGCCTTCGGTAACGGAACCTCCGATCGCAGCTACGCGGATCTCGCTCCCCGCGCGGGCTTTCTCGATCACTTTTTTGAGACGTGCGTTGTTACCTGTCGAAACTATAGATGCTTCGACCATGTCAGAATACCACTCTTCGTAGTTTTCTTCGCCGGGGATGATTTCGGGAAGCTCGGTTGCTGTACCTGAAGCGCTGTCGTCGGCTGCATCTGCGGTCTCTGTGCCGGCTCCGTCAGCAGAAGCGGCAGCCTCGGAAGCAGATCCGTCAGTGGGTGATGAGGACTCGGAAGAGGATCCTTCGCCTGATGCGGAAGCATCGCCGGCAACATCCGAGCTCGCTTCCGACCCGGGGGCAGCTGAGGATCCTTCGCCGGCAGCGGAAACAGAACCGTCTTCTTCTGCGGAATTTGTGTCGTCTACTTTCTCTGTAGTGATATCCGGAGTATTTCCCTTCCCTTCAGGCGAGGAAGAGCAACCCGTGATTATAAGCGTTAATGCGAGCAATAGCGCGATGAGTCTTATCTTTTTGTTCATAGAATCTCCTTTAAAAAGTTTCTGCGATCAATCTTCAAAAGTCGCGGTACCGGTGAATAAGCCGGTTGGTTTAGCTAATTTATAACACAAATCAGGAAAACAATCCACTTAAAAAATGAGGAACGACTTATCAAAAAAAGACTCGGGGTATCAAAACAATCCATTGAGTTGTTTTCAATGTGTGAGTCGGCGGGTGTTGCTTTGATCCGCGGATCATGGACGGAGCCGAGTATGAGGTTATGCTTCTCTTTGGAACCTTGATTTGGTAAAATAGTGATCGTTAGACAGAGTGAAAAGGAGACTCGAAAATATGAGAGCAGTACTTACAAGAGTTAAAAGCGCATCGGTTACCATCGACGGGAGGACGGTCGGACAGATCGGAAAGGGGTTCCTGATACTTCTCGGAGTGCATGTGAGCGACACTGAGGAAGCGGCGAGAAGGATCGCCGACAAGATCTGCGGACTCAGGATCTTTGAGGATGAGAACGGCAAGATGAACATAAATCCCGCGGATGCGGGCGCAGAGCTTTTGATAGTGAGCCAGTTCACGCTTTTTGCGGACTGCAGCAAGAGACGCCCCGGCTTTACGGAGGCAGCAAGACCGGAGCTTGCGGTTCCGCTCTATGAGCTTGTCATTTCGGAGTGCAGGTCGAGAGGCTTTAAGGTCGAGACGGGAGAGTTTGGAGCAGACATGCAGGTTGCCTCCGTAAATGACGGACCGGTGACCATAATACTTGACACGGATCAGGCAAGATGATTGCCGGATTACAAATATACGGAGGTTTTGAAATGAGAGACATAAGTTTGATATTATCGGCATGTGACCACACACTTTTACTTCAGGGGGCAACATGGGAGCAGATCAGGGCGATCTGCGACGACGGCATTAAATACGGGACGGCATCTGTCTGCATCCCTCCGTGTTATGTAAAGCCCGCGAAGGAGTACGTCGGGGATAAGGTTAAGATCTGTACCGTCATCGGCTTTCCTAATGGTAATTCGACCACGGAAACCAAAGTTTTTGAAACGACGGACGCGATCAAAAACGGAGCCGATGAGATCGATATGGTCATCAACATCGGTATGCTGAAGGCTAAGGAGTACGCATATGTTCTTGATGAGATAAAGCAGATCAAAAAGGCCTGCGGCGACAGGATCCTCAAGGTCATCATCGAGACATGTCTGTTGACCGATGAGGAGAAGATCAAGATGTGCGAGATCGTGACAGAGTCGGGAGCCGACTTTATCAAGACATCCACGGGCTTCTCGACCGGTGGCGCCACGTTTGCGGATATTGAACTCTTTGCAAAGCATGTCGGCAAGAATGTTAAGATCAAGGCGGCCGGCGGCATCTCATCGCTTGAGGATGCGGACAAGTTCCTTGAACTCGGCGCAAGCCGCCTCGGAACGAGCCGCGTGGTCAAGATCGTGAAAAATATGTAAGTCATATGGTCCCATGGGGACGGGGGTAGTGGGTCACACTTTTGTCTCCTGCCACGAACTATTCTCCGAAAGGCGCTCCCGCTCCAGATCTCACGTAGCGGTACATAAACGACCTGAAGTACGGTCGTTAAGTACCGACGTTCGATATGGCTTTCGGAGAACACTTCGGGCGCGGAGACTTGTGTGACCCACAACCCCCTGTTACGTGACGGTAATCATAAGAAGGAAATGGTATAGACAGTTATACAATTAAAGCGGCTACCTCGGGGTTTGAGGTAGCCGCCTTTATTTCACTACATTATATGGTTACTTTACGGAGTGCTCTTATATATGACTCTGTTGATCGTGCAGGGAACATCGCATGTTTTCTGCTCGGAGCCCTGACCGTAGGATCCGTCTACATACGAGAACTCAACCGGGACTTTGGCCTCGGTTACATATACGGTATCGGATGAGCTACCCATATTGTAGGAATCCGATACTTTGTAGGTGACTCCGGCCTGATAAGTCCTGCCTGCAAACGAGAAGGTAAAGCAGTCTGTGAAGTTCTTGTTCGATGCATTTGCTGCTGTAGTTCTGGTACTTATCATAGTATATGTGGGAGCAACCTGATTGTTCACAACTCTGACTGATTTGGACGCGTACTCCGATATGGTAACGTTCGCTTCCTGCCCAGCCGTTCTGATTTTGTAAAGTGTAAATGTATAAGTACCTGTTGCCGCCTGAACAAATGTGCTGTTGCGGTCAGAGAAGTTATACAGATCAGCATGGTCGTATAAACCGTCTTGTCCGGCAATTGCTTCTAAGTAAGAAAGGGAGGTAATATCATTAGCAGTAATGACTGCTCCATCCTTCTTGATCACCAATGCATATTTGATCGCGCTTTCGGAAGACACATAATTTGACGCCACGGGTTCCGCGTCGAGCAGTGCAAACTTTACATCGCCGGTATAGTATCCTTCAGTGTTGTATGAGCAAAGCCTTATCGAAGCGCGTTCTCTATATGTTGTATCTTTGATCGCTACATCAAGGGTGTCTTCGCCGGCATTGATTAATTGAATGCTATCAGTGTTGAGGTTCTGATTACTTTCTGCCTTCTTGATCGTGAACTGAGTGTTTTTCGAAAGATTCGGGTAACCTGCTACCGTAGTGGTAAGAGTTACACGTGCCTCGTCGCCGGAGTTATCAGTAATGACCTGAGGATTAATAATCAATTCATACTTGCCGACACCTACCTGATGGAAGTCGGTGCCATGAATCTCAAAGAGTGCACTCGAAGTCGTATCCTGAGTCCAGGATAACTTATCCGCGCCGATATCAAAGTAAGCACCGTACTGATCCATGACAACGGCCTGAAGACTGATTGAATCAACGTTTATATCGTAGTTAAGCTTATTCTGAGAAGCAGTTACAACGATCGATGCCGGATAAGGCGCGGCGGGAGCGGACGGAACAAAGGGCTCGGGTTCTTCGTCTTCTTCTTCCTTCGGGATGCTGATCGCGATGGGATCGCTGCCATTAAATTCCACGTAGTAGGTCTTGCCGGGGGTGAAGCTGTCGTTCAGGTAGATCCACATGTTTTCACCGCTGACCTTTTGAGAGGTGGAGAAGGAGAAGTAAACCTTCCTGCCGTTATCCATGTAGTAGCAGGAATTGTCGTAATCAACTTCGGTGTAGTAGTTTGATCTTTTGATGTTCATGTTGAACGTCATCTTGATGGCGTTGGGAGCGATCGCCTCGGCACCTGTGAGCTTAAGCTCTTTGATGCTTGCCTTGAACTGCACCTGTGCTGTTGTTCCGGTATAGATAGAGCTCTGGTAGGCTCTGCCCGTAAATGTTACATCGCCGGGTGTGAGGAACTTAACCGACCATGTGTTTGCGGCTTCCATGGGTGTGATCTCAACAAGCTCGGGCTTGTCAGCCAAGAGTTCTCGGCGATCCGTGTCCTTGCCGTTGGTGGGAAGCGAGATCTCAAGAGTCTGACCGACCCTGACAACATCATTGTCCCTGATGCCCTCGTAGAGGACTCTGTCAGCGTTTTTCTTGACATTTACAAGAAGGTCTTTTTTGAAGATCTTCTTTTTGTTTTCGTTATAAACAGTGACAGTAACGGTAGCCTTGCCGATGGACTCCGCAACGATGTACTCTTTCTTT
>JAEEGG010009442.1_pt1 | contig 21842 bp, 17 predicted proteins | sample 9134161 | NCBI WGS metagenome assembly JAEEGG01 (sample SAMN16246543, study PRJNA631951) | gut metagenome | biome: gut microbiome; feature: rumen; material: CR-attached | host: Bos | place: Iran: Karaj | collected 2018-10
ACAGCTATGTTAAGTTTTCCAGGGAGGATTTGAAGTATAACGCGATGATCACCGGGAAGGTGCTTAAGCTTGGAATCCCGCTTTCCCTGCAGTTTTCCCTGATCGCAATCTCCTGCATGGCGCTGCAAAAGGTCGTGAATTCCTATGGTAAGGTAACAGTGGCGGCATTTACCGCAACCAGCAGAATTGAGCAGATCATCCACCAGCCATACCAGACATTGGGCGCGGCGCTCTCTACGTTCACGGGTCAGAATTATGGGGCCAATAAGATGGACAGGGTAAAGGAGGGATATCAAAAGGGAATCCTTCTGATGCTGGTCTTTTCCGTCCTGATGCTTCCGGTGATGCAATTTTTTGGCGAGGATGTCATCCGATTCTTCGTGGAGGAGGAGCCCGTGATTGAAATGGGTGCAAGGGCGCTCCAAATTACCAGCTTTTTCTATGTCATGCTGGGCATGATTTATGTCGTCAGGGGCGTCCTGAATGGTTTGGGCGATTCCATTTTTGCTCTGTTTAACGGTATCGTAGAGGTGTTTGGAAGATTTATTGTTCCCGTGATGATGGTCAATATCCCTGCAATTGGTCTGTGGGGCATTTGGTGGTCTGTTGGAATTGTTTGGTCCTTAAGCGGCGTGACGGCCGTCATGAGATATGTAAGCTATAAGCGAAGTTTAATGAGGAGAAGGAAGGCAATTAGTGAGAAAAACCACTGATGCAATGACAAAAATCAAATCTTGTCAGAAGAACGGAATCCCTGTATAATGGTAAATGCGACAGGAAGTCGCGTTGGTGATGCAGAAGCATTGCAAAGGAACCTAAAAAATCAGAGACTGGTATTTATTTGGACGATGCCCTATTGATCCTTTTTCAATATGATTCATAAGAACAACGTATGTCAGAAGGCGCACGAACCCGCAGAAGCTGGGTGAGGTGTGCTTTTTGTGGTTTAAAGCAGAGCCTGCAGAAAGGTTGTGAGAGTATGGAACTACAAGAGTTTTTTCAGCAAAATCCTAAGGTGGCCATTGCCTTTTCGGGAGGCGTGGATTCCTCTTATCTGTTATACGCGGCGATTCATTATGCCAAGGAAGTCAGGGCTTATTATGTGTCGGCGGAGTTTCAGCCACAGTTTGAATATGAGGACGCCATGAGGCTGGCAAAGGAAATCGATGCTCAGGTGAAGGTGTTGAAGATCAGTGCTTTGGAAGTTCCGGGAGTGGCAGCAAATCCGGCCAATCGCTGTTATTATTGCAAGCAGGGCATTTTTGGCGCCATATGGAATGCGGCGAAGGAAGATGGATTTCAGGTACTTTTGGACGGAACCAACGCCTCTGATGACGCTGGGGACAGACCGGGCATGAAAGCCTTGCAGGAGCTCTCCGTACGATCTCCCCTGCGCGAGTGCGGACTGACCAAAACCATGATCCGGGAGCTTTCTAAGGAGGCAGGGCTCTTTACCTGGAATAAACCTGCTTATGCCTGCCTTGCGACCAGAATTCCTACGGGCGAGGTCATCACAAAGGAAAAGCTTACTGCAACGGAAGCGGCGGAGACGTTTTTGTTCCAATTGGGATTTACGGATTTTCGCGTGCGCTCAAGGGAAGGACACGCAAGGATCCAGCTGCCGGAAGCGCAGTGGGAGAAGCTGGTACAATGCCGGGCGGAAATCTTAAAGGAGCTGAAAAAATATTATGTGACGGTTTCCCTGGATCTGGAAGTCAGAGGGTAGCGTGACATAAAACAATGCATGGCAGTATTTAAGGATGTTAGAGAAGGGAAAGAACCCGCCGTTTGCAATAGGAAGGGCAATGCGGCTGTCGAAAGAAATCAGGAGGAGCAGAATGAATGAGGATGTTCGCGGCTTGTTAGAGGGGATTAAGGATGGATCGGTATCCGTGGAGGAGGCTCTTTTGGAGTTAAAGAAAAAGCCTTTTGAGGACATTGGTTATGCGAAGGTAGACATGCACAGAAAGGTTCTTCAGGGCGCTCCGGAGGTAATCTATGGCGCGGGAAAAACATCGGAGCAGATCGTTGGCATCGCGGATGCAATGCTGAAGAATGGACAGAAAACGATTCTGATCACGAGATTATCGAAGGAGAGTGCGGATGTCGTGGCAAAAGCGCATTCAATGCAATATTATGAGGCAGCGCGCTGCGGCGTGATCGGCGAGATTCCAAAGGCGAATGGTCTTGGAAGGATTGTGGTGGCAACGGGCGGAACCAGCGACGTTCCCGTAGCGGAGGAGGCTGCGATCACGGCAACGGTTCTGGGCAATGAAGTAGTGAGGCTGTATGACGTGGGAGTGGCTGGATTGCATCGTACCCTGGCGCATTTGGATGACATTATGAGTGCCAACGTCATCATTGCCATCGCGGGCATGGAAGGCGCGCTGGCCAGCGTGATCGGCGGACTTGCGGATTGCCCCGTGATCGCGGTGCCGACCAGCGTAGGCTATGGGGCTTCGTTTCATGGTCTTTCGGCACTTTTGTCCATGCTGAATTCCTGTGCCAGCGGCGTTTCCGTCGTCAATATCGACAACGGTTTTGGTGCAGGATATCTTGCAAGCATGATCAATCATCCCAAAATGCATGACAGATAAATAACGGCAAAGCAGCGTAAGCCGTGGGCCTTAAGCGTTTTTGAAATGAATTTGAAATGATAAGTAACTCGGTGACAATGGCAGATGAATCATGGAGGGCTTCTATGAAAAAATTATATTTGGATTGCGGCATGGGCGCCGCAGGTGACATGTTAACGGCAGCACTGATCGAGCTTTTACCGGAGCCAGATGCATTTGTGGCACAGCTAAACGCGCTGCAGATTCCGGGAGTGGAATACCGCAAGGAAGCATCCGTGAAGTGCGGAATTACGGGTACGCACATGTCCGTCACCATTCATGGCGATGAGGAAGAAAGCCACGATCATCACGATCATGACCATCACGACCATGATCACCACGACCACGATTATCACGACCATGATCATGATCACCACGATCACCACGACCACAATCATGACAATCATGACCACCATGACCATGATCACGATCATCACCACCATCATCATACCTCCCTGCATGACGTGGAGCACATTGTGCGGGAGCATCTGAACCTGCCCGCCAAGGTAGCGGATGACGTTATGGCAGTATATGGCCTGATTGCGGAGGCAGAGAGTCACGCGCACGGAAAGCCCGTGACAGAGATTCATTTTCACGAAGTTGGAACCATGGACGCCATTGCAGACGTAGTGGCGGTTTGCCTTTTACTAGATAAACTCGCGCCGGATGAAATTGTTGTTTCTCCCGTTCACGTGGGGAGTGGCCAGGTGCATTGTGCACATGGCATCCTTCCGGTGCCGGCTCCTGCAACGGCCTACATCCTGAAGGACGTGCCAATCTATGGGGGAGCCATTCGCGGAGAGCTCTGCACGCCTACGGGTGCGGCACTCCTTAAGCACTTTGCCACGAGGTTTGGTTCCATGCCCGTAATGCAGGTTCAGAGCATTGGCTATGGCATGGGGAAGAAAGACTTTGAAGCGGCAAACTGCGTCAGGGCCATCCTGGGAGATGACATGAGTGGAACGGCCGCCGGGCCGGAAGGTCTTAAGGCGCTGGAAGTTCTTAAGGTACAGGAAGGTTTTGAGGTGCAGGAAGCTCATGGCGGGAGCTGCGAAAAACAGTTTGGCGACGAGGACATTTTTGAGCTCAGCTGTAACGTGGACGACATGACCGGTGAAGAGGTAGGCTTTGCCATGGAGCGCTTGTTTGATGCAGGCGCAAGGGATGTCTATACCATTCCCATCGGCATGAAGAAAAATCGGCCTGGTATCCTGATCCGCGTGCTTTGCACGGTGGGCACCAAGGAAAAAATCGTGGAAACCATTTTCAAATATACGACCACGATCGGAATTCGGGAATGTGCCATGAAGCGTTATGTCTTGGACAGAAGCTTTGACAAGGTTTCTACGCCTTGCGGAGACATTCATCGAAAGACGTCCGAGGGATATGGCGTCATGCGAAGGAAGCTTGAGTTTGAGGACCTGGCGAGCATTGCACGCAAGCAGGGCATCAGTCTTTGGGAGGCGAAGGCCTTGGCACAAGACGCCGACTAGAAGGAAGCCAAGCCTTGCATAGCGAAAGACAGATGGTGAACAAATATGCTTACACAGGAACAAATTAATGAAACATGGAGCATTCGGGCCGCAAATTACAACAAGTACGTATGCGAAGAGCTGCATACGGACCGGCCCGCTAAGTGGCTTTGTCTGATCGAGGCAAATGCTCCAAAGAAAAAGCCTCTGCGCATTCTGGATGCAGGATGTGGTCCGGGGTTTTTTTCGGTGATTCTTTCCGGGGCAGGACACAAGGTGACGGGAATTGACGGTTCCGCCAATATGTTGTCCCATGCACAAAAGAATGCAGCAGATTTCGGGGTAAACCCTGAGCTGCTGGAAGGCGATTTTGGAAGGCTTCCCTTTTCGGAGAATACCTTTGATCTTCTGATTTCGCGGAATGTGACACATACGATCAGGGAGCATCTAAAGGTGTATGGCGAGTGGAATCGCGTGCTGAAACCCGGCGGAGTGCTTCTTATTTTTGATGCGAACTGGCATCTGCCCTATCAATTAGGGCCTGTTCGTGAGGAGGCGATTCGAAGGGAGAGGGAAGGTCTTTCGGCGTATGGAAAGGGCTTTACCTATGATGGTTCGTATGAATATATCGACAGCGAGCTAGATCCCGAAGAGTTTTGCGTTTTTGGAAGCGCCATGCGTCCTGATTTTGACATTGGCGTTTTGCATCAGCTCCCCTTTGAAGACATTTCCTTTGACAGGGACGTGACGGAAGAGCTTTGGAGTGAAAAGGAAAAGGTAATGTATGGCGCAACGCCGCTTTTTATGCTCCGCGCCGTGAAAAAAGCTTCGAAGGGAATTTGATAAAAGGAAATTTACGGTGAAAAAGTGAAATAAATACAGATAAGAAAGGGCAAAAAGAATAAGGGAAGAAACATGAAATATGTCAAAAAGCTTTGTAAATTGGTATTAGTAGTGTCACTCATTATGTGTCTTGCGGCATGTACAAAGGATTCTGCGGAGTCTTCCGCGGGCGCAGGCCAGAACGGAACTGTGCAGACTAAGACCATGAAAATGGCCGTCAGCTTTTTCTATCCCAGTCTTGACGTCCATAAGGACTATTATGGTTGGTACACCTCCATTTATGGTGTGTCAGAGACCCTGTTCCGCATAGGCGATGATCTGTCGATCCAGCCGCTGCTTGCAAAAAGCCATACTGTCAGCGCGGATGGAAAGACCTGGAGCTTTATGCTCGCAGATGCCAAGTTCTCAAATGGCACGGCAGTTACCGCTGACATGGTCATCAAGAATTTTCAGCGTCTGGCAGAGGTGAATGAGCGCTTTTCCTATCTTGCAGATTTTACCTATGTCACAGAGGGCGATAAGACCTTGAAGATCACAACGCCTGAAGTCTATCCGACGATGCTTAGTGACCTGACTGCTCCTGAGCTTGGTATCATGGATCTTGAGGGAACGAAGGATTTTGACAATGCACCGATCTGCACGGGCCCCTTTGTCGTAAAGACCTTTGATCCAGAGGGAACGGTTGTGGTTGATAAGAATGCATCCTATTGGAATGGTGAGGTAAAGCTTGATTCCGTGACCTTCTATTACATGCAGGATGACGAGACGAAGCTGAATGCCATGCAGGCAGGCGACGTCGATGGTTACACAAGCGTAACGGCAGCAGCCAAGGAAATTTTTGAAGCTGACCCCGCAACCTATACCTTAACCGTCATTCCCGCAACCCGTTTGCAGTTTTATGTTTTGAACAAGAATACCTTGGATGACAAGGTTCGCGAAGCAATTAATCTGACGGTAGATCCCGACGCGATCGCGGCATATCTTGGAGGCACGGTTTCTGCAGCAGTTGGTCCCTTTAGTGTATCTGCCCCTTATGGTAAGGTAAAGAAGCCTGCCGTAGATACCGCAAAGGCCAAGAAGCTTTTAGAGGAGGATGGTTACGTCCTTGGTTCTGACGGATATTATGCAAAGAATGGTGAGACGCTGACGCTGAACGTTTGCTACTATGCAGCCCGTTCCTTGGATACCATCGCCGTCATCATGCAGGATGAGTTTAAGAGCATTGGCGTAAAGGCTACTCTGACCGTTCAGGAGGATCCGGATGCAACCTATATTGCTACTGGTGATTATGACGTCGCATTGTACTGCATGATCGCAGATAAGGCTGGCGATCCCTATTATTGTGTCAGTGCTTTGTTCCGTCAGGGGAGTAAGTGGGCGCTTGGCGGCTTTGCAAATGCGCAAATCGAGTCCTTGATCAACGAGCTGCAGTATGAGACTGACGTCAACAAGCGTGCGTCCCTTGCCAATCAGATCGTGCAGAAGAGTATTGATGACAATGCCTTTGGATATATAGGTCTCTTTAACAAGACGACCGTCACTTCTAAGGGATTGACAGGCATTGCAGAAAATTGTCCGTTTGACTTCTATGGCATCACTGCAGCAACGGACAAAAACTAAAATCACCTTGTGTTCAAAATACTATGTTTCATAGGAGGGGATCACGGATGGGAAGCTATCTTGGAAAGCGCCTGCTACACTTTGCGTGGATCATGCTGGCAGTCAGCTTTCTTACCTTTCTGTTATCTTATCTTTCTCCAGGTGATGCAGCCATGAAAAAGCTGAATGCACAAGGAATCGCCGTTTCGGAAGAGGTGTTGGAGAAGACAAGGGAAAACATGGGTCTAAATCGGCCCTTTATTGTACAGTATGGAGACTGGGCCCTGCATGCGCTGCGCTTTGATTTGGGAACCTCCTATAAGGATGGATTCTCCGTCTCGGAAAAGCTCGTCAAGGGGCTAAAGAACACGGCCATGCTGACGGTGTCAGCCATTCTTTTGGCACTTCTCATTTCTCTGCCACTTGCCGTACTTTGTGCACTCAAAAAGGATTCCTGGATGGATCACCTGATCCGCTTGTTAAGCTTTATCGGAAATTCCTTGCCGAATTTCCTGATTTCCGTTTTATTGATTTATTATCTTTGCGTCAAGGCAAAGCTGCTTCCCGTGGTGGCAAATCAAAGCTTAAGAGGATTGATTCTTCCCTGTATGGCCCTTGCCATTCCGATCTGCAGCAGATTCATTCGGCAGATTCGCGCTGAGCTTTTGGAACAGCTCAGTAAGCCCTATGTCACGGGTGCAAGGGCGAGGGGCGTAAAAGGAAGGTATGTTCTCTGGAACGTGTTACATAACGCGTCCATCTCCATTTTGACAATCGTAGGACTGTCCATTGGAATGCTTTTGGGAGGAAGCGTTGTGATCGAAACGATCTTCCGCTGGCCTGGGCTTGGTAAGCTCGCCATGGATGCCATTACGAATCGCGATTATCCCGTGATTCAAGGCTTTGTCCTATTTACCTCCGCCATCTATGTTGTGGTGAATCTGATTACGGACGTCAGCTATCGCCTGATTGATCCAAGACTGCGGGAAAGGGAGGATAAGTAGGATGAAGAAAAAACACTCCTCTGCTTCTCACGTACGCATCAGGCTTTGGATTTTTCTGATTTTGGCAGGGCTTCTTGTGCTCTTAAGCCTTTTGGCACCGTTGCTATGTCCCAATGATCCGTATGCAACTTCCTCAGCAGTCATGAATCATGCGCCTAGTGCGCAGTTCCCCATGGGAACGGATCGCTATGGAAGATGTATCTGCTCCCGCGTTTTGATGGGGGCCAGGACCTCTATTTTTTCAGCGATGGCCTTGGTGGCAAGTACCTTTGTCATTGGAACATTGCTAGGAATTCTCGCAGGTTGGTTTGGCGGCGTAGTGGATACCATAATTATGCGCGTGGCAGATGCGTTCCTTGCATTTCCGCAGATGGTGCTTGCCATTGCTGTGGCTGGCATCTTGGGTGGTGGTATGTTCAATGCCATGCTTGCCATGGGAATCACTGGCTGGACGCTCTATGCAAGATTGGCCCGTGCGGAGGTGCTTTCGTTAAAGAAGGAGCCTTATGTTCAGGCGGCAAAGCTCACGGGATGCAGTTCTTGTTCCATTATGTTTAACACCTTATTGCCTAATATGCTTGGTCCCCTAATCGTCAATGCGACGACGCAGATTGGCGTTATGATGATTGGTATTGCAGGACTGTCCTTCCTTGGCATTGGCGTAACGGAGCCACAGGCGGAATGGGGTAGCATGATCAATCTCTCCCGCTCATATATTCAACTGGCGCCTTGGGCCGTGCTTGCACCTGCAGGGGCGACGATCGTGACGGTCATGATATTTAATTATCTTGGTGACTGTGTTCGTGATTCTCTTGACGTGGAGGTGACGGAATGAAAGACGAAATCATCTTAAAGGTTTCGAACCTAAGCGCAGGATATGGGGAACAGAGTGCCGTGGAAAATCTTTCCTTCCAGCTTCGCCTGGGGGAGATTTTATGCCTTGCAGGAGAGAGCGGAAGCGGAAAAAGTACGGTATTAAAGGCGTTGCTCTCCATGCCAGAAATACATGTTTCTTCAGGGGAGATCCACCTTTTTGGAACAGACCTTCAAACACTTTCTGAGAAGAAGCGCAGAAGCTATTGCACGGAGAAAATGGGAATGGTGTTCCAAAGCCCTGGGGCTTCCTTTAATCCCATTCGCTCCTACCAAAAACAATTTGTAGAAACCTTAAAAAGCCATGGGAAATATGACGCGGCTGCGTTTCATTCACAGGCAGAGGCAGCGTTTGCCAAGGTGGATCTAAAGGATGCTCGCAGGCTTCTTCGGGCGTGTCCTTATGCACTGAGCGGCGGTATGAATCAGCGCATGGCACTTGCTTTGGCGATGCTTCTTGGGCAGGAGATTCTGCTTTGTGACGAGCCGACAAGTGCCCTAGACGCAACGACGGCGCTTCAGGTTGCACGGGAGCTGAAAAAGCTGCGCGATGAAAATGGAATTTCTCAGATCCTTGTGACACATAATCTTGCCATGGCAGGATTTTTGGCAGATCGCATTGGCATCATGTATCAGGGACGTCTTGTGGAATTGGGTGAGACAGACCAGATTTTACGTCAACCTAAACATCCCTATACCAAGAGCCTGCTCAAAGCCATTCCGCCCATGCAGAAAAAGGAGGGCGGCCGAAATGATTCTTGAGGTAAGGGGACTTGCGAAAATCTATGGCGCGAAGGATGCTTCTCTGCAAGCCCTAAAGGATGTGAGCTTACAACTGAATAAAGGTGAAATACTGGGTATTGTCGGGGAAAGTGGCTCAGGGAAATCAACGTTATTAAAGCTGATCAGCGGATTGGAAGCTTCTGACAGTGGTGAGATCAAGCTACGTGGAAAGGCGCTGTCGCCGAAGCGGACGAAAGAGGACTATCGCGCAATGCAGATGATTTTTCAGGATGCCGTGGCTTCCTTTCATCCCAGACGAACCATTGAAGCCTCCATTCGTGAAGCGGTTCGCAATCTTTGTGGAAAAGAGACAAAGTTGGATAAAGAGGAATTGTCCCATATGGTGGGGCTTACCCCGGAGCTGATGGAACGCCGGCCAGGACAACTTAGCGGTGGACAATGCCAACGCTTTGCCATTGCGAGGGCAGTTGCGCCAAAGCCAGAGATACTGCTCTGTGATGAAATTACAAGCGCGTTGGATGTTTCTACACAGGCGCAGATTCTTCGGCTTTTGTCTAATATCTGTCACGATACGGGAACGGCAGCCATTTTTGTATCACATGACCTTGCCGTGGTCAGCTGTCTCTGTGACCGGGTAATCGTCATGAAGGACGGAAGCATCGTGGAAGAAGGAGATGCGAGGAAAATCATAGAAAACCCACAACATGACTATACAAAGAAGCTCATCGAATCCGTACTGGAGATTCGGTAAGACGGGAAGGCATAATCATAAAACGAGAAAATGTTCTTATGTTTGAGGATAAAGATCATATGAAGAAAATAACAGAGGACGGCATGGAGCAGCAGAACCAAAGAAAAAGAGAAGAAGAGATTGAAGACCGGGTACGGGATTATTGGACCAAACGGACGAAGGACTTTAATGTCGTTCGAATGAATGAATTACATGGGGAAATCAGTGGACGATGGATTGCGGAGTTAGAAAAAATGCTTCCCAAGGGTCGGCCGCTGGCTATTTTGGACGCGGGAACGGGGACAGGATATTTTGCCATTTTGTTGGCGAAGAAGGGGCATCAAGTGACGGGAATTGACCTTACGCCAACCATGCTGGAGGCAGCAAAAGAGACGGCAGAGCTGTTTCAAGTTACGGTTTCTTTTCAGCAGATGGACGTGCAGGAGACAAGCTTTGAAAGCGATAGCTTTGATGCCATTGTGACGCGCAACGTTACCTGGACGCTTCCTGATCCTGAAAAGGCTTATCGCGAATGGCACAGGGTATTAAAGCCAGGTGGAATTTTGCTGAATTTTGATGCAAATTACGCAGACAACGTGCGACATAAGAATCAAAAAGAATCCTGGATCAAGCCTGAGGGCGTGTATGGTCACATTGGCATGACACAGGAGCTCATGCAGGAGAATGCAGAAATAACGCTATCCGTACCTGCCAGTGAGCATCAAAGACCAACATGGGACGAGGCACTGGCTGAAAAGATTGGTTTTTCTTCTTGGGGGTCTGATAAGACATTGGGTAAGAGGATTTTGAGGGAAAATGACATGAGCGATGCGCCAATGTTTTTGTTCTGGGCGAGAAAATGAGCAAAAATGTAGGAGAGTAGAGGAATGCAAGGCTTTCAAGGAGAAATCATACAGCAGTTTATTTCTGTGCCGGAGACAACGGTTTCCTATCCGGAAACAATCATTGTTGGTTTATTTTAATCCGAGACTGACGAGCATAATGGCAATGGCTATAAGAGAGAGAAAGGTTGCCGTGCCAATCTCAATGAATAATTCCTCTCGTTGGATACGTTCCAGTTCTGCCTTTTGATACTCCTCGTCCCCTTCGGCATGGAACTCTGGTTTGTTAAGCTTGGAGAAAAGGGTTGCTACAAACGTAAGTAGCGGCAGTGCGACGCCAAGCAGGGCTCCAGCTTTATGACCATAAGTGCCATTCCCTACATGAAATAGTTTACTATTATGAAAGACTGCAGGCATGGCGAGCCAGAGCAGAAAGCTAACGACCATACCGATGAGAATAATACTGTTTCGGATTCTTTTTAAGGTTTTCGTGGACAACTTTTTCATAGACTTCCCTTTCTGAAACATGTCAATTTGTTACATATTCAAACCATAAACCGTAAATATGTTCCCCGTGAAAGACGAATTTAATTTGAATATTGATTTTTTCAAAATGCAAAACTTGATGGTAATTCCATAGCGTTTGCACACCTTGTTAATGTCGATCATAATTCCTTCCTTTTGGTAATTTTGTTGTTATCCATATTATACAACTTGACGCAGCGTCAATGTCAAGCGATTGCAAAAGAATTTGTTTTCCGTACTTTATGAATTCTATTGATATTTCTAATGGAAGGTTTATGATAGATTTAGTGAGATTTTCGAGGATATGCAAGGATATTCGTATCCTTTGATGAACGATTTTTATTTGCTTAAAAAGACTGAGACGAGAAGAGGAAGGGAAAGATGAAGGAGCAAAAGAGTAGGCTGATTTTGTTTACGGGAACGGCGATGCTAGTTTTGACGATGCTGGCGGGAGGCTGCGGAGGACAAGGAAGCGAAACGGCCGTCAGCGGAGAAGGTGCCGTACGGACGGAAGTAAGTACGATGCAGGAGTCAGATGGAACAAGCTTGTCAGAAAAGGAAGTGACGGTGGTGCCGGAGGAAACACCCGAGCCAACGCCAGAAGCAACACCTGAACCGACACCCGAACCGACGCCGACTCCCATCCCGTCAGACTATATGATCCAAAAGGCGAACACCATCCTAGAGGAAGAAAATAAGCTGGAGATTGATTTTGCAGCTCTTGCAGAGTCGGACAGCGGGACCTTTCAAAAGATTGACGAGTATGCTGCTTCCCGGCAGCCTTCCAAGAAAAATGGCATGACGGGGCTTTTTGAAGGGAAAAATCTGATTTTTATTTCAGCGGAGGCTTTTACCGCTGAAGTGATTCGGGAAGACCTGACACCGACGCTATATCGCCTTGCGACAAAGGGCATTCAGTTTACGGATTCTTATCAGCCTGCAGGCGCGGGAACGACGGGCGGCGAGTGTCAGAACATCTTTGGACTGTCTCCTGCTCTCGGTGGCAGTTCCGTAAAAGCTACTTCGACCTATAATAATTATTTCACCATGGGGAGCCAGCTAAATCGTCTCGGGTATTTTGGAAAGGCTTATCACAATGGCAATTATACCATGTATGACAGAGATAAGACTCACAATAACCTTGGATATTCCGAGGGCTTTATGGCATATGGCAACGGCATGGAGAAGTTCATCAAGCCGACCTGGCCGGAGAGCGATTATGACATGTTTGTTGGAACGATTCCCGATTACATTGATCAGGAGCACTTTAACGTCTATTATATGTCCGTGAGCGGTCACAGCAATTATGGTTTCAATAACAATGCGATGGCAAAGAAGCATAAGGACAGGGTGGCGGACATGGAGGGCTCCCAGCCGATCAGGGCCTATGAGGCGGCAAATCTGGATTTCGAGGATGCGCTGACCTATCTTGTTGCACAGCTGGAGGAGAAAGGGATCGCCAATGACACGGTAATCGTCATCAGCGCAGATCATTATCCCTATGGCTTGGACGGCGGAACAAAACCCTTTGGCCAGTTGCAGTACCTTTCTGAGCTGTATGGTTATCAGGTAACGAATGTACTGGAGAGAGATCACAACAGGCTCATCATCTGGTGCGGATGCCTTGAGGAATATGATCCCGTAGTTGTGAGTTCTCCCGTATGCAGTAATGACATCCTGCCGACACTTTCCAATCTCTTTGGAACGGAGTGGGACTCCAGACTCTTTCCGGGAAGGGACGTATTCTCGGACAGCCCGGCGCTTGCAATCCTGGATCGCAGCAACTGGAAGACGGATTTGGGAGTCTGTATCAAAGGAAAATTCAAGCCCTTTGATGAGGAGGCAGAGCTTCCTGAAAATTATGCAAAAACCATGAGCGCCATCGTTTCCAAAAAATATGATCTCAGTAAGAACATGCTCAGCGTGGACTACTACGGGCATCTGGTTGATCTAGGACTACTAAAGTGATCGAATGAGGAAAAGAAACATGATTTAATGAAATAAAAAATAGCTTGACGTGGAAGGACTATGGTTATAGACTAAAGTTAAGTCTATGATTATAGTCCTATTTGTTTTTGCAGTGGTGTATCAGAGGAAATCGGGTAATGGTCAGAGCGTAGGGACATAGAAAAAATGCGGATGCAGAAGCTAAGAGAGCTTACTCGCGAGAGTGAACAGGAGGATGGAAAAAGGATGGAATATGCGAAGCTTTGCGACAGTGATTATCGTTTTATGTGTATTGTTTGGAAGTATGCACCTGTAAATTCCGGTGAGCTTGTCAAATTATGTCAGGAGGGGCTTGGCTGGAAAAAGTCCACGACCTATACCGTGATTAAAAAGCTCTGTGAGAAGGGCTTTATCAAAAGTGATGATGCCGTGGTCAGCGTTCTGATCCCGAAGGAGAAGGCGCAGGCGAAGGAGGCAGAGTATTTTGTGGAGCGCACCTTCGAAAATTCCCTGCCGAGCTTTGTTGCAGCCTTTTTAGGAGGCAAGAAACTGACGAAGAAGGAAGCGAAGGCACTAAAGAAGCTGATTGAAGAGCATAGGGAGTAGAGCTTATGATGGAACGGATTACATGGTTTGTACAGTCCTATCTTCAGAGAAATATGGCATTGCTCATTGTGATTTTGGTCGTGCTTTTAGTAAGGCTCCTCATGAAAAGGATGCCTAAAAAGTATGTCTATTGTCTATGGGCGATTGTGGGAATCCGCATGCTTTTTTCCGTTCAGATCTCCTCTCCCGTGAGCATCTATCAGTTTTTCCCATGGGCGGATCCGCTGTTAGGTACCGTACAGGTTGCGTTACGGGATGACGAGGAGCAACAGAACAACGAAAAACAAAATGGCGCCGAAGCGAAAAATTTGGCGGCTTTGGATGGAGAAGCGAATCCATTTCTTGAAATGGGAACGGGCATGGGCGACGAAAGCATTTCAGACGAACCAGGGAAAGAGGATTCCCCGGCAGGATTTTTGGAGCTTTCAGAAGGTGATGTTTTGTTGAGAAATGGAGACGGGGCAGAGATCGGGTCTACAGAAGGAGACCCAAAGGCTGATTTCCAGGAAAATGTCTTGGAAGGAGAGACGAAGCATGCACAAGGCGAAAGGGCTCAGGCAGAGGGCAGCTTGGCGGGAATGGATCCTTCCTCCGATGCGACAATCGGTTTGCAGGATCTGTCAGAAAACCAAATGGCCTTGAACGCCGACGATGCTTTTCGTGGTCAGGCTACTGGCGAGCTGCTACAGGGGTCGCAGCTCGCAGAGAGGGAGAGTCAGCTAATGCAGCAGGCTGACGCGAGAGAGCTCCTTGCATTTGCTGGAGGGCAAGTGGCAATACGGGACCGATCTGTCATCGCCATTTTCATGGTTTGGTCCGTCGGTTTTCTTACCGTGCTTGGCATTGGCATAGTTTCCTACGCGCGTATTCGAAGGCTTGTAAAGGAGGCTGTTCATCTTAAGGAGAATGTATGGGAATGTGACGGAATTGCAACGCCCTTTGTTCTCGGCATCCTGCACCCACGGATTTTTGTGCCGTTTCATTTAGAGGAAGAAAAAAAAAATCTAGCCTTAGAGCATGAGCGGCAGCATCTTAAAAATCTTGACCCATTTGCAAGACTGCTTGCCTATGTGCTTCTTGCGGTTTATTGGATGAATCCGCTGGCGTGGATCGCTTACTTTTGTTTTGTGAGCGATCAGGAGATGCGCTGTGACGAGGCAGTTCTCTCTAGGCTTGGTACAGGGCATAAAAAGGAATATGGGATGACTTTGCTTTCTTTTGCGACGGAGGAGCATTTTGTGGGCTTTTCACCCGTAGCCTTTGGAGAAAGCGATGCCGAAAAGCGGATCAAAAATGTCTTAAATTACAAGAAGCCAGGTTTCTGGATGATTTTTGCATGTATTGCCATTCTGATCTGCATCGGTATTGTCTGCCTTACGACGGCAGGGAACAAGGAGAAGAATCCTGATGGGACGGAGCAGGCCGGCACGGAACAGACGGGAACCGAACAAGCATTCTCAAGTGTCGACGAGACAAAGCAAGGAGCGGAGCCCTTGGAGGAAAAGCTTCTTTATCAGTCCACGATATATGCTGATCTGGATGGGGACGGCGAAAAGGAGCTCGTTCAGATCCATGATTATGCTTCAGGCAGGACGACGCTGGAGACCAAAATAAACGGCAATTCGATCAAGGAGCATACGATGCAAAGCGTCCAAATGATCAAGACGGACTGCGTGGCTTTTGACCTTACGGGGGACGGGCGAGAGGAGCTCATTACGCTGCAGAGCAGTCCGTTGCTTGCAAGTACCTATAATTGGCCTGGAAAGGTTACCATTTTGCAGGTTGAGAACGGGGAATGGAGAGAATTTAGCGACGAGCTGATTTATCCCGAAGCAGGGGAATATGCTTATCAGGAGTATTATCCAAAAAGGATTTCAGAAGCTGTCTGCATCCATGCTAAGCTGGAACAGTCCCTGGGCAGAGCGATCCTGCACCTTACCTATCCAATGAACTATGAGGTCTCACGGGGCATGGGAGGCGTACTGCGCATCGATTGTACCTATCGCGAAACGAAGGATGGCTGGGACGTTCACTATGTTTTTCTAAGTCATGATTACATGGAGGAGCAAGCCCGTGTCGCCAATGGCACACATGAGATTTATTCCATCTCCGTAGGTTATGCGCCTGGTGAAACGGTTGAGGTTGGAAAGGAAACCTTGAACAAGCTGTTTTCCAGCCTTCCTTTACACTATTTTGAAACCGCGACGGATGAATTTAATCTTTCCCTTACGATGGAGGAGGGAGGGAGCTTTACGGGAACGGACGTCAGCAATGGAAATGGAAATCCGCAGACCCGAATATGTGAATTTACGGGGCAAATATCGAACCTGCGTAAGGTAGTAAATGACCTGCAATATGTATTTAGCGTGGAGAATCTTTCCTATCCTGATCCGGATCAGATTACAAAGCAAAACGGGACGCAGTTTGTCACGGCAAAACCCTTTGGCATGGAGGAGGGAGACAGGTTTTTGTTATATCTCCCAGGCTATCCCATCACGAATCTGCCTTCTTTGGTGATTCGAAGTCTGGAAGATGCAGGGAATCCGATCTGGTATTATTATTCCTTTGAGGAGCTCCCGTGCTATGTGTTATGGAACCTGGAAAAAGACATAGTCTATACATCCTTTTACGTAAATGAATATGTCGGGCAGAGAATGGAGACCGTTGGCCTTTATGGGGAATTGACGTATCCCTGTGGCCCGAATGGAGGCTTTTCCATAAAAACGGCTACCCGGCTTTGCGCGGATGCCTGCGGTGTCTTTGTGCAGAAGGTAAAGTATCCAAAATCGCGGAGTCAGAGCTTTACGGCGTTTGTTCGCAATCAGCAGCTTGCAGATTATTTGGAGTATAAAACGAAGCATTTCCCGCATGCCTTTAGCGACGGAAGCTGGATGCTAGAGATCAAGGCGTGGCAAGAACTCACCATAGGAAATACCCGCGTGCTTCACGTGACAGGTACTCCAAAGTATCGCAATGCCATGACGGGGACTTTATTTTCCGGTCTGGAGCATTATGGTGCGAGGGGATCCTGGGGCATCATTCACTTTCTGATTGATACGGAGGACGGGCAGCACTATATCCGCGACTGGTATTGGGATACCAAGGATTCCAGGGACATAAGCCTTCGGGGGAGCTACTCCGTGGAGGAAGCCTATGACTTCTGGGATCACCCTGTTGAATATCGGTCGGTTGTAAGGAACGAGGCAGTAAAGATCGGGGAGCAGGTCACGGTCATGGGACTTAGCGTTACCTGTAAGGAAACCGTGTACAAGTCGCCTAGTAATCCTGCCCAATATAACCGAAAATATTATTATGACGGATTGTTGGTGGGGGAGAGCCTTAGCTACGGTGATAGCATGGATTACGCGGATGACCTGGATGATGACGGCGTGACGGAAATCATCTGCTCCATAAGAGACTTGTATGCCCAAAATTATGAAGATGTTATGGTGTACCGAAGAAAAGGTAATGTCATTTATCTTGGCAGACTCAACCACCCGGGGCTTTTGGAGCTTGAAAACTGCGACGATCTTTCAGCAGAAAGGCGGATCACCAAGCATTATGATCCGGAAAAACACTTGCTTTACGTCAAGTATCCCGTAAGGGGCGGCGATTATGCTTCCGTACCCTTTACTTATGATGACATGACCTTTGTGGAGTTCACGTATTTAATGCCGAGTAACTGGAAGGAGGCCTACGCGAATTACGCCAGTCGCTCAGATGATGATACCTTTGATCTCCTCTACCTGGATGATGATGAGATCCCGGAATTGTACATTGCATCCCTGGTTTTTGGAGGTCAGAAGCTGATCAGCTATCATGACGGCAAGCTGGTGGAAAAGGAACTAAATGGTTTGGAAATGCTTTATCTGGAGAAAAAGGGAGTCTTTTACCTATTTGGCGGAAATAATGGATATTTTCCCGCGGAGGTTCATCAGCTAAAGGACGGTGAGTTCTCTTTGCTTGGCTCAGGCTATCAAAAAAAGGAGTACGTAGCCAATGAATATGCTGACAATCCGGATCACGTGACTGAATTTGACAGCTATGATTGGAACGGTCAGAGTGTGACAAAGGAGCAGTTTTATCAGAATATCGATGCTTTGATCCCCCGAAAAGAAGCTATTTTTCCAAAACAAAGCTACAGGCTGTACGGAATCCTTCTTGAGCTTGGCCTAGGGCTGGATGACCTCGCAGATGGGTGATCCACGACCTCAAAAGAATTACTTTCCGCAGAAAAACTTCTGTTTTATGGCAGCTTTGTGGCAGATTTGTGGCAGCTGTGAGGTATAATGGATGTTACAGTGAGAAAACTATCCGGGGCCATACGCACGGGATGACATACGGAAGAACAAATGGTTATGCGGTCGGCAAAGGGAGAGGCGGATCGCAGGAAAGGAAGGATGCCATGCCACCGAAAGTAAATGCGGAAGGAAAATTATATCCGTGGGCGATCGAAGGGAAAAACTTTACCGCTTATGATTCCATAAATAAGTTTACCATGCAGCTGCCGGGAATTGTAGGCATTTTGGGAGAAGAAAAACTGGCTCAGGCTTCCATGATGGGGAATTATCTGCGAGAAATCCCCATGGGAAATCCGATCCTCAATGGGGCAGACCATACGAAGATCGTGGGGTTGCAGAATACGTATGATCCAACCATCAAGCTTGGCGACCTGCATGAGGGCTACAGACGTTATCTGACGAAGAATCAAGAGGGAGCTGCTCAGGAGATCTATGACAGATCCAATGAGCTGGTCAAGGAGACCAGTACCTATCTGCGCAATCTGTATAAGGAGGAAAGTGACCTGCGATCCATTCATATGCAGGAAAAAGCGGATGAGCTTGCAGACTGGTACGAGTTACAGGCTCATGTGGCAAATCCCAAGAGTGGTAACATTGCAGAAGCGGAGATGAATGCTCCTTATCTCCCCGCGATCAACATGCTTGCAGGCGCTGCACCGAAGTATGACATGGAAGGGTTTGAGAAATGTATTGACGCTTTGGAACAGAACGGAGTGGAGGGTGGCAAGAGCATTTATGACGATTATTTTACCGTCATCAGTTCAGGAGCCAGAGAGACTCAGATCCAGTTCCATCGCCAACAGATGGAGCAGGATGGATGGGATGCGGAGAAGGAGCAGATCTATTTAAGTGAGCTAAAGAGGTCTCACGATAAGACGATTGAAGCCTTTGACAGACTGTGGGAGATTGAGGATAAAGGACAATATGATGACGTCCTGAATAATACTCTGGATCATACGATCGGCAAGCAACCTAAGGATCAACGTGACGCGAATTATGCCATTGGCTATATGAGGGGTGAGAGCAAGGCCATTGACATGGGCTATGACAGCAAGCATCTGTATGTCCTGGCACAGGTGGGGATGCAGGAGCAATACGTCAAAAAGATGGAAGCCGAGCTTGATCACCAGCTTACCGAAACCAAGGACAAAGCAAAAATACAGAAAATCAAAGAGCAGAAAGAACAGATCGCAGAGTATAAAAAGGATTTTGAACAGCTGAAGGAATCCGTATGGAACCAGAGAGTCAGCGGAAAAGAGGAAATGGAAGCAGTCGGGAAGCAGGTAGATGATTTCTTGGCCGCGCATCAGGAGAAATATGCTTCCATCCAGCTTCAGCAGACCTATAACAAAATCATGCTGGATTATCAGAAGGAGGAAGCAAAGAAGGCGGAGCCTATTCCCAGAAAGGGTGTTCATTACAAGGAAGCAAATATCGCCACGGAGAGTGCTAACCTGCTCTATTCATTTACCGGTGACACGGGGATGCTCGTAGAGGTTTCCCAAGTCGCTGACGCGGGAAATCAAATCAATCACGACGGCACCTTAAAAGAGAGGAAAAACAAGCAATTACTTGAGGTGGCTGATCGTGTCGACCAAAAGCTTAAGGAAGAATATGAAAAAGCGGATAAGGCATCAGATGAAATAACGCATGCCGCTAGCTTTAAAAAGGCTCTCATCAATCACCAAAGGCAATGCATGGAAAACCTAAAGAATGGTATTCCGATGAAAAATGACAATGAAAATCTGGATTGGACCTTCGGTGTCAGCGGATCCGTCATGGCTCAATTGAATACGGATCTACTCAAAACGGGTGGAGAAAAAAAGCTGGAAAAGGCGATCAGCGAGACCGGTCTTGACAAATTTGTGGAGAAGGGCAATCAGATGCAAAAGCTCCATCAGGAGTATCTGCTGAAAAAGGATGATATGACCGCTGCAGAGAGACAAAATGCCCTGATGACTTTGAATTTGGAAAAGCGTGAGGTCATCGAGATGGCGAAGGAGCTGAAGGATAAGCTTGCGAATCCCTCTGCGGAGGTAAAGGAGCTTTTTGTCAATCCGCAGCAGCTCAAAGACTATCAAGGACAACGAGGATTGCAGGGGTTGATCGATCTTTATACCGCGGATCTCCGGAAAGTTGACCTTCCGCAGAAGGAGAACTTTGACAAGGCTTTGGAGAAATTCAACACTTCCAGGGCGAGTATTTTCAGAAGGGAATCCGATGAGCACATACGCATGCGCGAGCAGGCAGAGATCGTGCAAAAGAATCTCACGACGCTTGAGGCTGGAAAGGTTCCGGGTCCGAAGAAGGGCGATGACCGTCCGCTCACGGAGAAGGAAAGGTCAGACCTGATACAAAAAACCTGGGCAGCGATCGAAGAGCTGGACAGGAGAACGGACACCTATATTGCAAGCAGCACGAAAAACGGAACGAAGGTGCCAAATACGCCCACAGGAAAAGAACGGCTTGCCGGTGCGAGGGAGCTAAAGGATCTTAACTGGAAAGTCAAGCAATCGCTGGCAAAGGATGTTTTCGTACAAGATCAGATGGAGAGCGAACGCCGTAAGCAGATTGCTGAAAAGGAAAAGCAGAATGCTAAAAAGGAAAAGCAGAAGGATCACGTCGGATCGACGAAGAGAATGGATGCGGAATACAAGCAATTCCAGAAACTAAGCCAGACGACCTTCCATAATAAGACCCCGGAGTCTAATGCGTTCGGACTGAATGAATGGCAATATCAGGCTGCGAAGGTGATCGCCATTGCCGGCGTGAAAAACGCGCATGCAAATGGTGAGATCGAGACTGCAAGGTTGGACATGGAAATGCAGAAGGCCACGAGAGATATTGCAAGGGACAGATCCTTCCAAAATTGGATCAAGGAGGTCTCCGAGAGTCCAAAGAAGATGGAAAATCTTGGCAAGATGTCGCCGGATGAGGTGAAGGCTGAGTTCGTAAACAGCCTAAGTAAGGAGATGAACAAAGAGCCGGCAGGACCAAAGATGGAAGGTCCTGTAAAGGAAAGCCGAAAGACCGAACCGAAAAAGGAAGCACCAAAGAAAGAAGAACCTAAGAAGGAAGTACCCAAAAAAGAAGTCCCTACAAAGGAAGTGCCTCAAATGGGAGGTTTGGGCTATTAACGTGACAACGTAAAAAGAATATAAGAGTATGCTAAGGGGATGGTTTCGATTGGTTTTATACCCTATCGAAACCATCCCCTGTTTTTTCCCTCTCTTGATTCCGTAGGCGGGTTGAACCTGGGAAATAGCTCCAATACGCGCTTACTTTCACGGTATTTGGACGGTAAACAGTTCCAGGTCTGATAGAAGACTCTCGTAAAAGCCTCATTGCTGGAATACCCATAGGATACGGCAACTTCAAGCAGGTTCATGTCAGGTCGCTCTATCAGTGTCCGTGCGGCTTTTGTCATTCTCCGGCGGATGACGTAATCCCGCACGGAAAGGTGATTAATTTGTCTGAATAACTTCTCAATGGTGGATTTGGAACAGTAGCAGGCCGCGGCAATGTCCTCCGTATGGAGGTCCTCCTGCAGATGCTGCTCCAAGTATTCCAGCGCTTCGGCCAAAAGCTCCAGTTTACTACTCATCTTGGTTCTCCTTTTCAGGGAAGGGATTTGTGTCCCCTGTTTATTCCCAGGAATCAATCGATTGTAGTTTTAGTATAGCAGAGGTTTTTCTTCTCGTCTTGATATTTTGAGTAAAATTTTAGAATTCTGTTCTGGCC
>JAEEGG010009443.1_pt1 | contig 21841 bp, 24 predicted proteins | sample 9134161 | NCBI WGS metagenome assembly JAEEGG01 (sample SAMN16246543, study PRJNA631951) | gut metagenome | biome: gut microbiome; feature: rumen; material: CR-attached | host: Bos | place: Iran: Karaj | collected 2018-10
GTTACGCTGACGATGGACGCTAATGCAGCATAGCCCGTATCGCCGGCGCCGCGCAGCCACCCCATGTAGATGACCTGCGATATTTGGAAAATGACAACCGCGATGATAATCCTTGTAATGTCAACGCCAATCGCTACAATTTCCGGTTCATCAAAGAACGCCGACATGATTGCGCGCCCGCCGAAAAAATAAACGAACGCCAATACCAAGGAAATTACCATTCCCAGCTTTCTGCAAGTACGACCATAGGCCTTCGCCAGCTCATGATTTCGCTCCCCAAGGCTTCGTCCAATCAGCGCCACGGCCGTTGCCTGCAAACCGTCGCCGAAGGAAAAGGATAAGCCCATAATGTTCATGCCGACTTGATGCGCCGCCATTGCCGCCGTTCCCATCTTTGCCGCCATGATCGACGTTGCCATAAAACCCACTCTCATGAGAATCTGCTCAAAGAAAATGGAATAGCCGACCCTAAACAGAGCCTGAAAAGCGCTTAAGCTCGGTAGAATCTTATTCTTTAAGATAAACGGAATGCTGACAAAGCAACCCTTCTGGAAAAGCGACAAGATGCTCATGGCACATGCAACGACGGTTCCAAGCACCGTCGCAAGCGCCGCACCGCGAACGCCCATCGCCGGAAAACCAAATTTCCCTCCAATGAGAAGATAATTGAAGATGACGTTGACGGTGTTGGAGGCCAGATTCGTGCGCATGGTGATCTTTGTGTTTCCGGCACCTCTTTGCGCCGAGTTGATCCCCATTTGGATACAATTGAAAATCATACCACCCATGACGATCTTAAAATACACGGTTGCCAGCTCATGCGTGTCCGAATTAGAACCACACAACCTGATCACGTCGCCCGCGAAGGCAACCAGCGCCGTACTGATGATCACTGCCGCAATCAAGATCAACAAAACGCCGGAAACCAGTATGCGATTCGCTTCCTCTTTTCTATTTTCTCCCCTTCTTCTTGCAACCAATGCGGAAAGAGAAACATTGATGGCAAAAAACATGGAAAGCCCTAAAAATTTCGGCTGCGTAGTAAGACCGATCGCAGCAACGGCGTTACTTCCCAGCCCACTTACCATGTAAGAATCCACAAGGCCGACAAATGCAATAAAGAAAGACTCTACGACTGCCGGCCACGCTATATTGATTGTTTCTTTGATTAATTGTTTATCCGTTTTTTCCATGATTCACAAATCTAGATCAGCCTTATTCCATTCTCTGCCAAATGAGAAAGGGTCGCTTGTGCAATGTGGTCTTTATGCGTAATGGTTTGAGACTTTCGATAGTAATGACTGCAGGTAAAGTCTAATCCATCATCAACGCGTTGAAAGGTATACTCAAATCTATTAGGATTGAAAAGGCGGTCTGGCATCAAATTCATGACAAGACTATTCGTCGTATACGGCGGATACTTCTCAAAATCCTTGAACTGCCATGCATGGGAGAGATTGTCACCCTCATACTCGTAATACTCGCTGTTTATGATGACGTCGTCCTTAGCGCTCCCGCTCCCCCGGAATTTTTCTACGCTGATGAGTCTTCCGGCGTCATCATATTCGCACCATTCAAAATCATACAGACTGTGGGTCACGCCGCCCGCAGCGGCCTCCAGTGAATAACCAATGGTTAATTGCTTTGAGACATAGACGAACGCAAAATTGATATCGCCATCTTTCTCATAATACGCCATCTTGAGGTTCCCTTCTTTGTCATATCTTAGCATGACGTAATTGGCTGGATCTGCATTACTTTTCAGCTTCGCCAAAGGTGCCTTTGGAAAGGTATTTTTGCGGTTCGTAAGCCTAGTAATCAAAAGCTTATCAAAAGGATCGAGACCATACCAAGCATCATTAAACCTTACGTATTTGGTCGTCCCGCCCGCCACTTCAAAGTCCGGCTCATACGGCGCAACATATTGCTCGTAGATGCGTATGTACTTCTCCAACAGTTCCTCGCGTGGAAATTCCATGTTTTCCTCCCTTATTCATATGCTGTACTACTGAACTTATTTTAGCATATGTGCGCCTGGAACAAAAGGACAAATTCCACTTTCTATTGCGTCCGCTTGCTCAAGCGTTCAATTTCCGCACGAAGATATGCAATCTCTTTCTCCGCTCGTGCCTTTTCTTCCTCAAGATTCGCCTCCGCCTCGTCTGCTCTCGCCTTTTCTCTCTCCGTGTTAACACGCTCTTCCTTCTTGGCATCTTCAATCAGTTCCATTATTGCCTTGCACATACTTAATTGGTCTCCCTTCTTTTTCGATTTTTTTATCAATTCACCCAATTCTGCAGAACCTACAAGTTCCTTGACAACCTCAACCCCCTGTGAATCCAGATCATATCGTTCGTCACATGTCTTGCTGTATTCCCAAAACGATTCCTTGTCATTTCTTCTCTGGAAATATTCAACAACAGAACGCAGATCCGTCTGAAATCTTCCCGGATTCTCCAGTTTTGACATGTCAATCACCCTGATGGGATATTTCAGTATCAAATCGCGCATTTCCTCCGCCTCGTCAAAGTCAATTAACTCGTCCAGAGAATTTGCTCCATCCCATTCCTCATCATTCCAATACAAAACCATCATAACCACTGGCCTTAACCGGTCCTTCTTTGTAAATTGATATAGTATTTCTCCGTCCTTCTCACATTCAATCCGTATCTTCCACTTCTCCCGGTTTCTGTTCTTAATGGCACGAACCTGAGAATTATAAGCCAGCGCTTCCTCGAGCAACAGTCTGACCGGCAGGCTGTAGTCTTCCTTCTCTTGGTTTTCTAATACCAGCATGGCTAAGAGTTTTCCGTCCAAGGTCTTTTTCATGATCACGTCGGCCGTGCGTTCAACCCCCTTGCCTTCCCCATAAGTGAGCACGCTGTCACATTCCTGTAGCTCATTCCATCGAATCACCTCCTGTCCTTGAAACAAGATGCCGTTCCATGCATCCGCAAACCTCCTGGGTTCCTTGAAATATGCCTTTTGCTTTTTGTCTAACGCTCCCACACATCCTCCTTCCTGCGCCCATGCGCAACAACAGCTTCCGAACGCAGGCGGCCAATCTACTGCTTTACGTGATTAAGGTTTCTCCAAAAAACTGCATCAAAAGAAAACCGTCTGCATCCTAATCCATGAAAAATCGGCCGAATCGCCAATTAGAAGTGAACGGGAGGCGTCCGCTGAAGGGTTGCCTCCCCGATAAGAAAATTCTATAAGCTGCCATAAAAAAAGTCAATAAAAATATCGAAAAAATCTGACATTGCAAGAAGATCCGTTCCCTTTTTATCCTCCTCTTTATGTATCCTGTGAAATAAGGATAATCCACAAAAAATCCTTCCTAAATCTTAGTCCCAAGGAACCAAGTGTAGTGATTATCCTGCCGGAGGCTTATACCGGTGTCATCATGAATCGTCTGGAATGGAATAACCTAGGAGATAATCATGCCTCGGCTCACGCCATACTGGATAATGCCTTTTCTCAGGCACTTTCAAAAACATCCTCTGAGTTGAATGGCTCAGATTTGAACACTCTTGAACTCAAAAATATGGCTAGAGCCAATTTCCCCGAATCAGAAAACTTCCTTATGCTGTTATTTGGGGCAGCTTTCCCGTATGCATTGTTTGTTTCTTCGGATATTTCGCAGGTGTTGGTTGTCATACTTATGTTTAATGGAATTGACATAGGAACGGAGTGCCAGCTCCCTGCTGATGGTATTGGGCAAAAAAACACCTTCTGAAATCAAATTTCAGAAGGTGTGTAAACCATAGAATTATGGCCTCTCTCACGGACTGCTAAGGCCACGAACCCTTTATTTACAAGGGATTAATCCTGTACGTAGGGCATGATTGCCAAATCCCTAGTCAGGAAATCATCCAAGCATAGCATCCCTTATAAAACAGTATTTTAATCCTTCTTGTCGATTAGTGTCCAAGATACCATAGAGTATTATTAAGTATCCATTTGTATGCACTTTGTATGCAATTGCGGATTTTCGTGTGCTAATCAGTATATAAACAACTATGTCGCCCTCAAAAATCCTTCCAAATGTCAGATAACTTGTCGATGGACTCCTGCTTTTTACTATCCGTTGCCTCCGCATAGATGTCCATTGTCGTTTTAATGTTCGCATGACCCATGATGCTTTGAATTACTTTAAGATTCTGCTCGTTTTCGCATAAGCGGGTACAAAAAGTATGTCTAAGATGGTGACATGAAAAATGTGGCAGATAAACCGGCTCCCTTTTTTCCTTCGCTGCGCGAACGTTTTCCACATGGTTATATTCTTCCGTGATGCGGCTGATGGCGGAATTGATGTTTTGTTCACACATTACTTTACCATATGAATTTTGAAAGATAAATCCAGACATTCCCTCAATCACGGTTTTATTAAATCCAATGTCGGACTGCCTTTCATATTCTTCCTTAAAAGCTTCGAGTACCTGCTCCATCATGGGAATGGTACGAATTCCAGCCTCCGTCTTTGGAAGGGACACGCCTAACCTTCTTGCCCTGTCACCGGGCTTAACGCTAACCCTTACCAATGCATGATTGACATTGATCATTCGCTTTTCCATGTCAATGTCCTGCCAGCGCAGTCCAATGAATTCACCACACCTTAACCCCGTCCCAAGCAACACGGTGAAAACCGTCCACCAATGATCATACACTGGATGTCCCTTGATGAATTTCATGAATGCAGTCTGCTGTTCGACCGTCAGCGCATGTCTGATGCCCTTATTCTTTCCTACCTCGTCACCAATCTCGCGAAGAACTCCCGCAGTCGGATTTTTTCTGATAATGTCATCCCTGACCGCCATCTGAAAAGTCGGATACAACACGCCGTGAATTGTGGAAGCCGTATTGGCCTGCATCCCTCCGTCAACGATCAGGTGCTTGTAAAATGCCCTCACGTCAGTGTACCTAATCTCTCCGAGGATTCTTGTACCGAACTTTGGCCTGACAAACTTGTTATACATGTAGATGTAATTTGTTTTGGTCGTTCTTCTCAGATTTGTCTTTAAGGAAATGTATCTGTCAAACATTTCGTTTAAGGTTATTCTGCCCGCCAGGTAAGAGTCAATTCCATCCAACTGATCCCTCTTAAGGATGTCCTCCTTTTCCCTAAGCTTGGCTAAGTCACTTGAGTATATGAAGTGTCTGATGTGATACGCGTCCGTATAGGAAAAAACATATCTTCCGTCCGAAGGTCGAAAGCTTTCACCTTTCCTTAGTGCCCTGCCTTTGTCGTCCTTTCTTGAAACAGCCATTGTAACCTCCTTCCTTAATATAAAAGAAAGAAGGCCTAATTCTTGATTACTCCGAACAGCACTTTCTAATGCCGCCCAAAATAACCTGCGTCATTGTCACGGAATGCTTTTCGGCATATTTCTTAAGCATTGAAAGCTCTTCATCCGTTAATCGAACTGTTATCGGATTTCTTCTTGGGTTGTCACTTTTGGGTCTCCCCGTTGCTTTTCCTTTCTCCGCCAAGTCCTACACCTCCTTGCACATACCATAATAATACTTTATGTATGACAAAAACGCAAGACCTTCTTTCAAATAACTATTCAACCAACCTGAACGTTTCCAAATACCTGTCAAAAATCTCCGTGTTTACAAGTACCAGCTTGTCCAATTTGTAAATTGCCTTTGCATCACGTGCCATTCTCTCGAACTTCGTTTGACACATGGAATAAATCTCGGCTCCTTCCTTGTATCTTACAAACTTTTTCTTTCTGCCCGTTTCTTCCATCGCTAAACCTCCCTTCCGTCAAACCACGACGCTTTCCTCAAGTTTATTCTTTATCCGTTTAAGTTTTTTCTGAACGGCCTTGTAAGTTATCTGCATGTCCTCCGCAAGGTCATAAATGCTCTTCTCCTTTCGCATGAATGGAAGGATGACCGCACGGTCCTTGGGTTTCATTTCCTTAAGCGCCTTTGAAAGCTGACCGTATTCCCGTTTCGCGAAGTGATAGCTGGATACCTTTCTGATCAGTTCCTCACGATTTGACGTGCCTTCAAAAAAACACTCGTCCAGATATCCATCGTCTATGGCCTTGGCAATCTCATTCCGATTTACGGCCTGATTATACGTCGGATCGTTTTGCCTGCAGAACGCCACCTGAATTCGCACGCCTAACTCCTCGTCCTTAGCGTGATGACTGTCATACTTCTGATCAGCAACCTCATCAATCAGCCTTTCCCTAAAGTTTCTGATCATCGGCTCCATGACGGTATAGTTCTCACACAAAAACCATATCCTTTTCGTCGCATCAAAACTTGCATAAGCCTCCAGGCCTTCCGTCTTCATTCTCATGTCGCATTTCTCCTTGCGCAATTTGCATTTCCTTGTTTCTTTCTGATGAGTTCATTATAAATATGCCATACCTCATTTTCGATATCCAAAGCTCGTACCCAAGGGTACGAGCTCACCGTACCCCGTTAACGAGCGCGCTCACCTGAACTGCCAATAACTCCCTGGCCTTTTCATCCTTTAGCCTTTGAAGCAGGCTCATCATTTTTTCCAAATATGGATCCGTGACATTCTCATTATCCCGTCCAAGCAGCAAGTAGTCGGGCGTGGTTCCGAGGCTCCTTGCCAGTTCGATGATCACGCTCCCCTTTATGTCAATCCTGTCGTTTTCATAAGAAGATATGGTCGTCTTGGGAACGTTCATGACCTCAGCCAAATCGTCCTGCGACATTGCAAGCACGGCTCGTCTTTTCTTAATCCTCATTCCCATCGTTTCGTTTACGGTTCCCTTCATTTTGTCTCCTTCCCGGAGTCCGAAACGAAAAGGACCAAAGCGCGCACAAAAAGAAGCCTGCGAAACGCAGACCAACCGAAAGGCATAAAATGTCTTTTACAATTGATCCAAATCGTTTCGCAGACTCCTAACGTCATTGTTTCCAGTTCCATGCGAACTATTGACGGTCGGGGCGGCTCTGGAGGTTTTCGAATTCCACCCATCCCGGGAATCCTGCCTGATCTGCCAGCTTGTCCGCCGTCTCACCATATTCAGTTGTCGATTCTTCTAATACGCGGTACCTGCCGCCGCCCTGCTTTTCATCTTTACGGGCCAGACGTTTTCATGCAGGCTGGGCTCGTCCTCGTATACGATCGCCTTGCCGTCCTTCACGATCGCCGCCACGTAAGCCCCACATTTGTCACACTGAAAGGAAGTCTTTCCTTCCTCCATGTTAAACCGATGCTTCCCGCACACGGGACAGCATATGTGTAATTCCCTCTTTCTAATTTCCCTTGTTTGACTATATCTTTCGTTCAATGACTCTCACTCCAATAAACTATCCTCAGAATTTGATAAGTTGGTTTTCTTCCGCCGACACCCGGGAAAATAAGTGCCATCGGCGCATTACAGTTTGGGACCGGCCAGTTCCGTGACGCGCCGAAGGTTAGCGCGGCAGGTCCCCCTTCCGTTGCTGATCAATCAATTTACGTCAGGCGTTTTGCCTGCATTCCACAAACCACATGTTATTGTCTTCGTAATACAGATGGCTTTCCCTGCCAGAAATGATGCAGGTATACCGAAGGCCGGCTCCTCCAGCCTTTAAGCTTGCCGCCTTGCGCACGTCCTTCACGCGCTGGATCACATACTCCGTTCCGTCCTTCCAGACGATGCTCGTCGGCGTAAGTTTTCCTTCCTTTGAAAACGTGGCCCTTACTTCCACGTAAACCTTTGCTGCGTCCACCGCAATCCCCTCCCCTCACAAAATCGTCATAGCCCTCGGACAGGAATCTCTTCTCATGACGTATCCCTTTTTCTCCAGTGACCTAAGATGTGACAGAATCGTTGACGGTGACGACAATCCCCCGATTCCGCACAATTCCCTGACCGTGGGGGCAAAACCGTAAATCTTCTGATATGATGAAATTCCTTCCAAAATCATCTGTTCCTTGTTTGTCAGCCTTTCCCTGTCCTTTAGGCAAATGCCTTTTCGTTGTTCGTTTTCTTCCTCTTTTTCCCTGCCCATTCGATTTCCTCCCTTTATCCAAAATATCCGTGCGGATGCACCGTGTGTTCTTCCCTTGCGTTTAAGCGGGACAAGGGCTTGTCGCAGTGCATGAGTCCCCTTTGCACCGCGAAGAACCCGAAGCGCCGTCGCACCTCGTCTATCGCCGCATCCATTTTCATCTGCTTTTCCCTGCGTTCCACGCTTGAAAAAAGATCCAGTTGCTCCCAGTAGTTGTCATTCACGAGGTCCGCCCCGCGAATTCCGACGCTCCTTATCGGCTTTTGCCAGTCATAGCTTTCAAGGAATATCCGATAGGCTTCCTCAGCAATCTCTCCCGTCACGTTCGTCGCATGATCGATCTTGTGTTGCCTCGTAAAACAAAAGAGGTCGTTATCCCTCACGCTGATCTCCACCACGCGGCATCGAAACCCATTCTCCCGAAGCTTTTTTCCGACACTTTCCGCAAGAAGGTAAAGGATGATCTTTACGTCCAGGTTCGTCTCAAGGTCCCTCGGGGTCGTGGTGGAATTTCCGATGGACTTGATCGGCGCGTGCACGTTCTCAGCCTTTACCGGCGAATCATCCCAGCCGTTTGCAAACGTCCATAGGATGGTTCCCATCTTTCCCATATGAGACCGAAGTAGCTCCTCCGGCGCGTTCGCCAGGTCTCCTATCGTAAGTATCCCCAGCCTGTACAGCTTTGCCGTCGTACTTCTCCCGACATACAGCAGGTCGGACGCGGGAAGCGGCCAGGCCTTTTCCTTAAACTCCCATTCACGCATGCCCGTGATCGCGTCCGGCTTCTTGTAGTCCGATCCCAGCTTTGCCAGGATCTTGTTAAACGACACGCCGATGCTTACGGTAATGCCAAGCTCACGCTTAATCCGGTCACTGATCTCCCTTGCGATCGTCATGCCGTCTCCCTTTACGGAAGCGCTTGCGGTTACGTCCAGCCAGGACTCGTCGATTCCAAACGGTTCCACGAGGTCCGTGTATTCGGAATAGATCTCCCCGGCCATCCTTGAAAACCGAAGGTACAGGTCCATCCTCGGCGGAAGGAAGATTACGTCGGGGCATGCCTGCCTCGCCTGCCAGAGCGCCATGCCGGTCTTTACGCCCTTTCGCTTTGCCTCGTAGGAAGCGGTAAGGACGATCCCGTGCCTTGCCTCCGGATCACCGCCGACCGCAACGGGCTTTCCTCGCAGTTCGGGATGGTGCAAAAGCTCCACCGAAGCATAAAAACAGTTGCAGTCTGAATGCAATATCGTCCTGCCCATCGGCTCACCCTCCCCTCCGTTCCCTGGTCTTCTCAGTTCGCTCGTCCTGCTCACAGCCCAAATATAAATCAAATTCATTTTGATATCAAGGCTACTATTGTTCCCATTTTTCAAATCTATTTTGATTTTTGTTGTGTTTTCTCTCGAAAGGTGATATAGTTACCATACGGAGACGTAACTTCAAAACTCACCAGTTGCCCTCGGGCAGGAAAAGAGGAAACATGAAACAAATCGGAACAGTGATTTCCACCTACAGAAAAGACAAAAAAATCTCCCAGGCAGAACTTACCGTCCTGCTTGAAAAATACGGCGTTCACGTTTTGCCGGCCGCCGTCAGCGCATGGGAAAAGGGAAAAAGCTCCCCGCACGCCGACGCGTTTCTCGCCCTTTGCGAGATTTTGGGAATTCAAGACGTGTACGGGGAATTCATCGGCGAAAACCCCTCGGATCCCTTCCGTAACCTAAACGAACTGGGGATTCAAAAAGCTCTTGAATACGTGAAACTGCTGGAGCTGTCCGACGATTACAAAAAGACGGAAACAAAGATCCTTTCGTTTACGCCCCGCGTAATGAAGATTGCACTTACTTCCACTTCCGCCGGCACCGGCAACTTCCTCGACGAAGAAAACTTTGAGGAAGTCGAAATAAGCGATCCCGTTCCTGAAAAGGCAAGCTTTGGCGTTTACCTTGACGGCGACAGCATGGAGCCCCGCTTTAAGAACGGATCCCTCGTGTGGATCGAAAAGACCGACGCAGTGGAAGACGGCGAGATCGGCCTCTTCTTCCTAGACGGCATGACCTACTTTAAGAAGCTGGTCAAAAAGAAGACGGGAACCTTCCTTGTGTCCCTGAACGCAAAATACAAGCCAATTCCGATCAGTGAATTCAGCGCCTTTAAGATTTTTGGAAGGCTTTCATATTGAGGGTAGATTATTGGACATGCTCCGGGCGCATAATTAGGGTGTAAAGCGAAGGGTCCCCTAACTGATCCTAAGCCAAACTCAAATTAAAGCGAAAGGGGTGACGCAGATGAAGGAAATGATATACACCAACGAGGTATACAACTTAAGAAAGGAAATTGGAGTCAGCCAATTCAGGATGTCGGAAGACCTCGGAATCAGCAGGAGGGCGCTAAGTAAAATTGAAAACGGCGAACAAAACCTCTCACTCGGAATGGCATATCGCATCTCGGCATACTTCAATCGCATCGTGACAGACGTGTTTCCCCTTCAGGGCGGAGATCAGCTTGCTTCCTACACAGCCCTGGCAGAAAAAGAAAGGAGCATTGGGTAATGGATTATAAAATTATGGCGGTGGATTTAGACGGTACCCTGTGCTTCAGCAAGTGGCCAGAGCTCGGTGAACCAAACATACAGTTAATTGAATACCTGCGGTCATGGAAAAACCAAGGGAACAAGCTGATCCTTTGGACATGCCGCGCAGGCGAGGCATTGGACAAAGCAGTTGACTGGTGCCGGGACCAGCACTTGGAATTTGACGCAGTCAACGACAACGTTCCTGAAGTCATAGAAATGTATGGCAGCAATTCGAGAAAGATCACTTGTGATTACTATATTGACGACAAGGCAAAGCTCCCTGAGTCCGTCATACCATAACATGCCAAACAAAAGGGACCGCGCTTTTCGCTTCGTTCTCGCGTTCCCATCCCTCTTACATACATTCGAACGGGGCTGTCGCTTTAGATGATTAAATCATCTGGGCGAGGCCCCTTTTTCTTACCATGAATGGTGGATTTGATGAGCGGATATCTTTTCTGTTGCCAAAAATAGTGTACTTTAATAAGCCGATGTACTAATCGGGGCAACATTGCCTTTTCTATTTTGAAGTATCAAAAATTATGAGGCTTTTTCAATTCAAACAGATGTGTTCCAGTTCGCTCAGAAGCAATCTTGTGATGCAGCTTATTTATGTCATAGCCGATTGCCAAAAGTATGCTCTGCGCAAGAACATTTTCTTTTCCGCGATACAGATATCTTCTGAAGTTCATGTCTTCTTTCACATTTGCGAATGATCCTTCCGCCTGAATACTGCGGTTCATTCTCAGCTGAGTTCCGTAATCGCTGGTTATTCGTTCAAGACATTCTGCTCGTTTTTCTTCCATTTTTCTTGAAACGGAAAGCCTCTTGTTCCTATCTTCAAACGCTGTCTTGCAGTTATTTCCTTTAATGCAGTCTTTCTTGTAAGGACAGCTATCACAACTATTGCACTCATATATAGTCACTTCCCGCTGATATCCAGTTGCTGTTTTTTGGGTTCTCTTGGATACTGCAGTGAGCTGTTTACCATGTCTACATATGTAGCTGTCTGATTCGGGATCATAGTCCATGTTTTCACGTCTGCTTATGTCATTCCTGAACTTCCTTGTTTTTGAAGGATTATTACTATAACCTTGAAAAATTGGATATTTTGGGTGATCTGCAAGACAGGCTAGTTATTGATTATGGAGGAACAAAAAACATTGTTCATGTAAAATGGGATACGATTGCAAAGAAGCCGGTTGTTAGTATAAGTAGCCGAGCTTTTGAAGGATATGAAAACATAATATGGAGTTTTTCGGATCTCGAAAAATACATCGGACATGAAGACATATATAGCGACCTTTATCTTGCCCTTTCGATGGTGAATGGCGTATATCTTATTATAGACACTATAGACTACAGTCAATATATTGGTTCTGCTTATGGAGAAGATGGTATATGGGGAAGATGGAAAAAATACCTTAGTACTAACGGAACTGGCGGGAACAAAAAACTAAAAGAGCATTTAAATAAGCATCCAGGAAGATTTAGGAAACTTCAGTTTACTATACTTGAAACACTTCCGAGAACAGGGAGCGATGCGAATGATAGGAATTTGGCGCAGAAGCGAGAAGCATGGTACAAGAGGAAGTTTATGACACGCAACAGTGAGAAGGGGTTAAACTTGAACTGAAAAAGCCAAGGTACAATAGAGCAATTTGACAAAGCTAAATTCCGTGAAAGGATAGGGGTATTCAGTTTTCAATCACAAGGATATAACACTTAAAATGGGACTGTCGCATTAGACGGTGTCACCACTACATATGGCAGACATTTGCAAATAACATCTGCCATATATAGTGGTTGCGCGCCTTAATGCGACAGCCCTCATTTCCTCAGTGCTGCACTAATTTTATTGTATGTCGTTCAAAGTAAACACCGCAATGCTGTAGCCGGGCAGCGTCAGCACGCCCTGCTCATACGTGATGTCTTCCGCACCGGTGTTCAGCACCGCTGCCAGCGTAAGAGAACTTTCAGCGCCGGTACTGTCCGCCCCGTCAGCATCGGAGACGACCCCCGTCATCTCCTTCACCGCCGTATCCGAGCGAAGGTTCATCACGATAAGCAGATCGCCGTTTTCCGGGTCTCTTCTCATGAACGCCGCCACATTGCCGTCGCTGAGAGAATCCACCCCCTCTGTCGTACCCCTTGCGATTGCAGGAAATGCATTCCTCACGCGGATGACCTCCCGGAACCAAGTCAGAAGCGACAGATTGTCCTTCATCTGCTCCGCGGCTGAAGGGAACTTCATGGGAAATTCATCCATATCCGGCGGTCCCGCGCACATGTCCGGGTCATCCGGATCGTCGCTCCAGTACATCGGCGCACGCTTGTTTTCATCTTTGCCGGCTCCCTTCATGCCGATCTCCTCGCCGTAATAGACAAATGAATTGCCGGTCATGAACAGGCTCATCGCATAAGCCATTTTCGTGACAGGACCGTCATCGGCGGCATAATAGCCCGCGCTCCTGCCCATATCGTGATTCGTGTAGAACGGCGCGTCCACATAATCCGGGTTCGCGCTGCTGTATGCTTCCTGCGCCAGCAGCATTCCTTTCACGTAGTCCGACGCCTTGTAAGTTCCGTTAATGATATTGGCAATGAACCCTTCGTTCCCGCTGAACGGGAAATCGAACAGCGAATCAATTCCGCTGGCAAAAAGCTGCGCGATCGTGTTCCGGTCCGTCCATGCCTCTCCGACGAAATAACAGTCGGGACGAATGCTGCGTCCGGCTTCCGTGAGGAATCGAAGGAATTCGACATTTGCTTCCGGATCTGCGTAAATATAGTAGGTCACCGCATCCAGCCGAAAACCGTCAACACCCTTCCCCAGCCAAAAGGCCAGAATATCGCGGATTTCACCTCTCACAGCCTCGCTCGAAAGGTTCAGGTCCGGCATTTCAGACCAGAACCTCGCCTCGTAGTACCAGTCAGTGCCATCAAGAGGCGCATAGCCGCCGGAAGACTCTCTGCTGAAGTTGTAGTAATCGAAGTACTTGCACTCTGAAACGTCCGGCTCTGCTCCGGAGGACAGTTCGTGCAGATAATCCGACGCTGCCTTAAACCATGCATTGTCTTCCGACGTGTGATTAAGAACAAGATCCATATACACGCGGATGCCCCGCTCATGGCACTCTTTGAGTAAAGCCTCATAGTCCTCCATTGTGCCAAAGGCCGGATCGATCGCGTAATAGTCATCCACATCATACTTGTGATACGTCGAGGACGGATGAACAGGCGTCAGCCATATCGCATTGAATCCAAGATCCTCTATGTAATCCAGTTTGGAGCGAATCCCATTAAGGTCCCCGATTCCGTCTCCGTCTGAATCACAGAATGAATATACAAATATCTCATATGTCGTACGGTAGTTGTCATCCGCTTGCGACCGCATGAGGTCTTTGTTGTAGTCCAGCATCTGGACATAAGAGGCAGCGGGCACATCGCTGCCCGCTGCATTACTCGCATTGGAAGAGACAGCCGGCTTTTCATCGCCCGCTGCCTGATCCGTCTTTTGACTTTGGCTGCATCCTGTTATGCACAGCACCGCGCATAACAGGATCACATATACTGCTCTTTGTATTATTTTCATCCTTTTACCGCTCCGACAATCATCCCTTGACTGCGCCAGACATGCCCTCGACATAGAACCTCTGCAGGTAAAGGAATAATATAGCAATTGGCACGGAGATCAGCACTGCGCCTGCGGCGAAGCAGGTGTACCACTGATAGATATACTCCTTCTGCAGCATGTTCCACAGACCGATGGCGACCGTGAACTGATCGGCGTTCGCTCTGCACAAGACTTTGGCAAAGATGAAATCTACCCACGGCGCAATGAACGAGGTCATGACGGTGTAAATGATGATCGGTTTGGAAAGCGGCATGGTGATCTTGGTAAAGATCTGCCACCGTGTAGCGCCGTCGATGACCGCCGCTTCGTCGACCGCTTTGGGAATCGTGTCGAAGAAGCCCTTCGATATCTGGAAGCCCAGACCGGTACAAGCACTGTAGACGATGATCAGACCGAACCTGATGGATGATCCTTCCGTAAGTCCCATAGCCTTTAAAATGAAGTACTGCGCGATCATGGTCATGAAGCCCGGGAACAGTCCCAGAATCATCGCCATATTCATGTACGGTTTGCGCATCCTGAATCTCATTCGGCTGAGCGAATAGGACACCGACAGGACAAAGGATGTACTGATTAGGCAGGTGCAGATGGCTATGATCAGCGTATTCTTGAACATCCTTGGAAAGTTCAGGACGTTCCTGTCTGTCAGGAGCTTCACGTAATTTGCCAACGTGTAGCTTTTCGGCAGGAAGGTGTTGGTATACGCGCCCGGTTCCGCGCGGAAACTGGTAAGGACGATCCACACGATGGGCATCACCCAGATAAGTGCGAGCACAGCAAGTAAAACATGTACGAGAAAGTTTACTATCCTCTTGCGAGGACTACGATTGTTTTCATGAGACTGATTTTTCATTACATGAACGCCTCCTCGTTTTTATAGGAACTAGAATTCCTGTAGGTAATGAGCGTGATGACCGTCAGTATGACGAAGGTCATGATACCGATAACTGCGCCGAGGTTGTAGTACTGCTGGTCGATCGTCAGCTTGTAGAGCCAGGTAACAAGCAAGTCTGTCTGACCTGCGGTATCGCCGACATATGTAGGACCACCGCCTGACAACAGGTAGATGACATTGAAATTGTTGATGTTGCCTACGAAACTAGCAATCAGATAAGGCATCGTGACAAATAACATGTAAGGAAGCGTTATTTTGAAGAATCTCGTCGCCGGACCTGCGCCGTCCATCTTGGCGGCTTCATAGAGGTCCTCGGGGATATTCTGCAAAATACCGGTCACCTGGATCATCGTATACGGAATACCAACCCACAGGTTTATCACGATGATCGTGATTCTGGCGACCATTGCGTTCGTCCAGAACGGAATCGGTTTACTTATAAGTCCCAGGTTCTGAAGAAGTACGTTGACAGCTCCGGAAGGCTGCAGCATGATGTTCATGATCATCAGAGATACGAACTGCGGAACAGCTATGGAGAGCACAAAGCAGAATCTCCAGAACCCCTTCCATTTAGTATCCTTTCTGTTGATGACCATGGCCAGCATCATACCGAGAATGTAATTGAGGAACGTTGAAAATATTGCCCAAACGACTGTCCATGCAAGTACATGCCAGAACTGGCGGCCGATATTGCCGTTCATGTTCAGCACTCTCATGAACTGATGCAGGCCGTCCCAGTCGAACAGGACCAGATGCTCGCCTTCCTTGGAATACGTCGTAAACGCCATCGTGATCATGTAGACCAGAGGGACGATATTGAATATCAGGATACCGACGCAGGGAAGCGTCATCAGGGTGATATGAAGGTTGCTGTCGAACAGGTTCTTCACATCTTTGCCAAGGCTCGGTACCTTCTCCCCTTTTTCAATCATTTTCTGCAGCTTGTAAGAATGTCGAAGCTGCAGGACCCAGAGCGCAATGAAACCTGCGATGACAAAGCATGTGATCACGCCTGCGAGCAGGATCTGCTGCGAATTGTCGCCGGCTGAGTATTCATAAATCTGTTTGGCTTCATTCCAGACCTTTCCCTGTGCCTCCGTGCCAAGAGTCGACATCATGCTCAGATTATGGATACCTGTCTGGACCATAAAGCCAAAGAAAGCGATCTCCAAAAGTAAGATGACAGCGCCTTTTACGATCTGCCGGTGTCCTGCTATACCCGCTCCCATGATCACGGCAGAAAGTTTCGTTAAAAGATCACCCTTTATCAGTGCATTTTTCACAGAAATGCGATTTTCATTCATGACAGATTACCTCCCAATGGAGTAAATGACAGGCGACCGGTCAAGACTGGCCGTTGTTTTCGTGCTTTATGGAATGAACCGTGGACAGACCCCTGGTTCATTCCGCTTTTCGGCACGGGCCGCGCCGGCCCGGCCGTTCCGATTCTACTCACGAAGCGTACTTACTGTACTGCGGAAGTATTCATCGATGTGTTCATTACCTCTGTCTTATCTGCTGCGTTGTCATGTGTCACAGTACCGGACACGAGCTCTTTACCCATAGATTCCGCAGGAGTCCAGTAATTGCCCATGTTCGCCTGAAGAGGCTGTACAATAGAAGCAAAGCCCATTGCATCCATCTGTGCTTTGGCAAGCGGATCGTCTACTGTAATATTGCTGTCTGTCGGAATGATGTTGCGAAGCTCATAGTGAGCTTTCTGAGCATCGGTGCCGCCAAGATATGCCGCAAGGGCAACTGCCACTTCCGGATGATCTTTGTAAAGGGCGGTTGCAGGATTCACACCGACTGCCTTGGAGCCTGCGAAAGCCTTCATCTGCTTAAGTTTGCCATCGATCGTGATGGACGGTGCTGCCGCAATGCCGAGATTGTCGCCGTATGCGTCAACAGCTTTCTGATAATCCCAAGTGCCGGAGAAGAATGCCTTGGCATCAGCGTTTGTTCCTACATCGCCGTTCGAGAAGTTCGGATTGGCAATCAGATCTACCAGATAATTGGTAACTGCTACAGCCTTGTCGCCGCTGAAGTCAAATCCTGCATCGGCGTCACCGCCGTTCTCTCCGAACAGTGTGCATCCATTTGCAACATAGAAAGCGGCGATATACCAGGAATTATCCATCGGGAAAGCTACCTTGCCCTTTTTGAGCATAGCGTCAAGTGATTTGATGTCCTCATCCGAGAATACGGACTTATCATAGTACATGAACCATGTGTTGCCGGTGAACGGGAAGCCGTAGACAGAACCGTCATAGGTTACTGTATTCACTGTCGTCTCAGAGTTGTTGGCCTTCATGGTCTCGACATTGCTGCCGCCGAGCTCGGCAAGACCGCCGGTCTTGAGCAGATCCGGAATCTGGTCATTTGCGAAGAGGTATACATCGGCGCCGGCGCTTGGGTCTGTACCGATATTTGTCTTTGCATCGCCTTCAGAGCATACACCATACTTGAAAGTAATGTTCCATTCGGGATGTGCTGCCGCAAACGCCTCGCACTGTGTCTGTAGCCACTTGCCGTTGTCATCGGACTGGTCTTCCTGCGGACCCCATACCGTGACAGTAACATCCACCACTTCCTTAGTCTCCGAACCGCCGGCGTCACCACCGCCTGTGCTGCCTCCGCATCCGGCAAGCAGACCCACGCACAGCATTAATGCCATCATCATTGCCATAAGTTTTTTCATGTTTTTATCCTCCAATTAATGATTTTATTTTCTGATCCAAAAGAGTTCCTCTGGATCGGTTGCACTTTTTATACAGGAAACTCCACGCTTTTCATTTTCCTGTCTTTTACAGCAAAAGGCTCACTGTCTCACCGGCGCCACACTCTCGCCTTCAATGAACTCATACGGTATCAGTTCGTGAACGGCCGGGCCTCCGTAGGTAATCCTCAGCAGAAGATCATCGACGCATTTTTTAGCCAGCGTTGCCGTATCCTGTCTGATGGTCGCAAGTCTTGGAATGGAATATTTTGCATATGTAAGACCGTCAAAACCGATTACCGAAACATCTTCGGGAACACGACGGCCGATATCCTTCAGGGCTCTGAGCGCACCCAGCGCGATCGAATCACTGATGACAAAGACAGCTGTCAGATCCGGTGATCGCCCAAGTAGTCTTGCCGCAGCTTCATAACCGCTTTCCTCCGAGTACGAACATGGTTCGTAATCCCTGTCAAAATCGAATGTAATACCCTTCTCATCAAGCGCCTCTACAGCTCCGATGATTTTGCCGTTCTTATGCTCTCTGCTGCGATCTGCAGAATAACCTCCGAGGATACCGATCCTTGTGTGTCCGTACGATAACAGCTTATTGACAGCATATTTTCCTGCGTCATAATAGTCTGTCGTAAAGCTTGACAAGTTTTCGAATCCCAGATCCTTAGCGCCGGTCGTGACAAGAACACATGGCAGGTTTATCTGTGAGAACTCGTCGCGAAAGTTGTCGATATAGCCGCCTAAGAATATGATGCCCTTAGGCTTTATGTAGGACACGGTCCGAACCGCTGTCGCCACTTCATTATCTGTTTCACGGATAAAGTGGACATTGATGTTCTCATCGTACCCTCTCATCATGTTCTGGATCTCCTCCAGAATAGACTCGAAAAATACATTTTTATTGCCGCGTACAATGATTGACACTTCCGATGAAATGACCTGTTTCAGTTTCCTGGCGTTAGAATTCGGCTGATATCCGCGCTCGCGTATGATCTCGCTGATTTTTTCTCTTGCCTCTTCACTGACATCCGCCCGGTTGTTGATCACCCTCGATACAGTGCCGATACTGTAGCCGGATATCCGTGCAATGTCTTTGATTGTCGTCATGATTTCACCTTCACAGTATTGCCCGTATACCTTTCCCGGTATTTTTCGTAACCGTTACCGAAATCGTTTCCATGGAATAATTATAATATCATTTTTTACATTTTGTCAATGTTTTTTTTTGAATTACAAAAAAAGCACTATGCATCAGCCGGAGGGAGAACATGAAGTATGATCCTGAAACGGACGAATATATATGTACAAACGGAAGGAAGCTCAAACGGCTGTATGACCGGCATAGTAAAAACCGGAACGGATATGTCAGTACGGTGACTGTCTACGAATGTGAGAGTTGTCAGGGATGTCCTTATAAAGACAAATGTATCCATGGCAACAACTGCAAGACTCCAATGGAGGAACGAAACAAACGGCTGAATGTCTCGAAATTGATGAAACAAAAGAGGCAGGAGACCCTGGAAAGGATCACAACGGAGTATGGAACTCAGCTCCGGATGAACCGAAGCATTCAGGCGGAAGGCAGTTTAGCTGTCATAAAAGAAGACATGAATTTCCGACGATATCTTTACCGGGGACAAGAAAATGTACTGGCCCAGAGCGTTCTTCTGGCCATTGCCTATAACATCAATAAGCTTCATTTCAAGATCCAGGGAGGCCGGACTGGCCAGTTCCTGACTGAGCTGAAAGCTTCATAAATTTTGGACAATCAAAACAGTGATCAGGAGAAGGCGCCTATTCGGTGGACGGCTTTAGTTGAAGTCTGCTGAATTCTGTAACCTACCAGAGACCAAGATTGAAATAGGAAAAATCCGGCCGTCAAGGCCGGATTTTCACCGATTAGGAAAGGGGCTGTCGCACTAATCTAAAGCGAGAGCCCCTTTTTGCGCTGAAAAGAAAACTGGGGATTGACCAAAAATTGGTTTTAGGTTATAGTTTGCTTGTTGTGGAAAACGTTTTCTAAAGGAGAATTATAATGGACAGAAGTGCCATATATCACAGAATGTCAGAACAGTACTGCTATTGTCTAGATAATGACCACCTGATAATCAATATCAAAACAGGATATGATGTCGATAAAGTGTTTATCATATACGGCGACCCCTACGAGGCGGGGATTATGGGCGGAAACGAGCGCTGGAGCGGAAAAAGAGAAGAAATCTGCTTCAAGAAGAGATTAAAGGATCACATATGGTGGACCACAACTTTAGTGCCCCGGTACAAGAGATGCAAGTATTACTTCGAAATTCAGAGCGGCGATGAGTGCATGTACTTCTTTGAGGATGGTTTTTACACAGAAGAGGAGATGAACCAGGAGGGCAAGACTCTTTCATATTTTATAATGCCCTGGATGAACTCGGCGGACGTCTGCAGAACCCCTGCCTGGGTAAATGATACGGTGTGGTATCAGATCTTTCCCGAGAGATTCTGCAACGGGGATCACAGCATAGATCCTGAAGGCGTAATGGAATGGCAGACAGGAGAGGTTGGATTCCATGACTACTACGGCGGAGATATAAGGGGAATAAGAGATAAGATCCCTTATCTTAAGGAACTTGGCATTACCGGCATTTATCTCAATCCCATATTTGAGGCCCACAGTAACCACAAATACAACACCAGAGATTACAGGAAGGTGGATCCTCACTTTGGCACCAACGAGGACCTTAGGGCCCTGGTAGACGAGGCACATGCAGCCGGAATAAGAGTGATGCTGGATGCGGTTTTCAACCACACAGGCGCAGATCACACCATGTGGCTGGACATCCAGGAAAAGGGACAGGAATCTGAATACGCCGACTGGTACATGATAAACAAGTGGCCTGTTGAGCATGGACGCGACACAAGAGACGGCAGATACTATTCGTTTGCCTTTGCTGAGTACATGCCAAAGCTCAACACCAACAACCCTGCGGTTCAGGAGTACCTTCTTGATATCATCAGATTCTGGATCGAGACCTTTGACATTGACGGACTTCGCTTTGACGTGGGGAACGAAATTTCTCACTCATTCCTCAAGGCCATCAGATACATGACAAGCCATATGAAGGATGATTTCTATCTTCTGGGCGAGATCTGGCACGACTCCATTTCGTGGCTTCAGGGAGATGAGTATGACTCTGTCATGAACTATCCCCTGACAACTGCCATAGCGGATTTCTGGGTCTACAAAAACCGCGGCAGAGAGACCTTTGAATACGATATAAACAGGTGCTTCACCATGTACTACTCACAGGTTAACGACGTGCTCTTTAACCTCCTGGATTCTCACGACACCAACAGGCTTCTGGACAAGGCACAGCACAACATAGATGTTTTTTACCAGCAGCTGGCAGTTCTTTTTACAATGCCGGGAAGCCCCTGCATCTATTACGGAACCGAAGTTGCCATGGACGGGTCCTTTGACCCGGACTGCCGCAGATGCATGCCATGGGATGAGATTGATGCAGGTAAAAGAGCTGATGAACTCACTGAGATGAAGAACCTCATCGCAATGAGGCACAGGCTGCAGTCCTGCAAGAGCAGGAATTTCCATTTTCCCAACGACGTACCCGGGGACAGGGTGATTTCTTATCTCAAGATTGGGGAGAATGAGACAATCGGGGTTTACCTCAACTGTGAGGAAGAGGATGTAACAATAGAGTGCTCTGAGTTCTCGGAGGTTGTTTATTCCCGCAAGTGGAATAAGGGTGAAGATGGAAGCGGAGTGCTGGAAAAAGATGGTATTTTGATCGTGAGGAAATAACATTAGAGGGGCTGATCTGTCTATGAAATAGTCAATAAAACAAAAACCGAGCTTCGAAAAGCCCAGCATTTGCTGTAAAATTTGTTTATGCTACTAAACAAAATCTTACAAGGAGATTATACTGTATCTTCCTTGTATCATCAAATCAAACTTCCGCTCGACATAGAGATTTCTATCTCATCCGATGATCCGGTACGCCT
>JAEEGG010009448.1_pt1 | contig 21831 bp, 23 predicted proteins | sample 9134161 | NCBI WGS metagenome assembly JAEEGG01 (sample SAMN16246543, study PRJNA631951) | gut metagenome | biome: gut microbiome; feature: rumen; material: CR-attached | host: Bos | place: Iran: Karaj | collected 2018-10
GCCTGTTGTTGTCCTACCAGGACAACAAAACATAATTAATAATCAGTCATTTAAAATCAAAAAACCTTGTTTTTGGTCACATTTTAGTCACACAACCTCATTTTTTGCTATTTTTAACAATAATTTAACATTCTGCAAACGTATCTCGCCACCTCTTTTTGTGGTTTTCCGTGTTTGATTTCGCAAAAATCAACGTTTACAATCTGTTAAGATGCCAAAAAATCAAATTATGCTCTAATTGTCAATAATATAGCCAACAAAATTGCCATCCCAATTGGTCACGCTGCACCCCGAAGAGCGCGCCCAGGGGACAATCCGCACGCCCTGGGGCAATCTGCATCGGCCTCGGACTTCATGGCTCGCGCCCTGGGGGCAATCCGTTTCGGCCAACCCAATTGGTCACGCTGCACCCCGACAATCAAAAAAGGCCACACAAATTTGCATGGCCTTTCCCGTCAATCAAAAATCAAAATCAGTTCCTTCGATTAGTTTTAGAGTGTTCTCCTTTTTCGGATTCTTTAATAGGGGTTCAACGTTACCGACATCTTCGGATTCTACATAAGTAAAATCCTCTTCGTCAGTATAAACTGGTTTCCCGTACTTTGAATTTAGAAAAACACTTTGCAGGCAGTAAATCCGTTTACCCTTGTACTCGCCTCGCCCCCACACAACAAATCCTGCCCGTATCAAAGCACCTATAACAATATGTGGCCTTGTTTCCTTCAACTCTTCCTCAAAGTACTTGTAAACATCGGTTTTTCTATACTTACCAAACCCCACCCCCTTTGTTACAATCTGCCAATACATTATCAGCAAATATGTGATAAAAGCGCGTAGCCACCCAACGTGGTCTTTATTGCTTTTATTGTCGCAGAATAATCTTTGCACCTTCCGCAACATATCCAAATCAAAGGAGAGTTTAACGGATTTCTTTTCTTTCGATTCTTTGTTCATACTCAAGTCCTTTTTAATACACATCAAATCTTGTCACAAAAGGCCGTGGTGCAAAACAAATACCTTCTGCCGTTTCAATAATCTCTTCTTCTTTTATTTTCTTCTGCAATTCTTTGTCTGTTTCTATTTCAAAGCAATGATATGGAAAATCTAAAGTTATACACTTCGGGCATTTTATTATAGCCTCTTGTTTTTTTAGACATTCAATTGCATTAAAAACTTCATCCGTACTAACACCCAGCACTTGCGCATAAGTAGTTATCATTTCTTCAATAGAGGCATAACCGAAACCTTTATCGCCCCAACCACCTCCTATATCATGCAAAATCCAATCATGCAAAATAACAAGCCATACAATAAAATCAAACAATCTACTCTTCAACTTCTCCAACTTCAACTTCCTTAATACCTCCAAAACCTCAAACAACAAGGAAACCCCTTTTATATCCCTTCTCTCTATCCTTTTACGGCTTTTATAATAATCCATTAATCTCTCATCACCATCTCTATCAGCAAACTCTCCATTATGCTCTAAGGCCATAAATAATATCGCCTCTTCTTGAGCGTCAGTCAGATCATTCCCCTTCAACCCAAGTCGCTCAACAATTCGGGCAAATATTGCCTTCTGTTTCGGGGTCAATCCGGCCTTAATCTTGTTTGTGTCGATTTCTATCTTGCGCAGCAAACGCTTTTTATTCGTTACAAGGTTTTCTGCTATAATATCAATATAAGTTTTCATTGCTTATTCTCGTTTATATAGTTAATAATATCAGCAGCCATATACTTATATGCACCACCAATTTTTACGCAGGGGACAATTTGCAACTTGCGCCACCTATAAAGTGTCGGGTCACTTATCCCCAAAACTTGCTTTACCTGCCCCGTGGTCAAAAACATTTCGGGATTATTCCTCAAATCGGTCAATGTTACTTTTTTTATAATCTTCATTATAATCTGTTTTTACGCCCCAGCGCATCCGAAAATGCAGCCGTTGCAATCCGACAATAGCAACCCCTTTCGGGGTTACACCTTTTGCCCCAATTACATTGAGGCCGTTACTAAAACATTGATTGATTTGGCAGTTACCCTCGCTGCCATTGTGTAACGGGACTACCCTAATCCCATTGGAATTATAAAACTTCAATCCTACCCTCGGATATCCGTTTTTGCACTTCTTCAAGCCAAATACTTCCCTTTTCTTCGGCTTATTTCAGTGCTTTGTAAATAGTTAAACTATTCAAAACCTTACATTTGCACTAAAAAACAAGGTTTATTCATTCTCTATTTACCGCTACAAAAGTAGGTATAATTTTTCATATTCAATAAAAAAAATATTAACAACTGGTTGAAAAGTAGTAAGTTAAGAAGTAAGTTTCTTGTCCATGCGTCTGTATTTATTTGATTGTCAATAATTAATACAATAGTACACTACAAACTTTGCATCCCAACCTTTTGACTATCTGCCTTTTGATACTATGGCCAATCATCAATGGCAACCGCAGCGCGCCACCGCCACCGCAGCACCACCGCGCACAAAAAATTCAAATTCTTCTGTCTGCCGACATCCATAAGTGGTATTTTCTACCAATAAAAAACGCCATATAAACAACATTTCAAAAGTGTGCCGTGCCGTTGGCTTAAATAATAAATATAATTATTCTTTTTTCTTTCTTCTTCTTCGTGAGTGTCTACTGACACTCACAAAAGAAGAAAAAATAACACTATTTATATATATTATTATTACTTCTGCACACTTTATACAGAAAATATGTAAAGATACTTTATACAATTCCAACCTTTCTACCGCATCCCGAAACTCAAAATAAAATTTCTGCAATCCTACCTCAAATATCGCCCCATCGCAAAAGGTTAAGGGGGGGGTATACCCCGAAGAGCGCGCCCAGGGGACAATCCGCACGCCCTGGGCAATCTGCATCGGCCTCGGACTTCATGGCTCGCGCCCTGGGGGCAATCCGTTTCGGCCAACCCAATTGGTCACGCTGCACCCCGAAGAGCGCGCCCTGGGGGCAATCTGTTTCGGCCAACCCAATTGGTCACGCAATCCCAAAAAGCACGCACCAAATTTAACCATCAATCGGTGCAATTTCTTCTCGGTGCAAAATAAATCATATAACACCACATTGCACCAATACAAAAAGGGTGCAAATTATTACTTTGAATTAATTTGCACCCCTTGTTAATTGCACTTGCAATCTGTCAACTCTTATTCTCCCCTAAAACGGCATTATATATCTGCCCTCTCAACTTTCCAATAAAAATATTTGCCGTTAATGCATCATCTAACAACTTCTTATCCTCTTCTCCATTGGCCACCGCACACACTATCGCATTTAGCATATTATCAAAAGTGTGTACCAATCTAATAGCCTCTTCAACGGAATAAGTTACTGTGACATCTTGCAGCGCAACCGCGCCATGATTGATTGTTGTTTCCATAATCTAACAAGTTTTAAGTGTTTATAATCTGTTAATTGCATTTCGCATCAAACTCAAATCCACATTGTGGTATCTCGCAAACGCAGCACTCCCCTCCACATGGCCACTCATAGCACAAATAATAGAACTATCCACACCCTCATTAAACATTGTTCCGCAAAACGTTTTCCGCGCCATGTGGCTCGAGGCAACATCACAAATTCTAACTTGTTTCGGGATTTGTGTAACTGCATCCAATATTGTAACATTTCTTGTTATTCCCACCGCCTCAAATACGCGCTTTATCTCGTTGTTATATTTCTGAGCCGACACAAACGGCAATAACCGCGCGCCATCCCTATTGATATATTTCTTCACTATTGCCAATGCATCATCATGCAACGGCACATTGATCGTTCTTGCACTCGTTTTCGTTGTTTTCTCGGCAATATAGTGCAAATATACGCCATCATTGCTTTCGTTAACGTTTCCTTTTGTCAGTTTTAGCAAATCTCCAACCCTGCAGCCGACCAAACATTGGAAAACAAAAATATCTCGTTTTTCTTCAAGCAATCTCGCAAATCCTTCTATCTGCTTTGCACTCGGCATAACCTTTATTTCGCCCTTTTTCACTCTCTCTTTGAGGCTCTTTTTAATATATTCCTCAAACACACTAAAATCTGCCCTTGTTATGGACGTTAATTCATTCTGTGCCAAAAATACGGGGTCTGCATATACCGCTTTTGGCAACTCAAATTGAGCAAACGGGGATTTATCAATAATCCCGTTTCGCACACAATAGTTAAAAACGGCCTTAACCACTTTAAGGTCTGTATTTGCCGTGTTTTTGCCAACCCCTGCACTATTATCGTTTCTGTGGTTTCTTCTTTTGTCGCTTTCTAACTCGCTCAACAAAAACTTCTCAAAATCGGCTAACATTTCGGGGGTGCAATTGCCAATGGTTATTGCCCTTTTACGGCTCACTTCGTATTTATCCAACTTGTTTATTACATTCTGTACTCGTTTCATACGCCCATCGGATAGGTCACGGGTACTATACACAACCTTTGTAGCCTCTTGTAAACGTGTATATTGGCTAATGGTTTCTGTGGTCACATCATCATTATTTTGCTCGCCCTGCCTGCCATGTATCAACTCTTTGAGGCTCATGGCTGACAATTCGCCCCCCTTACTATACTTCATTTCGTTTACCGCATCCTCAATCCTTCTTCTCAAATCGGCCAACAATCTATCCTTCTCGCGCAATTCCGCACACAATTGTCGTTGTTCCGCGCTTGCAAGTTTAAATCTCGGCTCAATTACACATTGTTTCTTATCATCCCAATACTTCGGGTTTATCATAATACCCGTTCCAGAGTGTTGACTGGTTAGCCGTGTGTGGATAGTCACTCGGATTTCAGTAAACTCAACATTCTTTTTTGTCGAAAGTGAAAATTTAACGCTCATATTGATATTGTTTTTTAGGTTTCACGGCTGCAAATATAAGGAAACATTTTCAATTTTTGGTCACATTTTGGTCACGTTGGTGACTAAAAACGGAAAAATTGAATAAATTTGATTAGAGAAATATGATAAAGCAAAACCCCCGAAACTCGTTATTTTTGTTGAGTTTCGGGGGTTTCCCTTTGTGTTTTTGCTATTTAGCAATTTCACCATCTTGTTGTCCTACCAGGATTCGAACCTAGACAAGCAGAACCAAAATCTGATGTGCTACCATTACACCATAGGACAATCCGTGTTCTCTCAAAACAAAATGCAAAATTACGATTTTTTCGCGATGTGGCAAAATTTATTTTACATCTCGCTGAGAATGAATGTATATTCTTGCTACTTCTGTGTGGAATAAGCAATGCGGTAGATGGCTATGTAGGCCATTTGCAGTGCCGAAGAACCTATTTTGATGTATTGTGGCCAGTCTTCGTTGCGCCACGCCTTCTTCTTTTTCTCGGGGGTGGGTTCGACAAAGACGATGTCGTTCTGCTGCAGGTAGTAGTAGGGCGAGTTGAATATTTCCTTGCGGGTCAGGTCGAGGGTGTCGACGGTTTGGTTGTTCTGCCCCGAGCGGACGACTACCACGTTGGTGCGGAGACCGTCGATGGTGACATCGCCAGCCTGGGCCAGAGCCTCGAAGATGGTGAGTCGGCTGCCGGTGGCGTGAATCAGGCGCGGAGTTTTCACCTCGCCGATGACGGTGACATGGAAGTTGAGCAGGTCGACGGTCACCACGGGGTCGGTGACGTAACCGCCTTCGAAGAGCATGGCTTCAAGCTCGCGTCCCAGTTGTGCACGAGTCTTCCCTGCTACCTCGATGCGCCCCAATATGGGGAATGTGATGTAGCCGCTCTGCGATACGAGGTAGCCGTTGATTTTTCCGCTACTGAGTCGGTTGGTCTCTTCGTTGAAGGGCTTCACCGATTCGGGCGATTGGCTGTGGACGAAGATGTAGAGCAGGTCGTTGGGGTAGACGGTGGCGTCGTAGTTGTTGGTGATAGTCATGGGGGTGTTGTGCGGCGCATCCTCCACATAAAGGTAGCGATGCTTGGTGCCGCATCCCGTGAGCAGCAGCATGAGGATGGGAAGCGACAACAGGCAGGGATGTTTTGTTATCACGTTTTTCATTTTGTTCAATTTTTCTTCTGCCAGGGCAGGTTGATGGTGGGCAGTTCCACCGACTTGAAGGCCGAGAAGAAAGCGTTGGCGGAAGGTTTCTCCTTGCCGTAGATGTCGGCGACGAGGTCTTTGTATTTTTCCATCAGAGGGGCACGGCGCAGTTTGAGGGTGGGGGAGAGGAGCCCGTTGTTGGGGGTCCACTCGTCGGTGACCAGGCGGAACTGCTTGATTTGCTCGTGCGGTGCCAGGCTCTTGTTGAAGCTGTCAAGCACCTTGCGCATCTTGTCGTGGGTCTGAGGCAGGTTGATGAGCTCGGCATTGTCGCGGTAGTGCAGCTTGTACTTCAGGGCCCAGTAGTGCAGTGTGTTGAAGTTGGGACTGATGATGGCTGCCACCTGTTTCTCGTTCTCGCCGATGACCATCACCTGCTCGATGTATTCGCTCTCGCGCAGCATGTTCTCGATGAGCTGCGGTGCCACGTATTTGCCTGCCGAGAGTTTGAAGATGTCCTTCTTTCGGTCGGTGATCTTCAGGTATTTTCCACCCACCAGTTCTCCAATGTCGCCCGTGTGGAACCATCCGTCCTTGTCGATGACTTCGGCGGTGTATTCGGGGTCTTTGTAATAGCCCAGCATGACGTGGGGGCCGCGGGTGAGGATTTCGTTGTCTTCGCCGAACATGACTTCCACGCCGCTCAGGATGGGTCCCACGGTGCCAATCTTTACCATGCCGTGTGCCGGGTCGTTGACGGCGATGACAGGCGAGGTCTCGCTGAGGCCGTAACCTTCGTAGATGTTGATGCCGGCGGCGGCGAAGATGCGCACCATCTTGGGTTGGATGGAGCTGCCTCCGGTGATGACGATAAGGCGTTTGCCGCCGAATTTCTCACGCCACTTGCTGTATACCAGCTTGTCCAGTATTTTCTGCCCCACCATGTACATAGGCGAGAACTTGCGGAGGCCCGAGTAGTCGTAGTGGCTGCCGTGCTTGAAGGCGCGGTCGTAGATTTTCTTTTTGATGCCCGAAAGGTCCTTGCCGGCGGCGTAGAGTTTGTCGTAGACCATCTCCAGCACACGCGGCACGGCGCAGAAGCCGTCGCCTTTGATTTCCATCATGTTCTGCTGGATGGTGCCGAGGCTCTCGGCATAGTAGATGCTGATGCCGAGATACTGCCAGTGGTAGTTGAGCGAGCGCTCGTAGATGTGGTTCAGCGGCAGGAACGAGAGCACGCGATGACTCGAGTTGAGCACTTGTACCTGTGCGTGGGCCAGGAAGTTGGAACAGAGATTGCGATGGCACAGCATGACGCCCTTGGGCAGTCCTGTGGTGCCGCTGGTGTAGATCATGGTCATCCACCGGTCGGGGGTGATTTCGCGCTTGCGACGCTCGATTTCGGGCATCCATTTGTCGCGGTTGGCGATGCCGAGCTTGAGAATTTCCAATGTGCGATGCTCGCCTTCGATGTTGGCCAGGGTGTAGACTTGGGGCTTGCTCTCCAGTTGGTCGAGAGCCGGGCGCAGGCGTCCCAGCAGCACCTTGGTGCTCACAAAGACGGCCGCAGCCTCGCTGTGTTTCAGTATGTGGACGTAGCTTTCGGTGTTGAGTGTGGGATAGATGGGCACGTGTATCATGCCGCTCATGGCCAGCGCCATGTCGATGAAGTTCCATTCAGGGCAGTTGCCGCTCATGGTTATCACGCGGTCGCCTTCCTGCAGACCCATCTCGCAGAGTCCGTAGGCCAGATAATGGGCATATTTATAGTAGTCGTGCGACGAGTATTTCACCCATTCTCCATTCACCTTCCCCGCCAGTATATCGTCTTTCGGATACAGCTCCACCAGGTGGTCCAGCAGGTCGAAAGTGCGTGTAATCTCTACCATTTTGTAATTTTTTATGAAAAATTATTAAAATGTTTTAAAATGCAAAAGTACACATTTTTCCCGACATGGCGAAAAAAAGTTTTTCCATGGCACATAACAACCTATAACCCAAAACCTGATTCCCGGAGGAAGGCGAGGAGGTCGGCACTGACGGCCTCGTTCATGGCGCGGGGATAGCGTTTGGTGGTGAAAATCTCGCAGTAGTTGCGAGTGCCGTTCTCCTTGACCATTTGTTGGTTGAAGGGGTCGTTGTCGCGCACGGCGTGGGTGCTGGCAATTTCCTCGTCGGAGGGATCGTGGTAGACTTCGCTGTGCAGCACGGCGTCGCAGCCCAGACGTTCGCTCAGGCGGCCCTCCTCGGCAGGATGGCCCATGGCCAGCGCGATGACCGGCACCACACCCTTGGGGCATTTCAGCAGCTCGGCAATCTTCTTCGTGTTATAGTTGACAGTGCCCAGATGGCAGAACCCCAGCCCTTTGGACTCGGCGGCGAGGCAGAGGTTCTGAGCGAAGAGCGAGGCGTCGACCAAAGCCGAGACGAACCACAGCAGGTTGCCGTAGGGCTCGTCGCAGCCGTTCACGCGGCAGTAGTGGTGATAGCGGTTCACGTCGACGCATACCGTCAGGAACATCGGTGCCGACGCGCACTGCCCGAAATGCAACTGGCACAGCTCCGTGCGCAGAGGCTCTTTCTCGGTGGCTATCACGCTGTAGAGCTGCATGTTGCCGGTGTTCGAGGCCCGCAAGCCACAGTTAACAATCTCTTCCAAAAGCTTCGGGTCGACCTTCTCCGAAGCGAATTTCCTTATCGACCGATGCTGCAGCATCACGTCTATAGCATTCATTTCCATTGTTCTTTTAATTCAGGTTTGAAATGCAAAAATACGACAATTCTCCCATTCGGCAAAATAAAATGTTAGTAGCCCCTATCCATAATGCAGGTATGAAGGACTTACGAAGACCTTACCAACGCCCTCCCAACTCCTACCATGGTAGGAGTTGGTAGGGCGTTGGTTACTGGTTGATAGGTGTTTGGCACTTACTATATAGCAATAGGCGCCCGCGCGAATGCGCGGGCGCCTATTGATGTTGGTTTTCTGTTGTTTAGAGCGAAAGTCCTCCGTCGACGCAGATGACCTGTCCGGTGATGTACTGGGAGAGGTCGGAGGCGAGGTAGAGGGAGGTCTTGGCCACGTCGAGCTCGGTGCCGCCGCGGTGCAGGGGGATGTCGTTCATCCAGCCTTTGCGGACGTCCTCGGGGAGCTGCTGGGTCATGACGGTCTCGATGAATCCGGGGGCGATGGCGTTGCAACGGATGTTGCGCGAACCCAGCTCCTTGGCAAGGCTCTTGGTGAAGCCCAGGATGCCGCTCTTGGAGGCCGAGTAGTTGCACTGGCCGGCATTGCCGTTGACACCCACCACCGACGAGGTGTTGATGATGGAGCCGCTGCGCTGTTTCAACATCATGGGAGCGAAGGCTTTGCAGAAGTTGAAGACGGAGCGGAGGTTGACTTCGAGGACGAGGTCCCAGTCTTTGGGCTGCATGCGGAGCAGCAGGTTGTCGCGCGTGATGCCGGCGTTGTTGACGAGGACGTCGAGGCGTCCGAAGGTTTTCTGCACGGTTTCGGCGACCTGGACGGTGGCGTCGTAGTCGGCGGCGTTCGAGGCAATGAACATCGAACGGGGGCTGTGTTTCTGCAGCTCGGCGAGGGTCTCGCGGCTGGCGTCGTTTTCCTGAATGTCGGTGAAGATGACAGTGGCGCCTTCTTCGGCGAAGAGGGTGGCGGTACGTTTTCCGATGCCTCTCGAGCCACCGGTCACGAGGGCGATTTTATCTTTTAACAGTTCCATGTTTCTTTTATTTGTTGGGGTTATCGATCAGAGCAAATGACAGGACACCTTTGACGGCTGTCTTGCCGTTGACTTTGGCCTCGGCTTCGGCATGGAAGATGAGGCTGCGGCGGTCGGTGATGCGGCCGCGGATCTCGATGGTGTCGCCGGGTTTGACGGGCTGGCGGAAGCGTGCCTCCTTGATGCCGCTGTAGAGCGGGATGCGGCCGGCGGCGAGTTCGTCGCGCACGAGGATGCACATTGACTGGCCCATGATTTCGCAGAGGATGACACCCGGCACGATGGGGTTGCCGGGGAAGTGGCCCTGCAGGAAGAATTCGTCGCCACGCACGTGGTAGTGGGCAATGGCGGTGTCGCCTTCCATGGTGACGTCGTCGACGAGCAGCATGGGCTCGCGGTGCGGCAGGAAGGTCTTGATTTCGTCTCTGTTAAGTATTTCCATGACTTATAGATCTTTGATTCTTAACGCTAAATTCTTGATTCTTATTTTTTGATTGCACGCAGTGCCACTGTGGCGTTCTGGCCGCCGAAGCCGAAGGTGTTGCTGATGGCGATGTCGGCCTGGAACTGGCGGGCCTTGTTGGGCGTGTAGTCAAGGTCGCATTCGGGGTCGGGCGAGTCGAGGTGGACGGTCGGGGGTACGATGCCGTTCTTCAGCGCAAGGGCACTGATAATCAGCTCGACAGCTCCGGTAGCGCCCAGCATGTGGCCGTGCATCGACTTGGTGCTGCTGATGACGGCTTTGCGTGCCTCTTCCTCACCGAGGGCTTTCTTGATGGCTAAGGTCTCTCCCTTGTCATTGAGGGGAGTGCCGGTGCCGTGGGCATTGATATACAGTTTCTCACCAGCTTTGTAGCCAGCCTCTTCGAGGGCCAGACGCATCGACTCGGCGGCGCCGCGTCCCTCGGGGTGGGGGGCTGTGTAGTGGTGGGCGTCGCAGGTGTTGCCGTAACCGCAGACTTCGGCATAGGTCTTTGCACCGCGTCTCTTCACAAGTTCCTCACTCTCAAGGATGAGGATGCCGGAGCCTTCGCCGAGGACAAAGCCGTGGCGGCGGCTGTCGAAAGGCAACGAGGCAGCCATGGGGTCGTCGCTGGTGGTGAGGGCTTTCATGTTGGCAAAGCCTCCGATGGCCATGCCACAGACGGCGGCTTCGGCACCGCCGGTGATGACGGCGTCGGCGCGCCCCTCGCGGATGAGGCGGTAGGCTTCGCCTACGGAGTGGGTGCCTGTGGCACAGGCTGTTACAACGGGCAGGTTGGGGCCTTGGGCGTTGTAGGTGATGGCCACGTTGCCGCCGGCGATGTTGCCAATCATCTCAGGGATGAAGAGCGGCGAAATGCGACGGAGGCCGTACTGCATGCGATTGGCATGTTCGCGCTCGAAGGTCTGGATGCCGCCGATGCCGCTGCCGATGGCTACGCCGAGACGGCGTGGATCGACGTCCTCGCCCACCTTCAGTCCGCTGTCGGCCATGGCTTGGGCGGCGGCGGCGAGGGCGTAGAGGGCGTAGATGTCGTTGTGGCGGATCATGTTGCGGTCGATGCCGTAGTTCTCCGGATGGAAGTCTTTCACCTCGGCGGCAACTTTCACCGGCAGGTCGGTGGTGTCGAGCTTGGTAATGAAGTCAATGCCGCAGAAACCATTGACGAGGTTGTTCCACAGCGTCTCGATGTCGTTTCCGATGGGGGTGATGCACCCAACACCGGTGATGTATACTTTGTTCATATTATTAATATTGTATTCTATTAAATTATATTGAATTAATATTTTAAAATGACGATGCCTGAGACAAATCCGGCGCCGAAAGCGCTCATAAGGATGGTATCGCCGCGCTTGATTTTGCCTTCGCGCACACCTTCGTCGAGCAGCAGGGGAATGCTGGCCGAGCTGGTGTTGCCGAGGCGTTGCACGTTGGTGGGGAATTTCTCCTGGGGTTGGTGGAGGTTCTCGCGGATGGCCTCATTGATGCGGAGGTTGGCCTGGTGAAGAAGGAAATGGTCGATGTCCTCGAGGGTGAGGCCTGCGCTGGCGGTCACGCTGGAGATGTCGCGTGCGGCCGAAGTGACAGCCATTCGGAATACCTCACGGCCTTTCATTACCAGTGCATTGTGGGTGTCTATGCCCTCGTGGGTCTCGAAGGGGGTGGCCTCCATGGGGTTCTGATAAACGATGACGTCGGGCATGGGAACGGTGGTTATCTTGCTGGCAATGAGGCTGTCGCCATTGCCAAGCACCACGGCTGCAGCACCATCGCCAAAGAGGACTGCGCAGTTGCGGTCGTTCCAGTCGCAGAATCGGGTGCATTCCTCGGCGGCCACCAAAAGGATATGTTTGGCACGGCCGGTGGCGAGGAGTGCATCACAGACGTCGAGGCTTTGCACAAAGCCCACGCAAGCTGCATTGACGTCCATGGTGGGACAGTTGGGACCTTTCATTCCGAGGTTGCCCATGATGATGCTGGAGAGGTGAGGGGTGATGAAGAGGTTGGATACATTGGAACAGACAATGAAATCGATGTCGTCGGGGCAGAGGCCTGCGGCGTCGATGGCGCGGCCTGCTGCTTCGGTGGCGAGGTCTTCAAATCTTTCGTCGGAGACGATATGACGTGTTTTAATTCCAGTCCTTGTTGTAATCCATTCGTCGCTGGTGTCGAGAAACTCCGACAGCATGTCGTTCGTCACGACTTTTTTCGGTAGAGCACTTCCAGTTCCTAATATTTTCATGTTAAATTTTATTAATTTTCGGGCTGCAAAGAAACGTTAAAAAAACTAAATATAAAAGTTAATTTAAGTAAAATGCACAATAATATGGGTAAAAAGGCGTTATTTTGGGCGAAAATTGATTATTTTGGGTAGAATAAATAATAAATGAATACTGACCAAACTCTAAATTTGTCGGCAATCGTCCGGTTTCTGACTTCGAAGGAGGCAAATTTGCTTTTCTTGGCTCTGTCGTTTCTCATGGCTGTTATTATAGTTGTTTTTGTCCAACCAATGAGTATGCTCGAGTTTACCACACAGACCACTCGTCTTTCGCTTTTGGCGCAGGTTTCGTTGATGAGTGTGTGCGGTTTTGCGGTGGTAGCATTGAGCAGGGCGCTGTTGGTGTGGGTGTCTTCTCGTAAGGAGTTGGCTCTCTATGCTTTGTCGGTGTGGATTTTTGTTGAGTTGATTCTTTGTGAGGCAGTGTCGACGTTGATGGCTTGGAGCCTCAGTGGTGGAGGCCCTGTCAAGTTGGCGCCATTGGCTGGTGACATTTTGCTTGGTATTGTATCGGTGTTCTTGATTCCCTATGTGATAGCTTATCTCTCATTCCGTCTGCGAGAGTTGCGCAGTGAACTTGTTGCCACGCGACGACGCTTCACATTGGAGAGTCAGGCTGTCCCTACCGAACAGAGTATCAACTTTTACGACAAAGGTGGACGCCTGGCGTTCTCTACGCGCTTTGCCAATGTACTTTATATTGAGGCAGCCGACAACTATGCCAATATTCATTATATCAACGGAGACAAGGAGGATATGTTTATCCTGCACAACTCGTTGAAAGACTTGGAGAAGGAGTATTCTGGCATGGGTCTTTTGCGTTGCCATCGCGGCTACATGGTCAATGTTGCCAATGTGAAGCTTATGCGCAAAGAGCGGTCGGGATTGGTGCTTGAATTGGCCACCACGGCCAAGACCATCCCCGTCTCGAAGAGTTATACTTCGGATGTGACGGCTTTCTTCTCCTCCGACAATGTTTCACCGGTGAATCTTTAAATTATTTCTAATAAACAAAACCTATTTATGCAATTCAGACTTACCTATCAGGAAATAAGTGATTTAATTGAGAAAAAGGCTGGCCGTAGCCTGCCCATCATGTATGGTGGGCCGCATACTGTTCGCATCGCCTACGAAGTAAACATGTTTGTCAAGAGTGCCAGTGTGGGTATCGATCTTAATGTGGAGCAGGTTGACGAAAGGGGCATTGTTCTCTCCTACAACGGAGGCATGGGTATCGATTTTATGGTGAAAACAGCCCTCAACCATGCCAAAAGTCAACCCGGGGGTGACATGATAGATATTCTCCCCGACAACCGTATTCGTCTCGACCTCAGTAAGAATGCTCAAGCAGGCTCGCTCTTCGACCATGTTACCTTGAAGGACATTAGCTTTGACGAGCAGTTTGCCATCGTTGATTTTGTCCCGAAAAGTTTGTAGGACTATTCATTGTGGTATTTCTCGTGCCGCAGGATGGTGAAGGCGCGGTAGAGTTGTTCTGTGAAGAAGAGTCGCACCATCTGATGGTTGAAAGTCATCTGTGACAGGGAGATTTTGTGGTTGGCTGCGGCATAGACGGCGGATGAAAATCCAAAAGCGCCGCCGATGACGAATGCCAGCGTACGTGTGCCGGCATTCATTTGTTTCTGCAAGTATTCGGAAAACCCTACTGAAGTGTATTCTCGGCCATGTTCGTCGAGTAGCACAGAGGTATCTACTTTTTCTAATTGTTTAAGTATCAGTTGGCCTTCGCGTTCCTTAATCTCGTCGGGAGTTGCTTTGCCAAGGTTCTTCAACGCCGGGATGACCACAATCTCGAAGTCGCAATAGTGTTTCAGTCGTCCAACATACTCGTCGATGCCCTGCTGAAGGTAGGGAATATCGGTCTTGGATACAACTATTAACTTGATATTCATAGGTGTAACAGTCTATCAAGGAATGGGATTCGAGATTGGTAGACGCAGTGGAAAGGAGTCTGGATGGTGCCGAAGGAGCTATAGAAAAAGGCCAGATTGGCATCCATGCCACCCTCGAAGTCGAAGCTTCGTGTCAGGGTGCTGAGGTGTCTCAGCATTTGCCACATAAGGTAGCTCATGGACCCTTTGGGGGCTTTTTTGCCGATGGCGAGCAGCAGCGACCAGCCGCAATTGTCGTCAAAGGCTACAAACCATGCGGCCATCAAATCGTTTCTGTCGCCAAGGTTTTTGTCAGAGCGTCGGCGTAGACCCCATAAGAGGCCTTGGTTGCGTCCGCAGGCGGTGGTTATCACGCGTCGCATCAGTTCTTCAGGTATGAGGTCGCGCTGCCCTTGGCGTTTGTAGTAGTCGATATGGAAAGGAATGAATTCGTCGATTGTCAACTGTTTGTCGACCACGCATTCCGCTTCCACTCCTTTGTCGTAACGGCGGCGAATCCTTGGGGCCGCTGAATAGAGTGCGTCGGGATTGTCGAGGGAGGGGAATCGGTATGTGTAGCGTGTCGTCTGCCGGAATCCGTTCCAATGAAACGGTTGCCAGTCAGTGATTTCGGGAGAGAAACACTGCATGCACAGTAGAGCCTTCTGGTCATTCAAATCTGCTGCCAAGGCACTCAAGGTAGCTTGACGGCCAGAGAAATCGAGGGTGTGGGCGAGCCAAGGGCCGTTCCAGGGGGTGAGTTGGGGTTGCAGAATGTATTTCATGCCCAGTTTTTTGCCGTAGAGGTAGGGGAGGGCACCCACGATTGTTCCGTTGTGTTCGCACAACAGCACGTCCCACTGCTTGCCCTGGCAGACGGTCTCCATCCACCAATATTGCAGAAACAGAGGAATTCGTGACCCCTCTGTCTCGCATAGTTGGCGGTATCTTTCTTTGTTTGTGAGCGACATTGTCACTCTTTATTGAATCTTGATGTTGACGCGGTTGTTGGCGATTCGGCCTTCGTAGGTGCTGTTGTCGCCTATGGGGTCGGCGTCGCCTTTGGCGATAATCTCGATGCGCGAGGCGTCGATGCCACGCATCAGGAGGGCTTTCTTCACCTCCATGGCGCGTTGGCGCGCAAGGCCGGTAATGTAGGCTTCGGTACCCTGATTATCGGTGTAGCCGCTGAGAAGCACTCCTTTGCGGTCGTTGTTCTTCAGATAGTCTGCCAGATCGTCAAGCACGGGTGCCCATGATTCGACAATGGTGGCGTCGTTGGGGAAGAATTTGATGTCGGGGAAGGTGTGTGCCGTGGTGTCGGTGCTGAAGATGTTGTTTTTTTTGCTGCCGAGGTAGATGAGCACACCAACATGGATGATATCATCGCCTCGCTGCTCGTTGTAGAAATTGGCGCCTTTGAAATAGCGGTAGTCGACCTCGGCCACTTTGTACTGGGTCTTGTTGCGCATCTTCTTCTTGGCTTTCCAGTCGTTGAAGGCGTCGATAGATGCCTTGGCTTCTTCGCGGGCCTGTTTGTGAAGCTGCTCACGCTGGGCATGGTCTGTGATTTCGGGGTTGATGGCGTAGATGGGGCAGAAGGTCATCGTGGCACGCGATACCTTCTCCAGATAGTTCATGATTGGGCGAATTTCCTCGGGCCAGTTGGGATTGGGGTCAACGGTGAGACCGGGGAGGTCGGTATAGTTGAACGAGCAGAAATACACGTTGTTGTCTTTGGTGCTGAAGTTAGTGTATTTGTCGAAGGTGGCATAGTCTGACTCACGAATCTTTTGACGTCCTTCAACATACATTGAAGTTTGTTTTTTGCTGCTTTTCTTCTTCTTGTTCTGAGCCATGGCGTCGCCGCCGCCGACCATCATCAGGCCGATGAGAATGAGGCTGAGGATTTTTTTCATGTTCTATTACCTTTTTTCTTTTGTATTGGTTTAACGCCAAAACTTGCATTTTATTGTTTATCCGTATCCGTGATGCTGCCGTTTTCGCATACCACTACTCGTGCCGGAAATTTGTCAATCATCATGAAATCATGCGTTGAGATGAGCATGGTGGTGCGTGTCTGCCTGTTGATGTCAAGCAACAACTGCATGATTTCGGTCGAGGTCACGGGGTCGAGGTTGCCTGTAGGCTCGTCGGCCAGAATGAGAGATGGATTGTTGATGAGTGCGCGGGCGATACCTACCCTTTGTTGCTCTCCTTCAGAAAGATGCATGGGGTTGACGTATGCCTTGTCGGCGATGCCTACGGCTGACAGTGTTTTCTCGATTTGGTTGCGTATTTCGTTTTTCTTCTTCCATCCTGTGGCGCGAAGCACGAACTCCAAGTTGGCGTAGACATTGCGGTCGTCAAGCAGGCGGAAGTTTTGGAAGACAATGCCGATGCGGCGGCGCAACTGAGGGATGTGGCGCCGTTTGATGTTCACCACATCGAATCCGCACACCTCGGCAATACCATTGTCGATGGGACGGTCGGCATAGAGGCTGCGCAGCAGCGAGGTCTTTCCGGCGCCGCTTTTTCCGATAAGGTAAACAAACTCACCCTCGTTCAGAACCAAATTGACTCCCGACAGCAACATGCCGTTCTCATGGCTAATGGTCAAATTCTCCAGGCGTACAATCGGTTGATTATTAATAGTGTCGTTGCTATTATCCATTCTTTGTGTGAATTTTGTAGATAAAAACGCGGTCTTAAAGAAAAAATTGTGTCTATATAAAAAAAAAGCGTTCAGGGATTTCTCTTACCAAACATAACCCATTTTATGCCTTGCCGCCAAGGGAAGGAAACTTTTTTTACTTTTATTTTGTTAGTCCCCAAATGTTTCGTAATTTTGCAGCCCGTTTTTGAACATTTGAGAAATGAACATTATCATTGCCGGCGACGGCGAAGTGGGTGTCCACCTGGCGCAGTCGCTCACCGAATTGGATCACAATATCACAGTGGTTGACCCTCATTCCGAGCTCCTTAAGCGTCTCGAAAGTGAGACGGACCTCCTTACCATCACGGGCGACAGTACTTCGCCCCAAGTGCTCAAGGAGGCCAATGTGGCCGACTGCGACCTTTTCCTTTCCGTCCTTCACGAAGAGAGTATCAATCTCATGACCTGCATTTTGGCTAAAAAGCTGAAAGCCAAGAAGACGGTGGCGCGTATCACCAACGCCGAACTGCTCGCACCCAAGCATCGTGAGATGTTCCGTGACCTCGGTGTCGACGAAATGGTCTGTCCAGAGCGTATCGCCGCTAAGGAAATTACTAACTTGCTGAACAACACCGTCGCCACAGAGTTTTTCGACTTCAGTGGTGGGCTATTGACCATGTATGTCATCCGTCTTGATGCAGGAACGCCTGTGGCGGGACACAATGTCAGGGAACTCACTCAGATGCATCCCGACCTGCAGGTGCGTGTGGTGGCCATCCTGCGCAATGGCAACACCATCATCCCCCATGGCGACACTATCTTTCAAGGTGGCGACTTGGCCTACATCATCGGTCGCGCCAACCAGCTGGAAAACATCAATCGTGTGGTAGGCAAGGAGGCTGTGAGCATCCGCAACACTATGATTGCCGGTGGAGGCCGTATTGGCCGCTATGCCGCCATGACTTTGCAGGACAGGATGCGTATCACGCTCATTGAGGAGAACCGTCAGCGTGCCGAGGAGCTCAGTGCCCTGCTCGACGACACCCTCGTCATCCATGGCGACGCCACCGATATCGAACTCCTCAAGGAGGAGGGGCTCCTGAATGCCGATGCCTTCATCGGGGTTACCGATTCGAGCGAGACCAATGTTCTTACCTGCCTGCATGCCAGGCGACTGGGTGTGAAACGCACCATTGCATTGGTGGAGAATACCGGTTTTATCGATATCTCGCAGGATATCGGCATTGACACCATCATCAACAAGAAACTCATCACCGCCAGCTACATAGCGCGTTTCATTGTCAAGGGCGATGCCGTGAGCAGCAAATGGCTCAGCGGCACCAATGCCGAAGTCATTGAACTCATGGTGGGCAAATGGGCGCCAGCCACGCGTAAGACTATCGGTGAACTCGACATCCCGCAGGGCGCCACCATTGGTGGCATCATCCGTGGCAGAGAGACGCTCCTCCCAAGCCGCGATTTGCAGCTCAAGCAAGACGACAAGGTGGTGGTATTTACCCTTCCCAAGGCCATGGCTGCCATGGCAAAACTGTTTGATTGATAATTGAAACACTTCAACCATAGACTTGTGGCCCGGCTCTCGGGCATGTTGTTGCTGGTGATGGCGTTGGCAATGGTGCTGCCCATTGTGGTGTCGCTCCACTATGCCGACGGCGCACAGTATGCACTTGCCTTCTCCGGGCTCGTGTTTGTTGCTTTGGGATTGCTGCTGAGAAACTTCATTGGCAGAAACGCCTCTTACGAATTGCGTGAGCGCGAGAGCTTCTGGATTACCGCTATTGCGTGGCTTGTTGTGCCGTTGGCCGGCGCCTTGCCCTACCTCTTCACCGGCGCCCTCGGCACCTTCACCGACGCTGCGTTCGAGTCGGTCTCGGGTTTCACCACCACGGGCTCCTCTGTCATCGCCAATCCTGCAGCCGTCCCGCAGGGAATGCTTGTGTGGCGTTCCATCACACAGTGGATTGGAGGCTTGGGTCTTATTCTGTTCATTGTGGCTTTTCTCAAGCGTCTCAGCCAAGGGTCGCTGCAGCTCTATTCCGCCGAGTTCTCCGGCACCCAGCAACGAAAGCTCCATCCCCACATCGCCAAGAGCGTGAGTCGCATGTGGCGCATCTACAGTCTCATCACCCTCATCCTCGTTCTGCTCTTGGTGCTGGCTGGCAATAGCGTGCTTGACTCCTTCTGCCTTGGCATGAGCACCGTTTCGACAGGCGGTTTCATGCCCACGCAATTCGGCATGAGCGGCTATAGCGAACAAACACTCAATATTCTCACAGTCTTCATGTTTCTTAGTGGTGTCAATGTGGCGTTGCTCTATAATCTCTTCACTTTCCGTTGGCGCCAGTTGCGGTTGAACCACGAATTTGTCCTTTATGCCGGCATCTTCCTTTTCGCTGCTCTTTCTTGTTTTGTAGCCTTCAGTGTCGCCAACGGTGATTTCTCCATTGCCAATCTTGAGTTTTCACTCTTTCATATTGCTTCAACCATCAGTACCTGTGGTTTCTATACGGCTTCTCCCACGGTATGGCCTTTCTGGGCATCGGTGGTCACGTTCCTTCTCATTCTTACCGGCGCTTCGGCGGGTTCCACGGGCGGCGGACTGAAACTCAGGCGTTTGATGACGCTCTCCATCTATCTCCGCAACTATCTTACCCGCATGGTGCATCCCAACGTGGTTTTCGCTGTCAAAATCGACCACAAAGTGGTGCCGGGCGAATACGTAAACAAGATATTCGGCTTCGTATTCCTATACATTTGTTTCATTATCGGCGGTGCTTTCGTGCTGACATTCACCGGCTCCTCCATCGCCGATGCCTTCTGCTTGGCCGCCGCCAACATCTCTAATCTCGGTCCCTCGCCGCTCATCAACTCGCTCGGAGCCAGCCTCGACTATGCCGCCTTGCCCGGCCTCGCCAAGTGGACACTCATGATTCTCATGCTTGCCGGACGCCTCGAGATATTTGCTCTTTTAGCCGTGGTATCACCCTCTTATTGGAAACGCAGATAGCATGAAAAGGTCTGATCTAAAAGCGGTTTTGAGATTTATGGGCATCGTTTTGATGGCTGAGGGCGGACTGATGGGGTTGTGCTTGGTGCCGGCGCTGCATTTCGCCGACGGAACGGCTCTACAGATTGCCGCCTGTGCCGCCCTTACCATTGTCATGGGCTTCTTTCTCTGGTATCGCTACCGCCGCGACACCCTCATCGAAGACCGTCGCATGTCCTATTTGTTGGTGGTTTTGCTGTGGCTAATGCTTTCGCTCTTCGCCACTTTGCCCTTTTTGGCCACCGGTTCGACGCTGAGTTTCACCACGGCATGGTTTGAGGCCATGTCGGGGGTTACCTCCACCGGTGCCACCATCTTCCCCCATGTGCGGCTGCTGCCGTCGTCGGTGCTTCTCTGGCGTTCGATGACCCAGTGGTTCGGAGGCTTCGGCATTGTGTTGCTGGTACTTGCACTCTCTCCGCGACTGGGTATCAACAAGTATTCACTCTATACCGCCGAGGCTTCGGGAGCCGACAACACGGGCAAGACGGCGGTGCGCACCGTCGTCACCGTCCGCCGCACCCTCAGCGTCTATCTGGCGCTCACTGTGGCATTCATCATTGTCCTGTGGATCAGTGGCATGCAGCTGTGGGACGCCGTCAACCTCACCTTCACCAACATCTCCTCCGGTGGCTTCTCTGTCAACAGCGACAGCATTGCCACCATCACCCCGTTGCAGCAGTATATTCTGGCCGGCGCCATGCTCCTCAGCGGTGTCAACTTCACCCTCCTCTATCTTTTCTTTACCCTGAAATGGAAGCAGATACGCCACAAAATGGATCAGTTGAACTTCTTCCTTCTGTTGTGCATCCTCGCGGTGGCGTTCGTTGTCGGCACTCTCCATTGGCATTCGGGTTATGGCTGGAGCGATGCCGTTCGTTTGGGTACGGTGCAGACAGTCAGTGCTTTGACTACCACTGGAAGCGTTGTTGCCGACAGTACCCTTTGGTGGACGCCCGCCACCTTCCTCCTGCTGATGCTCGCCATTTGCGGCGGCATGGCCGGTTCCACCACAGGTGGTATGAAGGTGATGCGTGTGCTTATCCTCCTGCGCAATTCGCGCAGCATCATGCGCAACCGTCTGCATCCCAGGGTGGTGAACCCTGTGCGCCTTAATGGTGGACCGGTATCGTCGCACATTACCAATAACGTGATGGTCATCTTTATGGTCTTTGCCATGATTTTGATGGTGGGCGTTATGGTGCTGATGCTCTGCGGGGTGAATGCCACCGAGGCCATTGGTGCCGCTGTGGGCTGCCTCACGGGCTATGGCCCGGGTCTCGGCGCCTCGGGCGGCTTCGGTTCCTATGCCCATTTCTCACCTGCGGCCATGTGGTTCTGTTCCCTCCTGATGCTCCTCGGACGTCTGGAGTGCATGACTGTCATTGTACTCTTTCTCCCTCGTTTTTGGCGTCGCTGAGCATCAAAAAGCACCTGGATTTTAACAAAAAAACGGCTAATACACTCTTCGTGCTAACTACCTATCAACCAGTAACCAACTCCCTACCAACTCCTACCACGGTAGGAGTTGGTAGGGAGTTGGTAGGGAGTTGGTAGGGGTAAGATGCCTACTTGGCTGCTATCTGTCGCCAGGAGGTGTACAATAATAATTTTATTGTGGCGTTATTGAAATATGAATCGAGGAAAAAACATCTGCAAACACCTGAAGGAGATTCGCAAGCGCATCGCCGAGGAAAAC
>JAEEGG010009454.1_pt1 | contig 21820 bp, 13 predicted proteins | sample 9134161 | NCBI WGS metagenome assembly JAEEGG01 (sample SAMN16246543, study PRJNA631951) | gut metagenome | biome: gut microbiome; feature: rumen; material: CR-attached | host: Bos | place: Iran: Karaj | collected 2018-10
GTTGGATACGCGTTACTCACCCGTGCGCCGGTCGCCATCAATCTTAGCAAGCTAAGATCATGCTGCCCCTCGACTTGCATGTGTTAAGCCTGTAGCTAGCGTTCATCCTGAGCCAGGATCAAACTCTTCATTGTAAAAATTATATCTTCGATAGAATTTTTACGAGCTTCCGTCGTCACTCGGCAATTGAAAGTGAACTTTCATTGCGCTCGTTCCTAGGAACCTTGTAAATAATCAATCTATCTTCTAATCTGTCTCAGAACGACTATCCAGTATCAAGTTAAAGCACCTTTGTCAATCTCTTGACGGTTTGTTCTTCTATTACCCAAGAGCATTTCTGCTCTCGCTTCTTGTACTACTTCTGTCTATGTAAATCTTTCAAAGAACACTTTCTTTTTGCCTCACTCGAAACACCGTTTCTTGTTTAGCGGGTGCAAAGGTACAACTTTTCCGCAAACCAGCAAAACTTTTCCCAAGAAAATTTCATTTTTTGGACGGCTTTTTCGACGCTCTTGATATAAATCAAATCACAGGATTGCCTATACCTTATTATATAATTATAGGCGGTCCTTACCTAGGTAGGGCTAAGGTAGCGCCTAGGTAGCGCCTAGGTACGGCCTAGGTAGCGCTAAGGCACTCCAACCCATCCCTTCCTACGTTAATTTCTGATAAAACGACGAATATTGACAGAAAATCAACTATCTTTGCACGCAGATATAATTAAAAGAACGTGCATATGAAGAATTTGAAGTTTATCATGGCGACTATGTGTTGCCTTATCCTGGTGAGTTGCGGAAATATAGGTTCCATCATGAGTACGACTGGAGCTGTCAATGCCATCCAGAGCGTCATCGGCCTCGACAAAGTTAAAGCCCAGAACCTGATTGGCACTTGGAGCTATTCCAACCCTGGCTGCGCATTCACCAGTGAGAACCTGTTGGCAAAAGCAGGCGGAGAGATGGCTGCCGTCAAAATCGAAGAGAAGCTGCTGCCCTATTATCAGCAGGTAGGACTCTCGTCGAGCAACACCATCGTCACATTCAATGAGGATGGCACTTTCTCATCTAAAATTGCAGGTACACCATTCAGCGGTAGATACACATTCGACGAAGCTACTCAGAAGATCACCTTAAAAGGACTCCTGCTGAGCGTGAACTGCTATACCAAGAGGGAGTACGTTGGCATCTCCTTGCTTTTTGAGGCCAACAAACTGCTGACCGTCCTGCAGACCATGTCTGCATTAAGCGGTAACAAGGACCTTCAAACCATTGGAGATTTAAGCAAGAATTACGACGGCGTACGCGTGGGCTTTGATATGAAGCGATGATATTTTTGCAAAAATATGCAGAAATATTTGGTCGGATGCAATATTTTATTTAATTTTGCATCCGATTTTGAATAAATATACCGCGATGAAAGTAAAGAACAACCGTTTAGAGGCACTCCGGCTCATCATCTCGAGTCAGCAGTTAGGCAGTCAGGACGAACTGTTAAGTGCCCTCCAGAAGGAAGGCTTCAAGCTCACCCAGGCCACTCTGAGTCGTGATCTGAAACAGTTGAAGGTAGCCAAGGCAGCCTCCATGAGTGGCAACTATGTCTATGTACTGCCCAACGAGACGATGTACAAGCGCGTCAGCACCCCCAATAGCATTCGCGAGATGATGAAGGTGCCAGGCTTCGTGAGCATCAATTTCTCAGGCAACATGGGTATCATCAAGACACGGCCAGGCTATGCCAGTTCGATAGCCTGGAACATCGACAACAGTGATATTCCTGAGATTCTGGGAACCATCGCTGGCGACGACACCATATTTATAGTAATCAAAGAAGGCATCAGGCATCAGGAAGTGATCGAAGCCCTGAGCGACGTGGTACCAAATATGAGATAATCATCATGGAAGAAATTGAAATTGAAGTATTAGTGGCTGGTCCAGAGCACGAGGTATATGTAGATACCATCCTGGACACGATTGCCGAGGCTGCAAAAGTGCGAGGCACTGGTATTGCCAAACGAACACACGAGTATCTGACCAAGAAAATGCTAGAGGCCAAGGCTGTGATTGCCCTGACGAAGGACGGACGCTTTGCTGGTTTCAGCTATATAGAGACATGGGAGAACCAGCAGTACGTGACGACTTCAGGACTGATCGTCCACCCCGATTTCCGTGGACACCACGTTGCCAAGCGCATCAAGGATATGACCTTCACGCTGGCCAGAACCCGTTGGCCCTACGCCAAGATATTCTCTCTGACGAGTGGTGCTGCCGTGATGGCCATGAATACAGCTCTGGGCTATCAGCCAGTGACCTTTGCCGACCTCACTGAGGATGAAGCCTTCTGGAAAGGCTGCGAGGGATGCTGCAATGTCGACGTATTGCATCGCACAGGCAGGAAATACTGCATCTGCACAGCGATGTTGTATGACCCCACAGAGCATCTGCCCGCCAAACTATCCGATGAGGTGCTCGAGCGCATCCGCAAAATTGACGGGAAGACAGAATAGAAGAAATGTAAAAAAGTAAAAAAGATAAAGATATGGCAAACAAGAAAGTTGTAGTAGCTTTTTCAGGTGGACTTGACACCAGCTACACCGTGATGAAATTAACCCAGGACGGCTGGGACGTTTATGCAGCCTGTGCCAACACAGGTGGATTCAGCGAAGAGCAGCTGAAGAAGAACGAAGAGAACGCCTACAAACTGGGGGCTGTTCAGTATGTAACCCTCGACGTAACGCATGAGTATTACGAGAAGTCGCTGAAATACATGATCTTCGGCAATGTGCTGCGTAACAACTGCTACCCCATCTCTGTCAGCAGCGAGCGCATCTTCCAGGCCATCGCCATCGCACGCTATGCCAAGGAGATTGGTGCTGATGCCATCGCACACGGTTCGACTGGTGCAGGCAACGACCAGATCCGCTTCGACATGACCTTCCTCGTCATGGCTCCTGGCATTGAGATTATCACGCTGACTCGCGACAAGAAACTGACTCGCAAGGAAGAAGTTGACTATCTGAATGAGCACGGATTCAATGCCGATTTCGCCAAGCTGAAGTACAGTTACAACGTAGGTATCTGGGGAACCAGTATCTGTGGTGGCGAACTGCTCGATCCCACTCAGGGACTGCCAGAGGACGCCTATCTGAAGCATGTTACAGCTCCTGAGCAGGAGTCACTGCTGAAGATCACCTTCGACAAAGGCGAGATCGTAGCCGTGAATGGCGAGAAGTTCGACGACAAGGTGAAAGCCATCCAGAAGATCGAGGAGATTGGTGCCTCTTACGCCATCGGACGTGATGCCAACGTGGGCGATACCATCATCGGCATCAAGGGTCGTGTAGGCTTCGAGGCCGCTGCTCCCAAACTGATCATCGAGGCTCACCGCCTGCTGGAGAAGTCGACTCTGAGCAAGTGGCAGCAGTACTGGAAGGATCAGGTAGCCAACTGGTATGGCATGTTCCTCCACGAGAGTCAGTACCTGGAGCCCGTCATGCCCGATATCGAGGCCATGCTGACTTCGAGCCAGCGCAACGTCACTGGTACTTCTATCCTGAAACTCCGTCCCTATGGATTTGAGACCGTAGGCATCGACTCTGACAACGACCTGACTAAGTCGAAACTCGGCGAATACGGCGAGACACAGACTGGCTGGACTGCCGACGAGGCCAAAGGCTTCATCAAGGTCAGCTCTACCCCGTTGCGTGTCTACTACGGTATCCATAAGGACGAGAAGAGGTAACCCCCACCCCGACCCTCCCCGAGGGGAGGGAGATTATTATGGGAAGAAATGACGGAAATTATAATACGGCATCGCCTGATAGATATCTGCTCCTGAAAGATTTTGCTCAGAAGAACAAGCAGTTCCCTACAGATGCAGAAAAAGTATTATGGGAATATCTCAGGGCGAAACAATTATCCGTCAAATTCAACAGACAGCACATTATTGGGGATTACATCGTTGATTTTGTTTGTATTGAAAAGAAACTCGTTATAGAAGTTGACGGAGGATATCATTCGGAATACGAACAGATAGAAAAAGACGAGAATAGAACTCAACGCCTAAATGATTGGGGATTTGCTGTTATACGTTTCAAAAACGAAGATATCTTAAAAGATATCTCTAGTGTTTTAAATATAATAAAAATAAATTTGAACAACGGAAATGAGTAAAATCAATATATCCTCCCCTCGGGGAGGAATAAAGGTGGGGGTCTTAGGTGCAGCTGGGTATACAGGCGGAGAACTCATCCGCCTGTTGCTCAACCATCCTGAGGCAGAGATTGTCTTTGCCAATTCAGAGAGCAACGCAGGCAACCTTGTCAGCGATGTCCACGAAGGACTCATTGGCGAGACGGATCTGAAGTTTACCGACGAGATGCCTTTTGACAAGGTGGATGTCGTATTCTTCTGTTTCGGACATGGCAAGAGCGAGGCCTTCCTTAAGGAGCACACCATCCCTGAGAACGTGAAGATCATCGACCTGGCACAGGATTTCCGCATCAAGGGCGATCACGACTATGTCTATGGTCTGCCCGAGATCAACAAGGAGGAAATCCAGAAAGCCCAGCACATTGCCAATCCAGGCTGTTTTGCCACCTGCATTCAGGTGGCCCTGCTGCCTGCCGCCTATCTCAATCTGTTGAAAGAAGACGTAGCCGTCAATGCCATCACAGGTTCTACAGGTGCTGGTCAGAAGCCTGGTGCCACGACCCACTTCTCCTGGCGCAACAACAACCTGAGCATCTACAAGCCCTTCCAGCATCAGCACATCGCTGAGATCCGTCAGTCGCTGAAGCAGATTCAGGGCTATCTTGATGCCGATATCGACTTCATCCCCTATCGTGGCGACTTTGCGCGAGGCATCTTCTGCACAGCCGTTGTCAAGACCCCTGCCCCAGTGGAGGATGTCATCGAGGCCTACAAGGACTTCTATCAGGATGCAGCCTTCACCCACTATAGCGACAAGGCCCTCGACCTGAAGCAAGTGGTGAATACCAACAAGGCTCTCGTCCACGTCGAGAAGTACGGCAGCAAACTGCTCATCACCTCCTGCATCGACAACCTCTTGAAAGGCGCAGTAGGCCAGGCCGTCCAGAACATGAACCTCATGTTCGGTATTGATGAGACCTCAGGCCTCCGTCTGAAAGCCTCAGCCTTCTGACCTGCACATAATCAAGGTAAAACAGGAGCTGGTGATTTTGCCAGCTCCTGTTTCGTTTTTCCACCCCTTTATGCCGCCTGAGAATGCTTGGCGAGATAACTCTCTGTCTTGCGGTAGACGCCCGTCAGCGGGTCCTGATGGATGTAGCCACGGTTTTCCCACGTCCAGAGCATCTTGTAGGGGTCGTGGTCCTTTCGTCCCATCTTCAGGCGTACTGCCTCGGCATCAATGGTGGTGAACTCCGTTGGCAGCATGTCGAGCATGTTTCTCGGACCTCGGCTCTTGCCTACCACCTCATGCTCCATCTGCTTGCTCATCTCCTCACCGAAGAAGGTCATCTTGCACCACATGTCGTAGCGGAACGACCAGATGGCAAAGTTCTCTATCTCCTTCGACCATTTACCCTCAGCCACATAGAGCACCATAGCGCGCAACCAGGCGATAATGATAGCACGATGGCTGGTGTCCTCATAAGCGTCGTCATCACACAGGCGGGCTGTATCCACAGCCTCCTCATTCAGGCGATCGATCAACAGCTGGGCCTTCTTCAGGTCATACTTGCCATGAGCGGCATTCAGTCGATCGATATAGGGTTTCAGCTTCGCCATGAACTTCTCGTCGTAGAAGCCGTGCTTAGGAATCTTACCGTCATTAGTGGGAATGATGGTCGAGAACGAGATGCGATTGAACGACCCGTCGGCGAGCATTGGCTGATAGAAGTCTTGTCCACGCTTGATGGTGCTCGATGCATTCCAATTCCAACGCAAGCGATAACGTGCGGATACAGACCTCTCTCCCTGACGATCCTGTCCATACCAATCACAGTCGAAGGCTGTCTGGATAATGTTTCTCAGAACCGTCTTCTTCGTTGAAGGGTCGAGCAGATTGAAGAGTTCCACCTCGTTGAGCAGCGAGTAGACGAAATGACCTTGGGCATCAGCTCCCTTCTGATTCAGGGCTGCAATGGTGATGTTAGTCATCAGCATCTGGACAATCAGGTCGTCAGGACGTTCTGGGCGCTGCTTGTTGGCTCCGAGACGTGCGCATTCATCCTTGTAATCCTGCTCACGCTTACGATTCACCATGTCGCGCTCCTCGATGTCCTTCATGATGGCCTCGCAAACACGGCTCACGCCAGACTTACCCGTAGCCGTCTTGGCCATCGTGTGGTGCATGAAGGTGGCCTCGCGATAGGTGTTGTCAGCATAGAGGAAACGTGCATCGTGCAGATGTGCGCCTAAGGCAGGGAAGGCTCCCAGTGCTACTGAGGGGCGGACATTCTCAGGCTCTTTGCTTACGAGCAACTTGATGAGTTTGGGCAGGTTCTCAGGCATTGGAGGAGGTACTGATCCCAGCTGTTGGCGAGTCTGAGTCTTGGGGGCAACAGGCTCCTTCATACCCTCAGCGTAAATGCGCCTCAGGGCGAGTGTCATCGGCGCATTGATCTTGGTGTACTGCCCATAGAAGTCGCTCACCAATCGCTGGCAGTCTTGCTCCTTTGCATAGTTAGGCATACGCTGGACGAGGACGTTCAACAGCTCCTGCTGCGACATCAGACGACAGATTCCAACGGAGAGGACAGCCACAAGCGAATTGTGCCAGTTGTGAATGCCCACCACATCAATGGTCTCAGGCTTCAGACCAGCCTCCTTCAGACAGAGGTCGAAGATTCGCAGGTTGTGGGCATGCTGCTCAGGCGAAACCGCTACCTCGTTCTGGGGGACAGGTGTCAACTCTGAGGGCATCGCGATTTGCGACACAGGTTCCTTCACCTGGCGATCCTTCAGCAACTCCTCTTCATCGAGATAGATAATGTACGCACGCGGAACAAGGTAAGAACAGCGGGCATAGTCCTTCACACTGCCATCATAGTCGCTGTCGCCCAGTTGTACCGACATCCACTTCTGTGCTTCAGCCAGCGTCATACCCTGAGGCACCTCGAAGATCAGTCGCAGGCCTTCTGTCGAAGGAGTCATGTAGGCCATCACAATGCCCAGTTCCGTCTCACGACCTGAAATCATCGACTGATAATAGCCGCGAGGGTTCTCAATATGGTCGATGTCATACATCGACAGTCCAGAGGGAATGGCTTCGCTGTTCTTGCGTTCACCATTCTTAAAGACGGCATGAGGGGTCAGTACAGGCAACTGACTCTTCATCGCCTTCTTGTAGTTCTCAAATTCTGTGCGGCTCATCTCACCCTGCTTCACTCGGAGCAGTGCCTGAGCAATCTGACCACACACTTCATTAACGGCAGCTGAATCCAATGCTTGGTTCAGCTGGTCCACAGTGCAAGGCACTACCTTGGCAAAGTGGCTCGTGGAATAACCAATTGTTTGCATTTTCTTATTACTTCGAAATTGTGCTGCAAAGATACGAAAAAAGAAAATGCAAAATTGTTTATTTTCAGGTTATTAGGGACGTTTTAGTGGTCAGCCGAACGCTGGGCGGGAAACCAGCCGAACGAGCCGAATCAGGCCGAATGGAATCAACGCTTCCTGTTACCCAACAGCTTTGCGAAGTCAGCATAGAACTCCCTGACCAACTGCTGCATTCGCTCGATGGTCTCCTTCGTGTTGACCTGGTATTTCGTCTTCCATTCACTATGCGCCCACGTCTGCATAGGTGGAAGTTTGCCCTTGTCGACAGCCCATAGCTTATATTCGTAAGCGAGCATGTCTGTATAGGGCTTCAGGCGACGGTTGCCAGGCAGGTCAGTACGGACATCAGCCAGCAGACCTGGGAAAAGGGCCTCTATGTCGAGGAAGAAGTCAACATAGCCTCCACCTACCTCTCGCTCGTTCTTAAAGTATCGCCAGGCTGAATACAGGCAAAACCAATCTTTCTTACCTTTCAGATCCATCTTCTGGATACCCTCGCGCAGCAATTCCTTAAAAAACGGTGTCTTCTGGTCGCTCACGCCCTTGAAAAACCTCAGTTCAGGCATTTCTGGAGTCAACAGGGGTGGGGGCAACTTCTTCTGCTGATGGTCTTCCTGAGGCTGCTGCTTCATTCGGAAATGACTGCGGATGTCGCTGATAGCCGCCGCTATCTCTCTGACCATATCGTCTTCTGCCGGTATGCTCTGCAGCATATCAATAATGGGCAGCGCATCGCGATAGGTAGGCAACTGCTTACAGTGGTCTACGACATAATTCAGTCTTATTTCTTCAAAAGCCATGCTTATTCTTAAACAAGCGTATCTTATTTTTTATAAGTGGGGATTATTGTTCAGCTCCTTGATCAGCGGCTGAGCCTCTGGCATCTTGCTATAGAACACGATGTCGAACTGATGTTCTGGAAAGGCTCTGTAATATCTGCTGCGAGTGTCGCGAAGATAAGTCAGCACCTCCTGTTCCGACTTATAACCGTTGCCTCCGAATTCAAAGAAGGAGTCGCCACTTTCTACCCACCAGTCTACCTTTTCAGACTTCCCAATGGAGATCTTTACTTCGAAGCGATCCTCTGGCTCGTCAGTATCAAAACCCTCAGAATCCTTCTTCACAGGCCACTGAATCGTGACGCCAAGGTTCTTCAAGCGTGCCACCAGGTAATCAGGGCGGCACATGGGCGATCTGCGGCCATGCTTCTGAATCGTGTCGGCAGTCAGCAGATAGAAGTCCACAGGCAACATCTCACGCGAGATGATCTGACAGTCCTCTATCTCCTTGTCATAGAACACGACGCCTGAATATGCATTCTCACCATAGTCAACCACAGGATGGCTCACCGTCTTGATACGTTCTTCTCCAGTAGCCTTGTCATACGTCTGGCGAACCTCTATCAACGTGGCCACATGGCGCACAAGCGTGCCGTCGATGTTCAGCACGGGATATGGCGCCTCCAGTTTCATCAGATGGGTCTGTATCATAATTATACTGTTTTATTTGATTACAGCTTGCAAAGATAGTGCAAAGCAAACGAATAACCAAATTTATTGGGGTTTTTCTGAACTGCGGCTACTCTGATTATCACAAATCACAGTATCACAGTTTTTTATTCTGCCCCTACCCTTCATGAGACTCTTTAGTAGTGTTAATAAATATAAATATATGTATATAAATATTTATTTACAGGGCTTTATGAAGGCCAACAGCGCGCTGAGAAACTGTGATATTGTGAACTGTGATAAAATCGACCTTACGGCTCGTCATCGATCAGGTCGGCTACGACTGCCCGCTTAGTCGGCTACGATCGTCGATCAGCTTCCTGACGATTGACAGTCAGGCAAGAACGAGCTTGAGCACAACTCAACGTAATCATTAGAAAAATCCCGAAATGCTTGGTCGTTTCGGGATTTTTGTTTAACTTTGCCCTCAGATAATAAAAACTTAAAACAAAACAATTATGAAAAAATTCTACTTATTATTATTGTTGGCTATACTGCCATTATTGGCCAATGCCGATGCCGTGGAGATTAATGGTATTTATTACAATCTAGGTAACTATGAAGCTGAAGTGACGTCCTCTCCCTTGACGCACTCACACAAATCGTATTCAGGTAAGGTCGTGATTCCAATGTTTGTCACATATGAAGGAATAGATTATATCGTGACTTCTATAGGCGATCATGCATTCGCGGTTTGTCGTGGTCTTACCTCCATCACTATCCCCCACAGCGTTACTTCTATTGGTAGATATGCTTTCAATGCTTGCAGTGGCCTTACCTCTATCACTATCCCCAACAGTGTGATTTCCATTGGCTATCAAGCTTTCTCTGTATGCAGCAGCCTCACCTCTATCACGTTTCCCAGCAACTTGACTTCACTTGGCGCTAAAGCTTTCGATGGAACAGCATGGTATGATAATCAACCAGACGGGTTAGTATATGCTGGTTCGTGTGTATATAAATTTAAAGGCGAGATGCCAGAAAATACTGATATTAGTATAAAAGAAGGAACAACAGGGATTGCAGAGGGTGCTTTCAATGGTTGCAGCGGTCTGACTTCCATCACTATCCCCATTAGCGTGTGTTCTGTTGGTGCTATGGCTTTCGAAGGAACAGCATGGTATGATAATCAACCAGACGGGTTGGTATATGCAGGATCGTGTGTATATAAATACAAAGGTGAAATGCCTGAAAATACTACTATATCGATAAAAGAAGGAACAACAGAAATTGTGGATCAAGCTTTTAAAGATTGTAGCGGCCTTACATCTGTCACTATCCCTAACAGTGTGACTTCTATTGGCAATGAAACTTTTTCAGGTTGCAACGGCCTGACCTCCATCACAATCCCTAATAGGGTGACTTCCATTGGTAATTCTGTTTTTCGAAATTGCAACGGCCTGACCTCCATCACAATCCCTAATAGTGTGACTTCCATTGGTAATCGTGCTTTCTGGGATTGCAGTGGCCTGACTTCCATCAATATACCTAATAGTGTGATTTCTATTGGGGATTGTGCTTTCTATCATTGCAGCGGCCTGACATCCATCACCATCCCCAACAGCGTAAATTTTATTGGTAGTCAGGTTTTTAATGGTTGCAACGTTCTGAGTTCTATTGAAGTTGAAAGTCGTAATATGAAATATGATTCTCGGGATAACTGCAATGCTATTATAGAATCATCATCAAATACTTTAATAGTAGGAAGTACGACTACAATCATCCCCAATAGCGTAACTTCCATTGGATCTGAAGCTTTTCATGGTCGTAGCGGTCTTTCCTCCATCACTATCCCCAACAGCGTGACGGAGATTCAATATGGAGCATTTGGTGGATGTACTGGCCTAACATCTATAGAGCTACCTAGTTCCATAAAGACCATTGGTAGTGATGCTTTTTATAACTGTAGTGTAACGAGTATGACAATTCCGAGTTCTGTAACACATCTAGATGGAAGTCTATTTAGCTCTTGTAATGATCTAACATCTATAATAGTTGAAAGTGGAAATACAGTATATGATTCACGTAACAATTGTAATGCTATTATTGAAACTGCAACAAATGAATTGATTGCGGGATGCAAAACCACAATCATACCGAATTCTGTGACATCTATTGGATATCATTCAATGTGTGGTTTTAAGGATCTTACCTCCATAACGATTCCAAATTCTGTTACAAGTATTGCATATGGCGCTTTTCAGGTTTGCGGCCTGACCTCTGTCACTATCCCCAGCAGTGTGGTTTCCATTGGTAGCTATGCTTTCATGAATTGTCGTGATCTGGAGAGCTTTACATCATTGGCTCAGACACCTCCGGAAATGAAGGAAACTATATACTTTAATTTCAATATTCCGCTGTATGTGCCAAAGGGAACTCGTGATGCTTATCTGGCTCAGGAGCCTTGGAATAAGTTTAAGGAGATTATTGAGATTGATAATACTGACGAGGATGAGATCACTATCAAGGATACCGGCAAGACAACTTGGTGTAGTGAGTATGATCTCGACTTTACGAATGTAGATGGCATCAAGGCTTATACGGCGACGGGCTATGATGATGTTGATAAGACCATTTGGCTGACTCGTGTGATGAAAGTTCCTGCAGGTACAGGAATACTCGTTAAGGGCAATGCTGGTACTTACAAGATTCCTCATGCAAGTGTTAGGGCATATTACGCCAATATGTTCGTTGGCAATCTTGGCGAGACCATTTCAATAGGGGAGACTGACGGTGATAAGACGAATTACTACTTGAAAGACGGTACATTTAAGAGTGTGAATGGTAACGCCAACATTGGTAAGAATAAGGCTTACCTCCAGCTGCCCACTAACATCTTTGCAGGTACACGTTCCATCGGCATCAGTTACGATGATGAGGACGGCACGACAGGTGTCAAGGATGTGAAGAGCAGCGGCGTGAAGGATGGAGAGTGGTACACTCTCCAAGGGCAGCGCGTCCAGAACCCAGGCAAAGGTCTCTACATCCATAATGGTAAAGTGGTCGTGGTTAAGTAGACTCTTACTTTTAAATATTGTTTAAAAATCCCGAAGCGTTTGGCCGTTTCGGGATTTTTATCTATATTTGCAGTCATATTATAGAAACTTAAAACAATTGCGATCATGAAGAAATTTTACTTTTTGTTCCTTTTGACCCTCCTGCCGTTAGTGGCAAGTGCAGCTAGTCAAGTCGAGATTGATGGTATTTGGTACTCCCTTAATTCCGGAATTGACACTAAAACGGCATCTGTCGCCCCAAATCCTAATGGCTACTATTCTGGCTTCATTGCCATCCCAGAGTCAGTCACTTATGGGGAAATATCTTATAGCGTGACTTCTATTGGCCGTCAAGCATTCTATAAATGCAGTGGTCTGACTTTTGTCACCATCCCTAACAGCGTGACTTATATTGATTCTAAAGCTTTCGGTGATTGCAGCAGTCTTACATCCATAACGATTCCTAACAGCGTGACTTTTATTGGTGGTTCTACTTTCAAAGGTTGCAGCCGCCTAACCTCTGTGACTATCCCCAACAGCGTAACTACCATTGGTTATCAAACTTTCTATGACTGTAGCAGTCTTACATCAATAACGATTCCCAACAGCGTGACTTCTATTGGTTTTCAAGCTTTCGAGAATTGTAGCGGTCTTATATCAATCACGATTCCCAACAGCGTGGCTTCTATTGACCATCAAGCATTCTTCGGATGCAGCAATCTGACCTCTGTGAACATCCCCAACAGCGTGACTTCCATTGGCCAAGAGGCTTTCTCTGAGTGCAGTAGCCTGACCTCTATCACTATTCCTAATGGTGTAACTACTATAGGTCGTGGTGCTTTCGAAGGAACAGCATGGTATGATAATCAACCTGATGGGTTGGTATATGCTGGTTCGTGTGCATATAAATATAAAGGCGAAATGCCTGAAAATACAACAATTTCTTTAAAAGAAGGAACAATAAGTATTGCAGATCATGCTTTCAGGGATTGTAGCGGCCTTACATCCATCATCATCCCCAACAGCGTGTCTTCCATTGGCAATAATGCTTTCTGGTATTGCAGCAGTCTGACCTCTGTGATCATCCCTAATAGCGTAACTTCTATTGGTCATCAGGTTTTTGATGGTTGCAGCATTCTGACCTCCATCAAGGTAGATAGTGATAATATGATATATGATTCTCGGGATAACTGCAATGCAATTATAGAAACATCATCAAATACTTTAATCGTCGGAAGTGCGACTACAATCATCCCCAATAGCGTAACTTCCATTGGATATGAAGCTTTTGAGGGCCGTAGCGGTCTTACCTCCATCACTTTCCCCAACAGCGTGACGGAGATTCAATATGGAGCATTTTTGCATTGTACAGGCCTAACATCTATAGAGCTACCTAGTTCCATTAAGACCATTGATGATGTAGCTTTTTCTAACTGTAGTATAACGAGTGTGATAATTCCGAGTTCTGTAACAAAAATAGGAAGGGGAAGTCCATTTAGCAATTGTAATGATCTAACATCTATAATAGTTGAAAGTGGAAATACAGTATATGATTCACGTAACAATTGTAATGCTATTATCGAAACTGCAACAAATGAATTGATTGCGGGATGCAAAACCACAATCATTCCGAATTCTGTGACATCTATTGGATATAATTCAATGTCTAGTTTTAAGGATCTTACCTCCATAACGATTCCAAATTCTGTTAAAAGTATTGCTTTTGGCGCTTTCCAGTGTTGCGGCCTGACCTCCATTACAATTCCCAACAGTGTGACTTCTATTGGCGATTATGCTTTCGGGAATTGCACTGGCCTGACAAGTGTTACAACCTTGGCAATGACTCCTCCGCAAGTGGGCGAACAACCATTCACTAAAATCGATATTCCGCTGTATGTGCCAAAAGGGACTCGTGATACCTATCTGGCAGCGTCGCCTTGGAATAAGTTTAAGGAAATTAAGGAAATAGTTGATCCTAACGAATTCTCTTTGAGTTTTATGGGGCAGACGATAAAGGATGGTGCCTCTTTGTTAATCAATGCCGAAGGATGGAGTGCCCTTGGGAATATATATACCGATCCTGATGGTAATACGAAGAACGGCCTGTTCATATTTGTGAACAAGGGTGGAAAGGTCTCTGGTAGTTATTCTTTGGAGATATTGAGTAACACGCTGAATGGCGATTTGAAATGGAGTATGGGCGGTGAGACCTATGCACTTAATGAGGTTTCGAAAATAGAGAAATCGTTCTCTACAGATGAGAATGGAATTGCCTCTGTAAAGTTCTCTGCTGAGAATATTCCCAACGAAGGTAGCCTCGATGCCAAATTGATAGTTACCATAGGTGAAAAGACTAAGACCTTCTACATCAAGATTAATTTCAAGAAGAAAGATTCCCCTGATCTGACTGTCTCTGGTAAGGTCGGAGAGCCTGTAGACCTTGGACTGAGTGTGAAATGGGCCAGCTGGAACGTTGGAGCTGGTGCCCCAGAGGAGTATGGTAATCACTACGCTTGGGGCGAATTGGAGCCAAAGACAGACTATTCAGCCTCTACTTATAAGTTCTATAACAGCTGTTATACCAAGTATGGCTCAATAGATAATAAGTATGAATTGGATGAAACTGACGATGTCGCCCGCCAGAAATGGGGCGAGGACTGGCGTATGCCAACAATTAATGAGCTGAAGGAGTTGTATGAAAAATGCTCATTCACTCGGGAGACTATCAATGGTGTTCCTGTTACTAAAGTGACTGGCCCCAATGGTAACTATATTTACATGCCAGGTCCAGGTAACTTCACTGGGCAGACTTTGTATTTCAAGGATAACGTCGGTAGTTACTGGAGTCGTGATTTGGAAACAGACAGTTATGCAAAGGACCTGGATTTCTTTACCGGTTACAGAAGTCTGAATGGTGACACGCGATATCATGGTCAGTCTGTTCGTCCTGTTTACGTTGAAGAAATTAAGTATAAGATAGGCGATCCCGTAGATCTCGGTCTTTCATCAGGAACTCTATGGTCTTCATGCAACATTGGAGCATCATCACCCGAAGAGTTTGGAGCATATTTCGCATGGGGTGAGACAGCTCCAAAGAGTAACTATGATTGGACTACTTATAAGTTCGGTGGAGGATCCAATTTTACAAAGTACAATTCCAGTGATGGATTAACAGAACTTGAATTGCAGGACGATGCGGCTTATATGTTATGGGGTGAGAACTGGAGGATGCCTACTCATAAGCAAGAACTTGAACTTGTCAATGAATGTTCCTGGGAATCAACAACATTAAATGGAGTCTCTGGTTATAAAATTACAGGCCCCAATGGAAAATCAATTTTTATGCCAAGAGGTGGGCTTTACGACGGAACAGATTATGATTGTGATGGAACAACCGTTTCGTCAGCTAATACTGACGGATGGTATTGGTCCTCTACTTTAAATGCTGTAGGAAGTTCCTATGCACAAGGCCTTTGCTTCTTCCCTTCACTTCTTTCAAATGTTTCAGATCATGAAAGATGTGATGGCCATAATATTCGTCCTGTATATGTCGGAGGCTTAAGTAAGCGGATTGTACATGTGACAGAGGCAGGAACATTGCCCACATTTATTTCTGATGCAGAGAAGTATTCTATCGAAGAGTTGACAATTACGGGTGAACTCAATGGTTCCGATATCCGTCTACTACGCGATATGGCAGGCAATAATTATAAAGGAGAAGTGACAGAAGGTAAGCTGAGAGTATTAGACCTCTCAGGAACTAGTATCGTTGAAGGTGGTGATCCTTATCTTGAATCAAGTTCAATCAAAACCACCGTTGGAGCTACGATGTTCCCAATTTATGGATCCAAATACTCAACTAGCAAAGATGTGATTTCGTATTATATGTTTGCTGGATGTAATAATCTGCAATCTGTCAAACTCCCAGCAGGGATCACATCTATTCATTTTAATGGATTTGCCTATTGCATAAATATGGAGTCAATTACCATCTTTGATAAAGTGACATATATTGAAACCGCAGCTTTTGATAATTGTCGCAAATTGGCTTCCATAAAGATTCCTAAAAGTGTAACCACATTGTATGGAAGTTCGTTAGATGGTGGTAGCTTGACATCTATTGTAGTGGAAGAAGGTAATCCCAAATATGATTCCCGTGATAATTGTAATGCTGTTATCGAGACTGAGAATAATAAGTTAATAATTGGCTGCAAAGGTTCGACGATACCCAATACGGTTACGGCCATCGGCATGCAGGCCTTTATGGGTTGCCAGTTTACATCTATTTCAATACCATCGAGTGTCAAAACTATTGAGTATGGTGCTTTTGATGCAAGTGCGCTTACCTCTATAACTATTCCCAGCACTGTTGAGTCTATTGGCATCCAAATCTTTAGGCAGTGTAATCAATTAACTTCTATTGTCGTAGAGAGCGGAAATCCCAATTATGATTCAAGAGAGAATTGTAATGCAATTATTGAGACGGCTACCAATAAATTGATTGCTACTTGCAGTACTACTGTCGTACCTTCTTCTGTAACTGCTTTAGGTGAATATACCTTCACCCAGTGGAAGGAAATACCGTCTAATCTGCTAGATAATGTGAAGATAATATGTGATAATGCATTTGATAATGCGCTTTTTGTTTCCATCATAATTCCAGAGGGAGTGGAAATCATAGGAAAGGAAGCGTTTAGGTGTTGTAATGTTATGAAAACCATATCACTTCCTGCCAGTTTGAAGACGATTGGAGATGATGTTTTTTCAATTTGTTATAATTTGACTGAGGTTTATTCACATAATCCTAACCCATCTGACATATCAGAAAATGTGTTCAATTATCAGATATGGGATTCTTCTACACATGAGTATGTTCCTTTTTCCGATAAAGCTACTCTTTATGTTCCTGCAGGTTCAAAGGAGAAGTATAAGCAGGCTGACGGTTGGAAGGAGTTCAAGTACATCGTAGAGATGGGTGAGACAGCACCTATCACCATTGGTAAAAGCGGTAAAGCTTCCTATTGTGGCGATAAGTCTTTGGACTTTAGCTTCTCTGATGAGGTGAAGGCTTATATTGCCTCAGGCTTTGATAAGGATGAGGGTACCATCTGGCTGACACGTGTGAAGGATGTGCCTGCTGGAGTGCCTGTATTGATTAAGGGCGAGTCCAATAAAACTTATAATGTTCCTGTGACAGATAGCCAGAACTCTTACTATACGAATATGTTCGTGGGTAACACGAGTGGAGCTTCTATTGAGATTTACGAGACATCCGATGATGGCAGCAAGGTGAACTACTACCTGAAAGATGGTACATTCCTGAGTGTGAGTGGCAATGCTACCATTGGTAACAATAAGTGTTACCTGCAGTTGCCGGCAACGTTCAATGCTGCTGTGACAGGCGAATCCCAGACAGTGACAATCAAGGAATCAGGCAAGGCCTCTTTTGCAGCTCCTGTAGATTTGGACTTCACGAATGTTGAAGGCTTAAAGGCTTTCACTGCCACGGGCTATGATAAGAGTACTAAGACCATCTGGCTGACTCGTGTGATGAAAGTTCAGCAGGGTGAGGGTGTACTGCTCAAGGGTGATCCCGATAATTATGAGATTCCCTCTGTAGCTGCCCAGAGCCACTATGAGAATATGTTCGTAGGCAACACAAGTGGAACAACTATTGAGATTCCAGAGATGTCCGATGATGGCAGTCTGACGAACTATTACCTAAAAAGTGGTACATTTTTGAGTGTGAGTGGCAATGCAAAGATCGGTAATAATAAGTGCTACTTAGCTTTGCCGACTTCGATGGTAGCTGTTGCTTCAACTCGTAGTGCTGAGGAGAACTATAAGTTTGAAGAGCCTGAGATGATCAAGCTGCCTATCAGTTTCAGAAGCATCGGCAACGATGGAGATGGTACAACTGGAATAAATGTTCAATCATCAATGCAATCAGATAACGCCTACTACACTCTCCAAGGCCAGCGCGTCGTAAATCCAGGCAAAGGTCTCTATATCAAGAATGGTAAAAAGGTCGTGATTAAGTGAGCATAAAGCTGAGCTCGTTCATGCTTTATCGAACGTGAACGAGCTCGAGCGGATTGTAGTACGCTTACGAATGCACTCCAGTGCACCCTAGGGCGCACTGGAGTGCGATAGTTATGTACTCATTTTTAGGGGAAAAACAAATATTTCTCTAAATAATTCATCAAAAATTTGCAAGAAATCTTAGAAAGGTGTATATTTGCAGCGATAAAAATCTCAAAAAGGTGTATAATATGGTGGAGAAAAAATCTCAAAAAGGTGCAAACGACGTCATTTTGAAGCGGAAAATATATCAGCAACTCCTTGACTGGAAGGAGAAAAGAAATGGTGAGGTTGCACTACTCGTAGAAGGAGCACGACGCATTGGAAAGAGTTATATCGTAAAGGAGTTCGGCAAGAATGAGTACGAATCATATATCCTCATCGACTTCAACAAGGCTCCCCAGATGGTCAGAGATTGGTTCGACCTCTATTTGGAAGATCTCGATACGCTCTTCCTCTATCTGAGTCAGCACTACAAAGTGAAGCTTCATGAACGTAAGTCGCTCATCATCCTCGATGAGGTACAGTTGTGCCCCAGAGCGAGAGCTGCTATCAAGTTTTTGGTGGCTGATGGAAGATATGACTATATTGAGACTGGATCGCTGGTCAGCATTAAGAAAAACACACAAGGCATCGTACTCCCATCGGAAGAACGTTCTATCCAGATGTACCCGATGGACTTTGAAGAGTTCCTTTGGGCTACAGGTAATGACATGCTGATGGACTTGATACGTAAGATGTACGCAGAACGGAAGCCGATGGGCCAGGCTTTCCATCGCCAGGCTATGGATGCTTTCCGTCTCTATATGATAGTTGGAGGAATGCCGCAAGCCGTCAAAAAGTATGTTGAGACCAAGGATTTCGATGCTGTAGATGCTGCCAAGCGCGATGTACTGGCCATCTATCGTAACGACATCTTCAATTATGCAGGTGAGATTGCCGACAAGGTGGTATCTATCTTCGACCAGATTCCCCCTCAGCTCTCCAAGCACGAAAAGAAGTTCCGGCTGTCTGCCCTGAAGCCAGGTGCGAAATATCGCGATTGGGATGATGCCTTCTTCTGGCTGAAGGATGCAAGAGTGGTCAACATCTGCTATAATTCGACAGAGCCGAACATCGGACTGAAGATGAATGAAGATCGCACGACATTGAAGTGTTATATGAACGATACGGGCTTGTTGATCTGCCATGCTTTCGACGAAAAGGGTATCGTCTCGTCAGAGATTTACCAGAAACTGCTTTTTGGAAAGCTGGAGGTAAACGAAGGAATGCTCATTGAGAATGTCGTGGCCCAGATGCTGACAGCCAGCGGTAACCACCTCTTCTTCTATAGCAAATCATCAGAGGAAGCCGAGGAGCGTATGGAAATTGATTTCCTGCTTCAGAAGGACAAAGTGACCAGCCGCCACAACATCCGTCCGATAGAGGTCAAAAGCGGCAAAAACTACACGCTGTCCTCTCTGACGAAATGCATGAAGAAGTTTGGCGAATACATGACCACTCCCACTGTGCTTCATGCAGCCGACTATAAGGTAGAGGATGGTATCACATACCTTCCGCTTTATATGACACCATTGTTGTAGCCATGTGCAAAATAAGTACCACTTATTGGGGTTTTTCTGAACTGTGACTACTCTGATTATCACAAATCACAGTATCACAGTTTTTTATTCTGCCCCTACCCCTCGTGAGACTCTTTAGTAGTGTTAATAAATATAAATATATGTATATAAATATTTATTTATAGAACTTTAAGAAGGCCAACAGCGCGCTGAGAAACTGTGATATTGTGAACTGTGATAAAATCGACCTTACGGTTCGTCATCGATCAGGTCGGCTACGACTGCCCGCTTAGTCGGCTACGATCGTCGATCAGCAATGCGCTCGGCTATGCCGCTTCGCTTGTCGAAGAACACCCGATGAAGAGCCACCAGCCTTTTCATGACTCATCATCGGGTGCCGCTCGACCTTTGGTCGCTTGCTACCAACGGGACGCAAGAAAGGTAATCATTTCTTCAAAATCCTCCAAATAGAATGCCATTTATTTGTTGGTTCTATTCTGAATGTTTGCGACACATCGCAAACATTTAGGTATATGTCACATTAGTTTTCTCAATTCTTCAGGTTCGGGAAGAATTCCTTCGTATTCCTTAGGCAACTCTGACGAGGTGCGATAGGTTGCTACACCCATCGGTTTATTGATGTCACGGAATGCAAACTCTACTATTTTTGAATCTCTATCCTTGCAAAGAATGATGCCAATAGAAGGATTCTCATGGGGTAATTTTACATACTCATCTAGTGCTGAAAGATAGAAATTCAGCTTGCCAGCGTATTCTGGTTTGAATGCTCCCCGCTTCAATTCTATAGCTATTAGGGCTTGCAAGCGGCGATTGAAGAACAACAAATCGATGAAATACTCCTTCTCTGATACGACAAGTCGATATTGATTACCCATAAACGAGAAGTCACTTCCCAATGCCATGATAAAGTTCTTAATGTTATGAACTATCTGCTGTTCTATCACTCGCTCATCTGACTCGTCGGGATCCTCAATGTTCACAAAGTCAAGTAGGTATTCATCCTTGAAAGAACGCAAAGCCTTACCACGCAAGTCTATATTTGCAATAGTATTTGTAAAGTTGTTAGGCATAGTACCACGCTTACCAAAGAGATCATCTTTCATATAGTACTTCAACTTGTCGCCATTCCAGAAGCCAGTTGCGCAGTTCACGATATAGAAGAGCCGTTGTTCTACATCCTTCTTTTGGGCCAATATCTCGTAATGGTTGGTAAAGCCGACTGCAAGAAAGGCCTCCAAAGTCTCAGGTGTCAATTCGTCCGTTGTCAATGGACGAATTTCAATATGGCCGCTATCACCAAGAGGAATAATGCTCTTTTGTAAATCGTCCGTTGCTGATGGACGATTCTCGAACATACCGCACCATGCTTCGTAGAAGATACGCATGCGCTTAATGCTTGTTTCGGAAAAACCTCTCAAGCCAGGAAGTTCCTGTTGCAGCAATTCAGAGATGGTACCAATAGCATTAGTGCCCCATCTTGCTGTTCTACTTTGAATGGAAATGTACCCACCAATGGCATAGTACAGCGCCAACACTTCCTTGTTTACCAACCGTGCTGCACGATAGCGACTTTCAAGTATCGCCTCCTTAATTGCCCTAACCGCTTCTGCGTATGCTGCTGTTACTTGTTTCTGTTCCATATCTCGTTTCATTTGCAAAAGTAATCAATTATTTCGAATTCCAAATAGATTTTTTACCTGTCTGAATGAATATAGTATCTGTCCCGCTGATTTTTACGAATCCATAGACCTATTTCTATTTTAATTATGATGCAAAAGTACAAATAACATCCGGATATATCAAATTAAAGATAACAGATTGTTGCTTGCTTTAGCTAAAAGTTTGTTAAATAGCCTTGATTTTGTTGGTATTACGTTTACTTGTTTGTACTTTTGTGGCTGAATTTAATTGTATTACTAATCAAAAACAGAAAGATATGAAGAAAGTTTTATGGTTGATGGCGATGGTGTTGCCACTGATGTTTGCGGGTTGTTCGTCGGACAGTGACGGACATGACGAACAACAAAGTAGTATTGTAGGTATATGGCAAGAAACAAGCCCTAATGAGAATAGTTTTATATCTCTTGCACAAGATGGAACATTCAAACTAT
>JAEEGG010009455.1_pt1 | contig 21819 bp, 13 predicted proteins | sample 9134161 | NCBI WGS metagenome assembly JAEEGG01 (sample SAMN16246543, study PRJNA631951) | gut metagenome | biome: gut microbiome; feature: rumen; material: CR-attached | host: Bos | place: Iran: Karaj | collected 2018-10
TTTGCGAAGCATTGAATCCCAACCTATGCATTCCCGTATCCAACTTGATATGTACGGGATAGCCCGTGATGCCTTCCTTGCGGGCCGCCTTGATGAGGGCATCCAGCAACCGGAAGCTGTACACCTCGGGTTCCAGCTCATAGTCGAACATGGTCTTGAACGAGGTCATCTCGGGATTCATAATCATGATGTTCTGCGTGATGCCCGCCTTGCGCAAAGTCACTCCTTCGTCGGCCACCGCCACCGCCAGGTAGTCCACCCGATGGTCTTGCAGCGTCTTGGCTACCTCCACGGCACCTGCCCCGTAGGCATCAGCCTTCACCATACACACTATCTTCGTCTCGGGGCGCATGAACGAACGGTAGTAATTCAGGTTGTCCACCAGTGCGTTGAGGTTCACCGCCAGAATCGTTTCATGCACCTTCTGTTCCAATAGTTCCGTCAGTCCGTCGAAACCGAACGGACGTGCACCCTTCAGCAATATGACCTCGTTCTTCAGCTGGCTGAACACATCACTTCCAATGAATTCCTCACAGCTGGAATAGAAATACTTCTCGAATATATTTATCTGCGAGGCCTGGGCCGTTATTTCAGGTCCAATGCCGATGAATTTCTCCACACCGCGCTTCTCGCAAAGCAGCGACACATCGTGGTAAAGCTCCTCCGCAGCCATGCCGCTCTGATAGATATCACTCAGTATCAGCGTGCGCTTGCGCCCCTTATGGTCGGGACGGCGGTTCATGAAGTCCAGCGCAATGTCAAGCGAATTGATGTCCGAGTTGTACGAGTCGTTGATCAGCGTACAGCCGTGCTGTCCCTCCTTCACCTCCAATCGCATGGCCACGGGTTCCAGCCGTTTCAGCCGTTCAACAATAAGACCCGGATTCTCATTCTTCACTCCTAACTCTTTAAAAAGGTATTCCGCCACGGCAGCGCAGGCCCCGGCGTTCTCTTTCGATGCCCTGTCGATAAACGGCAGTTCACCCTCCCATGCCTGATAGGGAATGGTCTTGCATTTCAGTTCACCGATATGCCTGGCAATCACGGGGTCGTTGGCCGAATAGAACACCACCTCGGCATCCTTGAACAGTTTCAGCTTCTCCTGACATTTCTCGTCAACCGATTCAAAATTCTCCTGATGGGCCGTTCCGATATTCGTAATCACACCGATGGTGGGCTGTATGATGTCGCGAAGCGCCTCCATCTCCCCCTTTCTGCTGATTCCTGCCTCAAAGATGCCCACCTGCGTCTGCTCGTGCAACAGCCATACCGATAGCGGCACACCTATCTGCGAGTTATAACTCTTTGGCGAGCGAGTCACCGAGAGCGGTGAAAGTGTGGTGCTGAGGGTTGAGGGCTGGGTGTTTTGTGTGGAGTGGCAGCCAACGCCCGAGAGCACTTGGTAGAGCCATTCCTTCACAATCGTTTTGCCATTAGAACCCGTAATGCCGATAATCGGAATGCGGAACTCGTCGCGGTGCCGTTCAGCCAGCCGTTGCAGTGCCTCCAGCGGATGCAGCACCTTCAGGAAGTTGCCGTCGGGGTATTTCAGCGCATAGTTGGCGGGCACCTTTTCCACCACGAAGTTTCTCACTCCGCGCCTATACAACTCGTCGATATACCGATGCCCGTCGTTTCTTTCACTTTTCAGGGCAAAAAACAATGTCTCTTCAGGAAAACAGAGGCTCCGGCTGTCCGTCAGCAGGAAGCCCACGGTCGAAGGTGAGTCGCCATAGCGGTGCGCACCAATCAAAGCAGTTACTTTCTCAATCGAATAATTCATAATGCAAAAGTACATCTAGTTTTCCAATCCGCCAAATAAATATGCCAAAAAAATCCACGATTTTATTCTGCCGGAAGAAAGTAGATTTTCCGTTTCCTGGCATTGATGATGACGGCCCCATGGTTCAGTATGGCAGCACCGAGTTTGCTATCGGTAGTTTCTTCGGCATGCGCGTCAATGTCATACAACTTCGTTTTCAAGGCCTTCATTTCCTTCAGTCTGAAGTTGGTCCTTCCCACGGAGTCCCTTTGTTGCAAGGCCGTTCCCTGATTCCCTCCGTAAGCGGTTCCAGTGAGTTGTTGCCGGAAGGCCTCTCCGCGGCGGGAATTCATCAGCCGCTCAAAATCCTCCATGCACAATTCCAGCATTTCATTGAATCCCGTGTCGAAGAGCACGTTCTTTACCTTTCCGCCGGGACTCATCTTCACCTTCAACTTCGGCAACCGGTCGGTCTTGTCGCGCTTGTAGGTGGTTTTCTTCCGCTTTTCGCGGTTGAAGAGCCGCTTGTCGGTGGTCACTATCAGATGACCTCGTTTCACGTCGATTTTCACGACCACCCCCATATACTCCAGATAGTCCATGCCGAGGATGCCGTCGAAAAGTCCGTGCAACACCTCGTTGTAGGGCATGAAATAGAAATTCTTTTTCCCTTCAAAACACCCCAGACGGAAATCGGCCTGCGTATAGCCCGTCAGTTGTTTTTCCCCGTGAGCGTCCTCCATCTCGATGCTGTCACCCGTCAAGGCGTAGTCGTCGCCCGTGCCGAACATGAGGATGCTGGCCGAAGAGCCCGTATCGAGCAGAAAACGCCGCTCCTGACCGTTGATGAGGGCTTTCACCACGGGCATGTTGTATTCGAAGGTCAGCGGAATCGTGTCGGTCAGTTCTTGTGAATGTAGAATTGAGAATGTAGAATGTAGAATGATGATTACCAGGCAAGCCCATAATCTACACAGAATTCTGCCTTGAAAAGTAATCATAACTATGAATTTCATTCATGATTTTCGGCTGCACTCAGCATAGCTCAAGAAAACTTGGCTCTGCATTCGTTTGCATGAAAATTCTACATTCTACACTCTACATTCTACACTTGCGAAGCGCCCTATTTCTTCAGGAAGGTGCTGCGCATGGGCGTGAAGGTATCGATGAGCACACCGTCCTCGATACACTTGCAACCGTGTTCCACGTTGGGAACCTTCATCAGCACATCGCCGGCACGCACAATCTTGGTGACTCCGTCAATGGTAAACTCGAAGGCGCCGCTCTCCACGTAGGTAATCTGGCAATGGGGATGACTATGGAGCTTGCCCTCAGAACCCTTCTTGAACTTCACCTTCACCATCATCAGGTTGTCGTTATAGCCCATCACCTTGCGATACACCTCGCCGGGATCTCCCGTGCGCTCCCATTCCTGGTCCTTGTCAAACACGAAGGGTTCGCTCTTGGTGGTGATGTCGCGGGTATAGACTACCTGTCCATCGTCGGTCGTGGTAATCACGCCATGAGGAGCAGCGGTGTGGGTACTGTCATCGGCGGCGGGATTGTCGCATTTCTCTGACTTGTGGCACTTGCATCCTACGAACAAGAGCACAAGGGCAGCAACTAAAACTAAAAGAATCTTTTCCATACGTTGTTGTTTTTTGATTAATTATTGGTAGTTTATTCTCTTTTTCTGCTTTCGACGGCAAAGATAATAAAAAAATGTAAATAAAAAAAGCAATTTGGGAGAATTAATGCTAATCGTTCTTAGAAACGCTTGCCAGAGAAAGTATTTTTCGTATCTTTGTGCACGAAACGCCCTACGTTGGGCATGAAAAACCAAAGAAACATGTAGATTAAACGCTATAACAGGCAAAAATATGAATTTTGAATCATTAGTTGATCACATCAGTCAGGTGCAGGACGTGCTTCAGGCGCAAGCCGCACATGCTGTTAATTACATTCAAAGGAATCATCTAAGCCAGTCTTCTGTCAAAGATGATTCAAATTGGCGGATGCATCCGCCAATTTGGAGGAGTGGAGTACACTGCCCGAAAGGCTCTTTTTTTCGGCTTAACTTTTGGTGCTTATTATTGCCGACCAAGACTGATTATGACACTCACAACTAACAATTAAAAAAAACAATATGGAACAAGAATTACAACCCAATGTCTTAGACAGAATTCTATGTGTTAAAGTAGGTAAGGTTATACGCGAGAATCTCTATGAGATGGCTCGTAAATACTGGGTAGTTAAACTCGAAAAAGCCTCTAAGGCTACACATGTGCTCGCCATCGTTAATGGTATAGTTGAGGCTGTTTATATCCCTTTGGAATGGAAACGTTCTGAACAATCAGGTTATGAGGACAGGTGTGAGTTTACAGGCATTGAAGATAAGAATTCTGAATATCTGGGCAAAAGTGTCAAGAGCTATTATGGCAGAAGCGCTAATCCTGTGAAGTATATTAATTGGTAATCTCGATATATTTTTTTTAATAATATGCAGAAAATCGATACATATCTCATCAAGTGGTACGGGCCTTTCCCTTCACGGAAAGCTTTGAAAAAATGGGAAGATAAGCGTCCCGAAGTGTTCAATCTTTATGCTTTTCAAGCAAAACGCAAAGGTATAAAAGACAAATACTACTGTGGGATGGCATTTAAACAAACTGTGGGAAAACGTTTGAGCAACCATGACCATCATATCCATGACTTTGAAGATGAGAAAATCGAACTTCAAATCTGGATAGGAACAATAGCCAACATTAAAGCGAAAGAGCGTGATGTTAGGGTTTGCGAAAATATCATTACAAGTGAACTTGCCCGATTAGGAGTAGGAGAAAAACATCTTGAAAACCAGACAAATAAAATACCGCCCGCTAATAATGTCTATATTATCCATGAATGGTGGAAAACCAATGGAGACGAAATTAAGCGTAGACTTCGAAACAGTATTCCTTCTATAGTTCCTGAGGTAATGGAATACTATAGCGAAACAAATGCGTTATTTGGGGCTCAAAAAGTGAAATACATCGGTGATTTATAATAATACGGATAATCCTATGACAATAGAGGAACTACGAAAAGTAATGTGTATTCCTGCTGATGAAAGTAAGGATGGAATAAGAGAGAGATTTGGCAAAATTGCTTATGCATTATTGAACGAATGTATCATCAAATATCAGAATGATGAATATCGCATTCTGGATTTTGAATTCTATTTCTACAACAAGAACCATCAAGATATTTCTGTGCATCCCAGAAACTCTGATGCTATGTGCTGGTATATCAACGACTTTGGCGGAATAGACTTGAACTTTGAGAGTAAAATCAACAAGAAAGTTACAATTAAGGGAAACAAGTGCTTTTTCAAATATGAGTTGACTGACGAGTCCTACTTTGGCGGAATCCTCATCCGTCAGATTATGAGGCTATCGGATAATCTGATTTTCGATGGTCCTTGGAAGGTCGCTGACCTTTTTCGCATACTCGACGCTACCTCCAAAATACAAAACAATCCTATCTTAGTAATAAAAAAACTACCACCATCAGACTTTAAGGAACCAGAGAAAAGATACAATCTGTTGGGTAGCAAAAAAGACCCAAAAGCCAAAGCTGACTATAACCTTCAGGAATGCTTTACCGGTGTGTCAGATTCTCTAAAACTCACATTAGAAAAGGAACTTGCTGTTTTCAATGAAAGCCCATATCGCTATTGTTGGAAATTTAAATGATGTGGCATTCATATATATTCCACGTCGAGCAATTCAAAGCTCCACCCTCACGAACGATATTCTCATAATGGTAAATAGGATGACATTCGCATTGAGGAAAAGCATCGGCAATCTGTCTGAAGGCTGTTTCTCCCAACTTATCTCCTATCATTGGAATGAAAATATGCTGACCCACGTGTAGGAAATTGAGATAAGCCCAACTCATGTCGGTATGAGTACCATAATGGAGTTCCTTGACGTCAAAATGTGGACAGAGTGCAGCCAATAGTTTTTTCCGTAGTGCCTTATCAAAGTCGCAGTAGTTATTGAGTATTACTCGACCTTCGCACATATACCTCACCATCCCATCAGCATGGCCATATTCATCGTAATAGTCTTCAGGAATCAGCACGATTTCCGCTTCCAGTAGTTGACAAAGCCTGTCGATAAGTATATCGCGGTCATAGTGTGGGTTTTCCCTGAAAATCTTGTCTGTCATTATCACCTTATCCCCACAACTAATGACATTGCCGCCATCAATGATAATATCAGAGTCAATCACTTGTATGCCTAAAGCGGATAGAATAGCAGATGTATCAGGCTTATATTCAGGATAGTCTGCCAGATAGTCCGGACTATATTTGAAACGTACGAACTTCTTTTTGTTAACTTGCACAGGCATATAGTCACGGGCCCAAATATGAAAGGGTGATGTAGTGTTGGGCAAAAAGTCCCGTTGAATCCCGTGCCTATGCAACGTGCCTAAAAGATGCCTTGTCGCATCTATATACTTTTCCGATGTCATACCTTTCGCAAGATAAACTTTGTTTGTTTCAAAAGTTGTAATCATTTTATATTTAATTTATTGATAATTAGATATTTAACTTCGTCAGCGAAGGTATTTAAAGGATTTCATTCCACCAAACTTTTTGCGTTAAAAGTACGTTAAGATTTCCGAAGGTGTTATTTTAATTTTTTGAAAATTTGTAAATCTCTCAAGTCTGCATTAATATAAAAAAGGCTGAGAAATTCAACAAAATAGCTTCGGCAAAGCCAAAGTTAAGACTTTTTTCGTACAAATTACTCCAAAATAGAAAAAAAATCTCTATATTTGTGCCGAACTACAAGATCTACTAATAATGCAAACAAAATCTATCATCGCATTTCTATGCCTTATTGCCCTGTGGAGCTCACCGGCGACGCTCGAGGCCCAGCGTTCCACATTCACCAATCCCATCCTGAGAGGCGACTATCCCGACCCCACCATCATGCGCGACGGCGAGGACTATTACATGACACATAGCGCCTTCGACTATGTGCCGGGACTCGTAGTCTTCCATAGCCGCGACCTGGTCCATTGGGAGCCCATCAGCTCGGCGCTCAACACCTTCCTGGGTTCCGTGTGGGCTCCGGATATCTGCAAGTATAACGGCAAGTACTATATCTATTTCACGGTGGCCTATCCGTCGGATGCCGTGCGCAAGAAGGCAGGACGCGACCTGAAGCCCAGCAGCCGCATGAACTTCGTGGTGACCGCCGACTCCCCTTACGGACCGTGGAGCGAGCCCGTGGATTTGGGGGTGGCCAACATCGACCCCTGCCACGTGGTGGGCGAAGACGGACAACGGTGGCTCTTTCTCAGTGCCGGCAAGCGGGCCAAACTGACCCCTGACGGACTCCATGTGGTGCCTGGCACCGAAGAGGTGGTCTATCCTGGATGGAAATATCCCGAGGAATGGCTCACCGAAGGGCTTTGCCTGGAAGGTCCAAAACTCCGCAAGATTGGCGACTACTACTATTACCTGAATGCCGAAGGCGGCACGGCCGGACCTCCCACCAGCCACATGGTGGTCGTGGCCCGCTCAAAGAGCATCAACGGTCCCTGGGAGGACAGCCCCTACAATCCGCTCATCCACACCTATGCCAACAGCAACCGCTGGTGGAGCCGCGGACACGGCTCGCTCATCGACACCCCCGACGGCCGCTGGTATTGCGTCTATCATGCCTACGAAAACGGCTTCACGGACCTAGGGCGCCAGACGCTTCTCGAACCTCTGGAAATGACCGAAGACGGATGGTTCCGTCCGGTTATCAGAGACCATGAGGGACTCAGTGCCGACCCCGTAGGACCTATAGAAGCCCCCCTCTCTATCCCCCCAACAGGGGGAAGCACCAAGTCCGCTTCAATACTCTCCCCCTTTGGGGGAGTTGGAGGGGGCCCCTGGAAGTTCTACCGTTCATACGAACCCGGACGCATCCAGCATATAGATGACGGCATCCGCCTGAAGGCCAAGGGCACCATCCCCGGCAATTCCTCCCCGCTGATGTTCGTGGCCGGCGACCACCGCTACGAGATTGAGGCCGAGATTGAACTGAGCGATGCCGAGACACGTGCAGGACTCGTGCTCTACTACGACAGCGTGTTCCACATGGGCATGGGCTTCGATGCCAACCGCCGATACCGCTATCGCAAAGGCGGCCAGAGCGGAGGAGGCATGCATCCTGCCGGCGACACCCGCCACCTCTGGCTAAGGCTCCGGAACGACAATCATGTGGTGACAGGCTCCTATAGCTACGACGGCAAGAACTGGAAGCGCGAAACCTGGGGCATGGACTGCTCAGGCTATAACCACAACACGCTCTATCAGTTCCAGTCGGTATTGCCGGGCATCTTCTGTTGCGGCAAGGGTGCGGCCACGTTCAAAAACTTTACGTACCGCAACCTCGACATCGAGGAGGCCAAGGAAGCGATGCGCCGCGCCACGGCCTTCATGATGGACAGCATCAGCTACCGGGGAGCCTTCGTATGGAACTACCTGCCCGACCGCAGCCGCCAGTGGGGAGAACTCGAAGCCCCCTACCGCACGATGGTCTGGATCCAGTCGCCCAGCACCCCTTCCGTGGGTCACCTGATGCTCGATGCCTATCATGCCACCGGCGACGAATACTACTACGAACAGGCGCTGAAGATTGCCCGGGTGCTCATCTCCGTCCAGCATCCCGAAGGCGGATGGAACTACGTGGAAGACCTCGCGGGCGAACAACAGCTCAAGGAGTTCTATCGCACCATCGGCCGTCAGGCATGGCGGTTGGAGGAGTTCCAGCACTACTATGGCAACAGCACCTTCGACGACGAGGCCACCTCCGTCTGCGCCACCCTGATGCTTCGCGTCTATCTCGAGAAGAAAGACCCCGAGGTGCGCAAAGCTCTCGACAAGGTTATCTCCTTCGTGCTCGAGAGCCAGTATGCCAACGGCGGCTGGCCCCAGCGCTATCCGCTCATGTACGACCATCCCTTCCGCGGCAAGGAAGACTATTCATCCTTCGTCACCCTCAACGACGACGTGATGCCAGCCAACATCGAGTTCCTTATCCAATGCTATCAGGAACTGGGGCGCAAGGACTTGCTCCGTCCCATCCGCAAGGCGCTCGAACTGACCACACGCCTCCAGCAGCCAGCCCCCCTGGCCGGATGGGGCGACCAATACTTCGTGAAGACGCTCAAGCCCGCCCATGCCCGCAGCTATGAGCCCCGCTCGGTCAATACCGGCACCACCGTTCGCATGGTCAGGGCCATGATGGACTACTACCGGCTCACCGGCGAGCAGAAGTTCCTCAAGGGCATCCCGGCAGCCATCGACTTCCTCCGTTCCCAACGGCTCTCCGACGAAGTGGCCAGGCGCTACACCTACTACCGCCCCGTCAGCGAGGGATTCCTGGCCCCGCGCTTCCTCCTGCCTGAAGACGGCACGCCGATGTACGTCCACCGCCGCGGAAGCAACGTAGGCAACGGAGAGTACTATACCGACGGCGAGATCAGCGGCACCATCGCCCACTACGGCTCGTGTGCATTCATCAACCCCGATGCCCTGGAGCACGACTACCACGCATTGATGAAGGCCAACGTGAAGGAAGTGACGGCCTCCTCTCCCCTGCTCTATCCGAAGAAGAACATCGCCGTTCCCACCTATTATTATAATATGTATGAAGGCGGTATGCGCCGGGGCGGTCTCACGGTTCAGGAAATCATCCGCTCGCAACAGCCCGGCGGAGGATGGCTCACGCCGCTAAGCCAGATTTCGAACGTCTACAAGCCCATGCCCGAAAACCAGGCGCCATCTGATGAAACCAAGTATCGCACAACCTTCGTAGGCGACGAGTACGACACCTCCCCCTACACCCCCGAGAAGCCCGTGCTGGGCTATAGCACCCGCTCGTTCATCCAGTACATGGCACAGCTCATCCATTACGTAAAACCATAATTTATCAAAACGCATACAAAAAAAGAAACGGTGCAACAGTCTCTCTCGACCTTGCACCGTAAATAATAATTAATTCAAAATAATCAGTGCTATCCTCACGGACATGCGAACAGTCATTTTCAACCCCAAAGAGATGAGGTGAAACAATAACTGCCGCAAAGGTAGGCAAATATAAAAAGAGATGAGGATGATGCGTGTAGCGGGCTTGTCAACATGTAGAGGCAATAACTACATAGACAGGCCCGCTCTCTATAACTTATAACATTAATAAAAAAATCGGCCTACTCGTACTACTCTGACTTACAACTTATTAATAATCAGCGGAAACACGGTAGCGCAACGATTAATTATCGTACTACTTTGACACTACTCACGCCCTACTCGTCGCTTGAGATAGTAACCTACCACGCCATTGGAAGAACCGCGCGGCCATTTCATCTTCTTCAGGCTTGCGCCCAGATTCTTCAGATTAGGAATATCGCCCGAACGGAGGTGCTTCCCAAGTTCTTTCTGCACATCCTTCACCTGCCAGAGATTCTCACGCTTGCGCTCCGTGGTGGGTTCAAAAAGCGTGGGCAAGACTTCCTCGATGGGCTGCACCTGCTGATACGTGCGGTTGTGCTGCTGTATCTCACGCTCGTCGTCGCTCGTAAACCAATAGAGGGCATCGTCCTGACGCAGTTCGCTGACCGCCTGGGCATACATCTGTTTATAGGGGATGCGCCCGCTCATGTCAACCATTCCCGTCACCTCCACGCAGAGATAGCGGCGCGAACCGTCACCCGAAGGAAGCGGCGTGGGATCATTGGTGGTGGCGATAAACGAGCATAGGCGCGGAGTCATCGTGTACTGATCGGAGCGCATACGGCGCACCTGCACATCCTTCTCCGTCAGCAACCGCTTGATCTTGGCCTGCTCACGGTCGGTCTTGGCGTTATACTCGTCGATGTTGACAAGCCACATGCGTCCCAGCACGCGCTCCACCTGCTCCGAATTGTCCAACTTGATATCGTTCATGTAGTATTCGCGCATCGAGGGCGGGAGGATGGCGTTGCAGAAACTCGATTTCTTGTAGCCCTGCTCTCCGATAAGCATGGGCACCATCGAGTTGCCGTAGTCGCGGTTCATGTTGAGCGCCTGCGCCACCATCGCCAGGAACCAGCGGTGGAAATAGCGGGGCCATTCGCCGTATGTGGTAGGCAGCCGGCGGGCAAAATCCTCGATATAGTCGTGCTTACGGTCCCACGAGCCGCAACCCTCCAAGAATTCAAGGATGGGGTTATAGTCCTTCACGTGAGCCGATTCGATATAGGTGCGGATGTCGTTCATCCAACTCTCACCGCCCTCCTTCATCTCCTCCACCACGATACTCTTCAACTGGCGGTCGGTCAAGGGGTTCCATGATTTGAACGACCAGTCGTTACGGCGGAACTCCACAACCTGCTTCACCACGTTAAAGCGCAACTGATAGCGACGCGCCAGGAATTCCTCGATGCTCCGCATGATGCGCTCCTTCTCGTTCATCTGAGAGAGCGGCTTATCACCGAGAGGCTTCTTGTAGGCTGAGCGGAACACCTTGCGTATCACGTCGTCGCCAATCTGGCGGAAACGGCCCTTCCACTGGGTGCGCACCACAGAACCCTCTTCCGAAAGGTGAGCCTTGGCGCAATAGTCGGCCAGCAACTGCAGACAATGTTCCTCATCGTCTCCCGCTTCGTCGATGGCCTTCTGCAGGCAGGTCTCATACTCCAGCAGCAGCCTCTCACGTTCATGATATTCCGGATGCCACACCACCTCGCCGTCATCCTCCACCTGCGTGCCCTCATAGGGCTTCAGCAAATCACTCTCTTGTCTGACCACGGGAATAGCCTGAGCGTCAGACCGATAGAACAGCTGCGGGTCATAACTCATCCGGCAGCCACGTATCAACGACATTTCGCTGGCAAGGAATTCGCAGCCTGCCAGTGCCTGATAGATGCGCAAGGCACTCTGCTCCGCATCCTTCATAAAACCCAAGTAGTCGTCAGCCATCCGATGACCATCGGCATTCCCTCCCTGATAGTCACAGCGCACGATGACCTTCAGCGTCACGCCGCTCACACCGGCAAAGGCCAGCAGCGTATAGGGTATCTGACTCACCTTGCGCTTCATCTCCATCACCTGCCGATGGCCCTCCTTGCAATAGACGTTGAGCAGCAGCAGGTCCGTCGCGGTGCGCACATCATCCAGTCCCCCATGCCCGAAGGTGGCTCCGAATATCAGGTAAGGCAGCTCATCCGTTCCCAGCAACTGATGTTTCGGAGTCCCCTGCCCCATAGCAAGCCGCGAAGCCATGGCGTTAAGCGCTATCTTGTCGGCAGCCGGCTTCGTTTTATCAGAGCGCATCCGTTCAATAACGGCTTCCAGCTCAGTACTCACGGGCGTCAACAGTTCGCACAATTTAGTTTTTACCTTTGTGATTTTCATATCTTTTCCCATTACAGTGCGAAGTTACTAAAAAAAGCGCACATCTGCAAATAAAAGCAGGTGTTTTTCAAAAAAAGTACCCTTACCGTTGCCGCAATCGGTATTCGCGGGGTTAAACATCATTGAATATGGGGCTAAACACCAACGAATCAGGTACTTCCAATGATTCCTTCCACCGTGCGACTATAGCCAAAAGACCTTACGGCTATAGCCAAAAGACTTAACGCCTACAGCCAAAATAATTTCATCAAAAAACCTCAGTAGGGTCAGAGTAGTAGCAAAGTAGTACAATAATCAATCATAGTCATACCGTGTTTTAACTGATTAACAATAAGTTACACAACATAGTAGTTCGAGTAGTGCGATTTCTAATGTATTCTCCAAATGGACATGGCTGACGATAGTGCTTACCGTCAGAGGCAGTTATTTCCATTTTGGAAACAACTGAATCACCTTTCAACTCACCTGATTCAAAAATAATCTTCAAGTGCTTGCTGATAGCAGGGACATTTACATCAAACAATGTTGCCATCGCTATCTGGGTACAATTTTCCCTAATTCTTTGGCAGGTTATTCTTTTTCTGTATCAGTTCTCTGATGGCCCTGTCATAGTCGCTCTCATATTGCAGCATCTCCAGCTTGCGATACTTCTCAAACTCAGCGATTGCCTTTTTCTTTGCCTCTTCATGACTGATCGTTCCTTTGCCTACCAGCAACTGTCTGCCTGAGAGTTTCATCAGATTATCGAGTTTTTCTATCCATTCAGTCATCTTCATGGGCTTCTGTTGCATGGCCTGTACTTCAGCGAAGTCCAGATACTGGGATACCAATAGGTTCAAGTAAGTCAGTTCTTCCTCCGTCAAATAATTCTTCGCAATCTGCACATCCTCCTTGGTGATGTAACTCCCCTTGAAGTTCGTCATACCCACCATTGGTTTCTCTGCGTCCACTCGTTCGTATATCACTTCTGCAGCCGTATGCTGATGGGCAGCGTAGTGCAGTTTATTCTGAACGGTGGCAAAGAACTGTCGAGTGAGATTGGCATTGGGATCGTAGTCGATACTTGTAATGAAGATGTCCGTCACCTGCTGATACAGGTTGCGCTCACTACTGCGGATGTCCCTGATGCGTTGCAGCAACTCACGGAAATACCTATTGCCCTTCCCTTTCAACCTGTCATCATCCAACGTGAATCCCTTTTGGATGAACTCACGCAGACGCATTGTTGCCCACTGACGGAAGCGAGTGGCTACCTGCGATTTTACACGATATCCAACAGATATAATCATGTCCAGATTGTAGTGGTACATGTTTCGCTTCACACTTCTATTACCCTCTTGGCGAACTATCAAAAAATTTTTGCGAGTTCGTTCCGGGTCTTGTTCGCCCTCGGCATAAATCTGATTAATGTGATAGCTCACATCCTGTCGTGAAGCATCAAACAACTCCATAATCTGCTCTTGAAGCAGCCACACATCCTCGCCCTCGAATCGCACATTGACACGAGTTATTCCGTTCTCATCCTGATAAATCAGGAAAGCCTCATTCCTTTTCTCTATTTCGCTTGCCATATCTTAATAACGTCTCCGTTGTTGTTTCTATTGTTATAATCTGTTTGAAAATAAATCACACCTGTCCCTCCGATTATTCATATCTTATACACATTAGAGTGCGAAGTTACTAAAAAAAACGCACACCTGCAAATAAAAGCAGGTGTATTTCAAAAATAAAACCTTAATGCCAACAGACAAGTTACACAATAGAGTAGTTCGAGTAGTGGGATTTTCGCAATTTAAAGTATAGAGAACACACAAAAGCCTGCCCATCATCCTATGACAGAGTCCGCAAGAGCCACATTCGCCCCTGCCTAAAAATAAATCTCCCCCATTTTCGCGTTTATTCCAACTTTTTTTGTAATTTTGCACACAACTACCGCCGAGGCGTCGTAAACGGCGAACCAAGGCAAGGCTGCGATAAAGCGAGAACAGCGTGATACTTGCATCAACTCTGTCAAGCAAAAGCAGGCTCGACCACAGGTCAAATTCCCTGAGTGCAGGGTGGCGGTAAGATTTTCGTGGGTAAATAATAGCGTTTGCTGTTTATAGAACATTCCAAAGCTTGGTCGCAGAAGGATTTCTACGCAAAACATGCAGACGTTCACGCTATGCGTGGGCGTTACTTGTTTCGTAGAAGGGTATGACCAAGCACCTGGAATGTGGATGAGTTTCGTCCACGTTTTTCGTGTTTGGTCATACTTTTGTTTTTTAGAGAGCAGCGCATAAACGATTATACGCTTATGCAAGCAACCAATAACGACAACCCCGTACTAAATAATCCGTACGAGGAGCCAAGGTATTATTACGATACCGACATGAATGGAAACATAGACTACAATACCGTCATCAATGGTCGACGGCCTTATGGTTATGATGTGAATATCGTACCTAAGAAACGAAGTGGACAAGCGATATTCTCTCAGGAAGATTTTATTTCGGTAGATCCTAACGCTGAGTTTATCAACACCATTCGTAAAGAGGTGAAAACATGGCGCGAAGCTGGCTATCCAAAGGCTTCCCGTATTACCAAGGAACTGCTCGATTTCTGGTTCAACAACAAAAAACGACTTGCAAATCTACGACTTTTCTTCTGCCAACGGGAGGCCATAGAAACTGCCGTTTGGTTAAACGAAATAGCTGAACGCGACCCCAATACAGGCAACTACATCTTAAACCTGCTTGGCGAACGCCGTCATACCGTCTCACAAGATGATGCTTTCGTATTGCCCCGCACAGCCTTTAAGATGGCAACAGGAACAGGTAAGACGGTTGTGATGGCGATGCTGATTCTCTACAACTATCTGAACAAGCGTGCCAATCCGATGGACACTCATTACGCAGACCACTTCCTACTTTGTGCACCTGGCATCACTATTCGAGACCGATTGAGCGTTCTCCAGCTCGACAATAGCCAACGCGCTAACAATTTTGAGCGGAGCGACTATTATCATCAGCGTGGCTTGATACCACCTCAATTTGAAAAAGATTTGGGCGGGCTAAACTCTTCCATCACCATTTTGAACTATCAGCAGTTCTTGCCAAAGGTGTTTGCGGGCAAGCATGCCTCACCACTTGATGGCAAGCAAAAGTGGGTAAACGGTCAATTGGTCACGCAAAAAGATAAGGAAGACTATAGCATGCTGCTGAGTCGCGTTTTGGAAAAGGGTGTGAAAGGCAAGCGTATCGTCATCATCAACGATGAAGCTCATCATTGCTATCTACCTCGAATCGTCAAAGACAGAACCTTGAGCGATGACGAGAAGAACGACCTGAAGAACGAGAATGATGCTGCTATGGTATGGTACGAAGGGCTTCGGCAAATGAAACTCTTAGGCTATAAAATCCAACATGTCTACGACCTCTCAGCCACACCATATTATCTGAAAGGTTCAGGTTATCCCGAATATTCATTGTTCCCTTGGGTGGTAAGCGATTTTGGTTTAGTCGATGCCATCGAAAGCGGATTGGTCAAGATCCCCTATCTGCCTGCCTACGACAATGCAGAAGGGTTGGACGAGCCCAAGTTGCGCAACATCTACGACAGCATTAAGGACAAACTTCCTAGACGTGGTATTCGCGGGCAGAAGAAAAAAGACAAGGAAGATAATGTCGATACCAGCAATCTGCCTGTTCAGGCACCTAATCTGCCCACATTGCTGAACACGGCTTTGGAGCAATTCGTGAAAGACTACGAGGATTATGACCGTGGATTGCGACAAGCCTACGAACAGATGGGCAACCTATATTCGGCTCCCCCTGTATTAATTATTGTTTGCAATAACACCACAGTTTCCCATGAAGTCTATCGTGACATAGCCGGTTATCAGGATGGTGTCAACGAAGATGGCGAACCACGCTATCGGCATGGACGCTTCGAGGTGTTCTCCAATTACGACGGCATGGGAATGCCAAAGGAAAAGTTCCCATCCTTGCTTATTGACTCTTCTGCGCTTGATGAAGCATCTGCACGCATTGACGATGCGTTCAAGAAAGCCTACGCCAAAGAGATTGAGAATTTCAAGAAGGAATATGCCATTCAGCACGGCTCAGGCTCAGCTGATAAGATAACCGATGCCGACATACTCCGCGAGGTGGTGAATACTGTAGGCAAGCCAGGAAAATTGGGTGGCGACATCAAGTGCGTAGTCAGTGTTTCGATGCTCACCGAAGGATGGGATGCCAATACGGTGACACATGTCTGTGGTATTCGTGCTTTTGGCAGTCAGTTGCTTTGCGAGCAGGTGGTAGGCCGAGCCTTGCGTCGTCAGAGCTATGACCTCATCCCCTACGACAAACTTGGACGTGAAATCGACCGCAAAGACCTCTATAAGTATAAAGAGGAGAACATCACCTATAAATTTCCACCCGAATATGCGCGCATCATAGGTGTTCCGTTCAATACCTTCAAGGGTGGCGACACCGTGGTGACGAAACCACAAAAACCCAAGAACATTCTCAAGGCATTACCAGAGCGACAGGCTCTCGAAATCCGATTCCCGGTCATTACGGGTTATCGCTCCGACAATGTGGAAGGAACGCTGACAGCCGATTACACAGGCTTGCCAAAGTTCAAACTCGACTTCAACAAGATACCCACCGAGACCGTTTTGCAGACGGTGGTCAATGGAGATGAGAAGATGCTCAAGACTGATTACATGCAGTTGCGCGACAAACAGGTGATCTACTACTTTGCCCATCTGATGATTCGCGAGTTCTACACCAGTCGTGAGCATGGGAAGCAATTCCAGAAATTCCCCGCCATGATGAACATAGTAGAGACGTGGTTTAACCAACAACTCGAAATCGAGGGCGGGGACGGAAGCCCGGAGCAGAAACGACTGGTGATGCTATGGAACTATAAGGCTGTGCTCGACAGTATCAACGAGGGCATTCATCAGGCAAACGCCGACCACGAAGTCATTACCGCCGTATTGAACTATTACAATCCCGAGGGAAGTACTTCGCACGTATATCGACCGACTAACAAACCTGTCTACCTGACGAAGAACAGCCATGTTAACTATGTGATAGGCGAAGACAATAGTTGGCAGCAGATAGCAGCAAAGACACTCGACTCGATGGAGAATGTGGTGTGCTGGGTGAAGAACACCTATCTTGGTTTCCGCATCCCCTATACGGTGGCGGACGAAAGCAAGGAATACCAGCCCACGTTCATCGTCAAAGTGAAGACGAAAGACGGAAACACTGTGAATCTGATTGTGGAGTGTGAAGACTTCGACAGCGACAAGAGTGGCAACAAGGAGGCCAAGCGCCACTATCTAAAAGACTACTGGATTCCTGCCGCCAACAACCTCCAAAAATACGGCACTTGGGACTTGTTGGAAGTAAGAGACATTGACCAATTAGAAAAACTCATTAACGAAAAAATCAAGCAACTATGACATACGATAAGAATCGCCCCGTAAGTAGTATTAAGCACGAGGATAAACGTGTAGCCATTCCTGATAGTGCCCATCAGGGAGAGGAACAGATGGCTATTAGTGGCATGCCAGAACACAGTGAATACGACATCTTCCGTCATGAATTCCAGCGTGGTAGAGACCCAGAACTCTATTGGCTCAACAAGTATAAGAACGACGATGAGGACAATCCTGACTATATGCCCCAACTGCGTACAGACATCCGAAGCCTGTATAAGCATGAAGACATCCGTCCAGAGGCCATCATCGATAGTCTCTATGAACTGCATGAACATAAGAGCGAGAGTGCCAAATTACAGCTTGACTTGTTCGGAGATTTTGAGGAAGAACAAGAGGATGAACTGGAACGATTAGCAGGTTACTACAAGCATAGCGACAATTGGCAGAACAGACTGATTCAAGGTGATAGCCTGTTGGTGATGAATTCCTTGCTGAATCGTGAGGGCATGAGGGGGCAGGTGCAATGCATCTATTTTGATCCGCCGTATGGAATACGCTATGGTGGAAACTGGCAGATAATGATTAATAAACCTAAGATGGCTCATGAATCTCGCGATGCAGAATTAACTGGTGAACCAGAGATGATTAAAGCCTATCGTGATACATGGGAATTAGGAATTCATAGTTACTTGTCGTATCTCAGAGACAGGCTTGTGATGGCAAGAGAGCTTCTTTCAGAGAGCGGATCTTGTTTTATTCAAATCTCTGACGAAAATGTGCATTTGATACGTAGTGTGATGGATGATGTTTTTGGCAGCGATAATTTTATAAATCAAATTGTCTATCAAAAAACCTCCGGTGCAGGCAGTCCAGGCGAATTATTAGCCCCTGCGTCAGTTTGTGATTATATAATCTGGTATGCTAAAAGCAAGGAACAAATGAAATTTAGAAAACTATTTGTGCCTAAAGTATTTGGAGGTGAAGGTAGTTCTTCTTATCATAACATTGAATTAGGAGATGGAAGGAGATTGTCAATAGCAGATTTTGAGAAAGAAACAGGGAAAACATTTGAATATGACTTGAGACCGAGAGGTTCCAGAGTATATACTCTGGATAACCTTACTTCACAATCAGGTTCTGATATTGGTAGGTTTGATATCGAGTTTGAGGGGAAAATCTACAAAATGAATGGTAACAATGTTTGGAAAACAAATAGAGCAGGTATTGAGAATTTAAAGAAAGAGAGAAGAATAGATATTTCTTCGAATGGACGTGTGGGTTATGTTAGATACTTTAATGATTTTCCAGCTCAACCTATAACTAACTTGTGGACTGATGCAGTAAGTAGTTTTATGTCTGATAAAGTCTATGTTGTTCAGTCTTCAAAGAAAGCAGTTCAAAGATGCATTCTTATGACTACAGACCCTGGAGATTTAGTGCTTGATCCAACATGTGGAAGTGGAACTACAGCCTTTGTCGCAGAGCAATGGGGTAGAAGATGGATAACCATAGATACAAGTAGAATCGCTTTGAACATAGCAAAAAAAAGACTAATAACCACTCTTTTCCCCTATTATAAAGTACATGAGAAAGAAGGAATTCAAAACATTCGTCTTGGATTTGAATATAAAAGATTACCGCATATTACTTTAAAGTCTATTGCGAACCGAGATTTCTCAGATACAGACGAAATTCTTTACGACCAACCTGAAGAGGATAAGAAGCGTATTCGTGTGAGTGGACCATTCACTGTAGAAACCTTGCAGAGCCTTGATGTCAGTTCGCCAGAAAGTTTGAATGACAAGCAAAATGACTACGACGAATATGCAGCCTTTACGGAGCGCATCTTCAACAACCTGAAGGCTAACGGTATTCGTAATGGCGTGAAGCAGCAACAGGCTGTGATGCACTCGATGGAACATCTGGACGAGCCTTATCTGAATGCCAAGGGATATTATAAACAGGAGGACGGAACAGAGCATTGCGTGTTTTTTATGATTGGTCCCAAGTTTGGAACAGTCAGCAAGCATGCCGTGAACGAAGCCGTACGTGCTTTCCGTCAGCATCTGAACGAATCGAACTGGCTCGTGATTCTTGGATTCTCTTTCGAGGACAGCATTGAGAGTGGCGAGAACAAAGACTATAACTTTGGTACGTTCCAAGTGTCGAAGGTTCGCATGAGCGACGATCTGCTGCAAGACGGTCTGCTGAAGAAAGACAAGAAAGCGGGCTCGTTTATCATCATCGGTGAACCTGACATCAGTTTGGTGAACGATGGTGACGGCAAATGCCATGTTGAGATTAACGGCATGGATATGTACGACCCCATACAAGATGAGGTAAAAGCCCGCAACGTGAACGACATCGCCTATTGGGAGATGGACGACAACTATACCGGTGGACTCTTCAAGGTGCGAAGCATCCACTTCTGTGGTGGCAGTAAGGATGACTTCAAAGCCTGGCGCAAAGGCCTTGATACAGTGGCTAAAGACCTCGCCAAGAAAAAGGCCGAGCGCACCCTGCGTCTAGAATTCAACGATGAGATATGGGATACGCTCTACGACTTTAAGAGCGAGCCAATCCCATACGAAAAGGGCAAGAAAATTGCCGTACGTGTAGTCTCTCAGTTTGGTGAAGAATCAACTAAAGTATTAGAAATGTAATGAAATTCTGGTTAGTACCAAGTAACAATAATACATTCCGTATTGGCGATGCCATCGAAGCGCAAGACGGATTGGTAGATTGGCGACAGTCGAACAACTTCGCCATAGGTGATATTGTGTTTATCTATATCTCTAAACCTTATCATAGCATCCGATATCGGATGGAGGTGGTCAAGGTGAAAATAGACGAAGATGTTCATTTCGACCAAGAACGTTTTTGGACAGACAAAGACCTCTACTATAGTGGACTTGGTATGTATCAGTACATAAGATTCAAACTCCTTGAAACATATTCCGACGATATTCTCTCCCTGCATCATTTGCACGAGCATGGGCTGAAGGGTAATCTACAGGGAGTTCAAGGCTGTTCAGGAGAGCTGCTCGACTTCTTGCTAAATCCCTACGAGAAGGTCAATGAAGACGTCTATGATGTGGATTACCCTGAAGATGACGAAACTCTATATGAAGGAGCGCTGATAAAAGTGATGGCCAACAAGTATGAACGAAATCAGAAGGCCCGAAGAGAATGTGTGGCAAAGAAAGGCTACCGGTGCTCGGTTTGTGGCAAAGACTTTGAAGCGACCTATGGAGAAATTGGAAAAGGGTTTATTCATGTGCATCATCTGACTCCTATCTCCTCCATCGGAAAAGAATACAAATTGGACGTTGACAATGATTTGGCACCTGTTTGTCCGAATTGCCACTATATGCTGCACCGTAAAGACCCGCCCTTTACAATAGAGGAACTTAAAGAAATGCTCTCAACACATGATGTTAAAACAGAGATAAAGCCCGCCGTTGCCTCAAAACGTAGTGGTAAGCATAAAGCCCAGAGTATCCGTTTTCAATCAGATGCTACCGTACTGAAAGATATCAATGCAGATGGCGATGTCAAACGGCTAATTCATAACATGATGGAGATGGATGGGGGCACGATGATGAAAAGCATCACTTCTGTTTGTATCAAACAGTTTGGAGAAAGGTATATCAATATGAGACCTAACGATTGGCGTCATCTTATCGATGACTACGTTAGAACTATTGTAGGGAATCCAAACCTAAAGGAAGATGAAGTATTCTATTGGAAGGCAGGGTGAATTTGAATGAAAAAAGTCAAGAGCCACCTCTGCCTTAGAATCCGAAATCGCCCCCTAGTCTATCAACTCTATGGCCAGACCAACAATGAAGTTAAAAAGCACTATATTTCCGTGTAGATATATTCCTGCCCTTGCTTCGTCTTTAACAGGCGCGGATGTTCTCCTTCACACCACTTGTCGAGTTGCTTGCGGGCGGAGTAGTAGGTGATGTTGGCCGAATGGGCGAAACTACGGGCCGTCACATAACCGTGATAACGCTCGAGATTTGCCTGCAGTGCTTTGTTCAGGTGATCTTCGTCGGCCATCAACTGCTGCACGTTGGGATTGTTGGCGCGCCGGAAGCCGCGGAAATTGGAGAGTACCGACTTTTCATACTCTTTCTCCGATTTGTATTCGATGCCCTCCTACAGCACATCGGT